>ERZ838827.1210-NODE-1210-length-21342-cov-2.832527_pt1 | contig 21342 bp, 16 predicted proteins | sample MGYA00519881_ERZ838827 | MGnify/ENA primary metagenome ERZ838827 (study PRJEB31850, sample SAMEA3708842) | human gut metagenome | biome: human gut; feature: human-associated habitat; material: faeces | place: China | collected 2014 ...
AGATTATTTGATTTTAGGAAATCACTTTAATAAGTACACTGTTCATACTCGTTATTATGGTAAGATGGATATTAGTGATAAAGAAATAATTAGTTATAAAAACGATTTGTTGAAAGCATTAGATACTAATTTATTTTCTTATGTAGCTCATCCTGACTTATTTATGGTTGGAAAAGTATATTTCGACGAGTTATGTGAAAATATTACCCGGGAAATATGTCAAAAAGCATTAGAAAAAGACGTTCCTTTAGAAGTTAATGCTGGTGGGATTCGCCGTGGCTATCGTAAAGTCGGGGACGAAATCCAATATCCATATCCCAATAGTCACTTTTTTGATATTGTTGGAGAGGTAGGGTGTAAAGTGATTCTTGGAATTGATGCGCATAGTCCTGATGATTTCAATCAGGATGATTTTGAAGCTTTGGAGAAGTTTGCATGGCGTCACAAATTAAATGTAATTAATATACCTGAATTTAAAAAAGGTAAATAAGGATGGAATCTAAGAGCGTTGGGTTCCATCTTTTATCACGAATAATTAATAAAGGAGCGACAATATTTTAGGGTATTATAGCTAATGATTTACAAGCATAAATAAGATATTATATGCTGTTGTTTAAGTATATAATGGTAGTATTGAAATTTTTTTGTAAGATCAAAAGAAGATCAAGAAGTTTTAATCTGGATAAAGATTATTGAAGTGAATCATACTTTTTTATGGTCAATCAACTGATGGAGTGGGAGAACTAGTTACTGCAGTTAAGACAGGTGAGGATATTGATTATCAAAATTATCTTTTATTAACAATACTTGGTTTACAAGATGTATCGGTTATTATGAAAAAACATAGCTAATATTTAATAAGTACTTAATTGTAATAATTGGGTACTTATTTTTTCGTATTGGTTTAATTATTGATACATAAGTGGTAAAATGTTACATAGGAACTAGGAGGTGAAGTCATGGCACGTGAGTGTATACACAAATATTTAGAAGAGCATAAGAGTAATTATCAAGGTAAGTACCGCTGTCATAGTTGTGTTCAAACAAAAAAATTTGAACATAAGTTCCATTATTATATTCGTGATACGCAATTTAGAGAAATCAATGTCTTTGTAACTTTAGATTATGCGGGACCAGAAGTGAAGACAGTATTTTCAGTTGATCTTCATGAACAGGAAGAGGAATATATTACTAAGGATGCTTTAAAGCAAATAATTTATTTCAATAAATATCGAACAATTTTACATTGTCATGTTTTTCAACATTATATAAATAGTAAAAATACAGAGAATATGTTAGAACCATTAGATTATCGTAATATTTTAGATTATTTAGAATATCATCGTGGAACTAATCAAGAGACAATTGATGAGTTTTATGATTTCTTTATGCCTTATTTAAAAAGGTTGATACGAAATGGTAATTATAAACGATTTATGGATTCATTGAATCTTTTATTAGATAAAATTATTTATGAGTATGAATGGGATGGTACGACGGCTAAATATTTAGATACCCAATATCAATATCATTTATATTATTTTAGAATCATTATTAGGATGGTTTTTGATGACTTGGATATTTTCTATGATCAAGTTAAGGAACCATTATTAGAAGCAATTTGGCGTTTATGTAATTCACAGCGTTTTGCTTTTGCAATCATGACAGATTTTGGTAATTTGGTTTTATCCCATTATCGGGTTACTAAAGCAATCTTTAATTATGTTGATGCTCGTTTTCAAAAGGAGGGTGACAGTAACATCGTCATTCCATATTTAAAAGCAATTTTTGAAAGTGATGCTGATGGTTATCGTAATGCTGCTATGGATGTTATTCGTTTTGTGATGAATGATATGCTGACTTTTGCAAATCATGATTTACAATTAGCTATCGGAAATTCAATCGTACAAAACGAAGGATATGATTTATTGATTAATTTATTTTCAAAAGATTATAATACATTTGTTTTTGTTTGCTTCCCGATTTCTACTTTCCCACCAGAGTATCGTGAACCAATTCGTGAAGAGTTAGAAAAAGCCATTCGTTTCTATGCAGGAAGAATGGAACATGACGAGTACCGTCTAAGCTCTTTTGAACAAGTTAGTAACATCAATCGATTATTAATGGAAAATTATAAGGAGTATGGTAAAAATGGATAAAAAAGGAAAAAAAGTAGTTACCTCATTAGCAGTTTTAGCTGGGTTAGCATCCGGGGCTGGAGCTTTAAATGCCTTTGCTAATAAAACCGTTAAAGCAATGTTATACCGCCATCATAAAGAAGATGATAAACCAAGTATTTTAGAAACAAAATATGATGCGCAAAGCATTTATATAAAAAATCACCAAGGTATTAGATTAAGAGGTGTCCTTATTGAAGCAGTTGATGCGAAAAAAACTTTAGTAATCTTGCATCCATTTGCTCTGGAGGCTAAAGATATGACTTTATATGTACCGTTTTTTAAAGAACGATACCCTGATTGGAATATCTTATTAGTTGATGCTTGTGCCCATGGTCAAAGTGATGGATATATCCGTGGACTAGGTATTAAAGATGTAAAAGATCTTGTTTGCTGGAACGAATATTTGTTAAAAACATACGGAAAAGAGCATGAAATAATTTTATATGGTAAAGAAGCTGGTGCTAATACTATTTTAAAAGCAGCTAGTAAACATTTATTAAAAAATGTTAAAGCTATTATTAGTGATGGAGCCTATACAAGTGTGTATGATATTTTAGGCTATCGAATGATTAAGGATTATAAAGTACCAAAATTTCCAACAATGCGTTTAATTAAGCGTAAGATTAAACAGGAAATTAAAGTTAATATTAAAGAAGATTATGCTGAAATGGTCAAACATAATGATATTCCAACATTATATATCCACATGAAAGAAGATGATTTTGTACCATTAAGTATGGTCTATCCATTATATAATGCGAACCGTGGTAGCAAAGTATTATTTGTTTTAAAAGATGAACGTTATTTATATGAATTAGAAGAAACCGATGAATTTAGAAAGACATTAGCGAATTTCATTACTAAGTATGTAAATTAGGCTGGTGGTATTTGTGGACAATAAATTAAAAATTGGCTTGCTGGTAGATGATAGCGATAATATCTTTACTACTGAAATTTGGCGGGGAGCGAGTTATGCAGCCGGAAAATTGGATGTTAATTTAGTTGTATTTTTTGGTGGATTTGTAGGAAGCTCAAACATCTACGGGAATTCAAGGTATGAGTTTCAAAAAAATACAACTTATAAATTTTCCAAGACAAAAGATTTAGATTTATTAATTATAAGTGTCTCAAGTATCGTTCATGGGAATAATCGTTTAAAAGAATTATTCGTAAAAGAATTTGAAGGTGTGCCAATTGTTACTTTAAACCATAAATTTGGAAATAATTCACTAGTAACATTTGATAATGCTAAAGGGATAGAGGATGCAGTAACTAGTTTAATTCAAGAACAGCAATGTCGTAAAATTGGGATGATTGCTGGTCCTTATGAAAATAAAGGGTCGGATGAGCGATTAGCTGCATATAAAAAAACATTAAAAAGTCACGGAATCGTCATTGACGAAAAAAGAATTATTCATACAGCAACATTTGAACGTGGTTATCCTGAATATGCCAAGAAATTATTGGATTTGAATCCTGATTTGGATGCTATTGTTTGTGCAAGTGATAATCTTGCCTTTGATGCGTATCAAGTTTTAAAAGAACGAGGGATTCGAATTGGTGAAGATGTTCAAGTAGTTGGTTTTGATGATGTTCAAGAAGCATCAAAAGTAAACCCGCCTCTAGCAACTATCCGTGCCGAAGCAGCACAGTTAGGATTTTATGCTGTCATGGATGGGGTTTTATCATTGCGAGGAGAAATTCCAGCTGAATTCACAACACTTGTCGATGTAGATTTTATTAAACGAGATTCGGCTGCTAAAGTGGGTTATTTAGAAGAACGATTATATCGTCAAATAGTTAATTATACAAAGAGCGACAAAGATAAAATCGTTAATATTTTAATGGAGTATATTTTTAATAATAACCACAGTATTTTTATTATTGAAGCCCGCAAACGCGTAATTGATTTAGTTACTTTTCTAGTTGAACTTCATAATGATGACTTATTCGAAGAAAAAACATATACAAAATTTTCAAATTTAATTCAAGAATTAATAGATTTAGATAGTGTTGAGTTTATTGATTTAAAAAGAATTTTAAAAGTTATTGATGTGGTTAGTCAGCGTCTTAGTGATTATCGTAATAATCTATCAATTATTCATTTCAATCAAAAAATCCTACAAATTATTGGCATGCATTATAATACTATTTTAAGTGAAAGAACAAGGATTTCTTGTGAAGAGAAACGGCTGGTTAATATTTTATCAAGAGGAATGCTCAGTGTTCGAAACGAGTATGATAACTACAATACTATTTTTGAATGTTTAAAGCAGCTGAATATTGGTAATGCAAGATTATATTTGTATGAAAAACCAATTACTAGTTATATGACACAATTTACAGTTTTACCCAATGAGGTTATTTTGAAAGGAAGTATAATTAATGGTAAGATTATTATTCCTGATGATAAAATTCTGGTTAAAACCGATCGAATATTTTCAGAAAAGAGATTGTTTAGTAATTGTAATGAATATGTTGTTAACTCAGTTTATTCTGGAACAACACAGTATGGAATATTTGTTTGTGATTTGAAATATCGTGATTTTGTAGATTTAGATTTTGTTTCTAGTCAATTAGGAACAGTTGTAAATACGATCAATTTAGTTGAGAAGTTAGATAATTTATCAAAACATGATGAGCTGACGGGGCTATGGAATCGCCGAGGTTTTATTGATAAAGTACAAGGATATATGAATATTAATAAAGGTGCATTGATTTTTGTGGATCTTGATGGTTTAAAAATTATCAATGATACTTATGGTCATGAAGGTGGTGATGAAGCAATTATCACGGGAGCTAAGATTCTTAAAGATGCTTTTGATGAATTTGGTGTAATTGGGCGTATTGGCGGTGATGAATTTGCAGTATTTTTACCAAATCAAAGTGATTTTGCTCTTTCAGAAATTGATCAATTAATAAATGATAAAACAATCTATCATAACACTTTAATAAAACGTAATTTTAAAGTAGAATTATCTTATGGAATTAGTCTTTTTGATCAATATCAAGATTTAACAGTTCGTGAACTCTTAGATAAAGCAGATCGGGAGATGTATTGCCATAAGCGTAATAAAAAAGGAAATAGGAGGAAAAAAGATGTATTTTAAAGACAGTAAAGGCTTTCCAAGTGACTTTCTTTGGGGCAGTGCGTCGGCAGCCTATCAAGTAGAAGGCGCTTGGGATAGTGATGGTAAGGGAGTTTCCAACTGGGATAAATTTGTACGTATCCCTGGGAAAACTTTCAAAGGAACAACAGGTGATAAAGCTGTAGACCATTATAATCGTTATAAAGAAGATGTTGCTTTAATGGCAGAAATGGGTCTAAAAACTTATCGTTTTTCAATTGCCTGGACAAGAATTTATCCAAATGGAAACGGTGAGGTTAATGAAGCTGGTTTACAATTCTATGATAATTTAATTAATGAATGTTTAAAATATGGAATTGAGCCAATGGTTACGGTATATCACTGGGATATGCCTCAAGCTTTAGAGGAGCAATATCATGGTTGGGAAAATCGTCAAATTGTTGATGATTATGTAAACTATGCAACTACTTTATTTAAACGATATGGTGATCGTGTTAAATACTGGATCACCATGAATGAACAGAATATCTTTACTAGCTTTGGCTGGTTAGAAGGAATGCATCCCCCAGGAAAAGTAGATGATATGAAAATGTTCTATCAAGTTAATCATCATGCAAATATGGCACATGCTAAAAGTGTAATTGCATTAAAAGAATTATGGCCAGAAGCGAAAGTTGGAGCAAGTTTTGCTTATAGTCCATCTTATGCAATTGACAATAAACCAGAAAATGCAATGGCTAAAGCAGATTATGATGATTTGAAGAATTATTATTGGATGGATGTTTATGCTTATGGGCGTTATCCTCGCGCTGCTCTTGCTTATTTAGAGGCTAATGGTGTTGCCCCTGTTTTTGAAGAAGGTGACAATGCTATCATGAAAGAAGCTGCACAATTAGTTGATTTCATGGGAGTTAACTACTATCAAACAACTACAGTTGAATTTAATGATATCGATGGTGTTGGAACAAGTCATGAAATGAATACGACTGGTAAAAAAGGTACTGCTAAAGTTCAAGGTGTACCAGGACTTTATAAAAATCCTCAAAATGCTAATCTTCCAACAACTGATTGGGATTGGACAATTGATCCAATGGGAATTAGAATGTGTTGTCGTGAAATTACATCACGCTATGATTTACCAATTGTTATTAGTGAAAATGGTTTAGGAGCTTTTGATAAGTTAGAAGATGGGGAAGTACATGACCCATATCGAATTGCTTATTTAAAAGCACATATTGAGGAATTGAAGAAGGCTTGTGATGATGGATGCCGTGTTCTTGCTTATTGTACATGGTCATATACAGATTTATTAAGCTGGTTAAATGGATATCAAAAGCGTTATGGTTTTGTTTACGTTGATCGTGAAGAAGATGAAAATAGCGGTACTTTAAATCGTTATAAGAAAGATTCATACTATTGGTATAAAAAAGTAATTGAAACTAATGGTGAAGAATTATAAGGAAACAGGGTTAATCCTGTTTTTCTTTTTCAATAAATTGTGTATAATGAGTGAGAGAGAAGAGGGATGAACATGAGACGTAAAGAAAATACTGAAGTTGATATCTTGTATAATTTATTGACATATATTAATGCTTCATACAGCCAAGATATGTATTATACGATCTGTTATCAAGTATTAAATAATATTGAAAAGATTCCAGATATCCCAATCAATGAGTTAGCGGACTTATGTTATACTTCGCCTGCAACCATTTCCCGTTTTTGCAAAGCTTTAAAATGTGATAATTTTGCTGAATTTAAAAAGGAAGTACAAGTAGGATTAAAACAGGCAAGTCATGAGATTAAACTCCATCCTGATGATTTAGTAGAGATTCATCAAAATCCTGTACACTGTGTTGATATGGTCTATGATCTAACAATTAATTCATTAATTGAGAGTAAGAAACATATTAATATTCATGAGATTGATCGCCTATGTGATATTATTTATGATGCGAAAAAGTTACATTTTTTTGGTTTCCAATTTAATAAGATTTTAGCCTCAGATATTCAATTTAAATTAGTTAAGCTAGGTAAATTTTCATACGCCTTTGCTGATCGTGGTGACGATAGTCAAAGAATTGAACTTTTAGATGAGGATAGTGTGGCTATTGTACTTTCAGTTCGAGCGCGATTATCACCGGTTGGGGATTTAATCAAATCAATTAAAAATCGTGAAGCTAAAGTAATTTTAGTTACTTTAAATGCTGAAAGTGAAGTAATTGAATTAGCTGATAAAACTTTTGTTGTTCATGGTAAAGAAAGTGATTTTACAGAGTCATCAATTTCTGGAACGACAGTGATGAAAACGTTTTTTGATGTATTGTATGTAAGATATGGATTATTATATCCAAGAAGATAAGGGGGCAGGTTATGTATAGTTTTACTAATGATTATAGTGAAGGTGCTCATCCAAAAATAATGAAAGCCTTAATTGAAACAAATGATGAGCAATGTGCTGGTTATGGATTAGATAAATATTGTCTAGAGGCTACAAGATTGTTAAAAAGACAACTTCAAAATGATAATGTTGATATACACTATTTAGTTGGTGGAACACAAACTAATGCGGTATTTATTTCATCAGTATTACGTCCATATCAGGCAGTGATTGCAGCAGATAGCGGGCATATTAACGTTCATGAAACCGGAGCAATTGAAGCTACGGGACATAAAGTTTTAACTAGACCTCACCAAGATGGTAAATTAACAGTAGCGATGATTGAAAGTATTATCGAAGAGCATTCGGATGAACATATGGTGCAACCAAAAATGGTATATATTTCACAATCAACAGAATATGGTTCTGTTTATAGTCTTGATGAATTAAAGGATATAGCTACTTTATGTAAGAAAAAAGAATTGTATTTATTTGTTGATGGAGCTCGATTAGGTAGTGCCTTGGCGCTACCCGATACACCTACATTTAAAGATTTAGCGGATTACAGCGATGCTTTCTATATTGGAGGAACAAAAATGGGAGCATTATTCGGTGAATGTCTAGTAATTGTTAATGATAGTCTGAAAGCGGATTTTAGATATAATATGAAACAAAAGGGGGCGATGATGGCTAAAGGTCGACTTTTAGGAGTCCAATTTAAAGAACTTTTTAGTAATGATCTATATTTAGAAATTGGAAAATATGAAAATAAGATGGCTGATATTTTACGAGCTGGTCTAAAAGATTTTGAAATGATGGTACCTTCACAAACTAATCAAGTATTTCCGATAATGGATGATGAGTTGATTGCTAAATTACAACAAGATTTTAGCTTTAATATCATGGATCGCATTGATGATCACCGCCATTGTATCCGTCTTGTTACTTCGTGGGCAACCCCTAAAGAAGCTGTTAATTCGTTCGTTAGTAAATTAAGCGAACTACTACATAATAACTTGTAATAAATATTAATAAGTAATATAATATTCGTAGGATTATTCCTATACTATATAGAATGGAGAAATTAAAATGAACAAAACTGAATTAGTAGAAGCAATTGCTTCAAGTACAGAAATGACAAAAACTGATGTTGATAAAGTAGTAACTGCATTTGTAGACGTAGTTACTGAAGCTCTGGTAAAAGGAGATAAAGTATCTCTTAAAGGATTTGGTAACTTTGAAGTACGTGAAAGAGGAGAAAGAACTGGACGTAACCCAAGAACTGGTGAAACAATGACAATTGCTGCAAGCAAAGCTCCTGCATTCAAATCTAGTAGTGCATTAAAAAATGCCGTAAATAAATAATATAATATAAAAATGACCTTCGGGTCATTTTTAATTAGGTATGAACGTCAAAATCATCTTAAAGTAGCAGGGGTAAGAACTCATTTGATTGTCTGTTTAGCGGCTGCTATGATAATGATTGTTTCTAAATACGGTTTTAATGATATTTTAAGCCACGAAGGAATAGCACCTGACCCATCACGGAGTGCAGCACAAATTATTTCTGGAGTAAGTTTTTTAGGAGCTGGTATAATTTTTGTGCATAAACGAGAAATAACCGGTTTTACAGCAGCAGAAATTTGGGCAGCTGCGGCAGTAGAAATGGCAATTGTGGCGGGAATGTATGTGATTGGAATCTTAGCCACTATTTTAATTTTGTTAGTTCAAATTATTTTTCACAAACAATATCGTTGGATTCCCACAGTATGGGAGAGCTGGTTAATTTAGGGTAAAGGATAAATCTGATGTAATTTCCAAAATTCAAAAAATTATGCATGAGTATCATATTGAGATAATGAATTTTAAAGTTAGTCATAATCAAAGTACCATAATACTAGAATTATTAGTCAAGTTGCCGACCAGTTTCCCCCTAGAAGATATGTTGACTTTATTTGATAAAAATAATGATATTATTTCAATCGAGATAAAATAAAAAGCCTATTATAATTTAGGCTTTTTCTATAATGAAAATATATAATAATAAAGTTAAATATGTGATATTATTAAATGGTAATATTGGAGGAAGGTACTAATATGTATAAATATGAAAAGGTTGAACATGATAATGAGCTGCCGACTAAATTACATGATTTTTATATCGAAGATAATATTGGAGAACCGATTGAAAAGCATTGGCATCGAAGTATTGAAATTCTGATACCATTATATGGTTCATTTATTTTATGGATAAATGGTAATAAAGTTAAAATAACAGCTGGAAATATTTATATTATTAATTCTCAAGATATTCATGCAATTCAGGCTATCGAGGGTGAGCGTATATATAAGGGCTACGCCCTACAAATAAAATATGATTATTTGAGGGAATCGTATCATGATATAGATAAAATTTATTTTCAACAGCCTAATCAACAAATCAATAAATTACTTATGGCTAAAATAATTGATATTATTAATTTTTATGAAAGTGACGATCCGTATAATAACATTCGAGTTAAAAGTCATATTCAGATGCTTGTTTTCTTATTATTAGATAATCTTAGTAAAAAAAGAATCGGGTATCTAGAGGTTAAAGATAGTAAATATAAAGATCGAATTACAAAGATTATTAAGTATTTAGAAAATAATTATCAAGAAGATCTCTCAGTTAAAATGATTGCTGATGAATTCGGATTATCAGAAGGATATCTATCTAAGTTATTTAAAGAAAGCTTAGGGGCAACAGTGAAAGAATATTTGAGTCGTGTTCGATTATGGCATGCGGAAGAACAATTAGTGGAAACAGACTATCCGGTTATTGATATTGCTATTGGCAATGGCTTTCCTAACGTGAAATCATTCAATCAAGCTTTTAAAAGAAAAAATGTGATAACTCCCGCAAAGTATCGTGAAAAGATGAGAAAATGACATTCATTAGATAATAAAACGCCATTAATGTAAGCGCTTAAAATTATATAATATATATATTGAAAAAGGAGGAGAAAGGATGTTTAAGAAAATTTTAAGTTGCTTAATGAGTGCTATGATGGTACTGGGTTTAACAATACTGCCAACCCATGCCCTAGAGGGAACAGCAACAGGAACTCAAAAAGCTTTTGTCGTAGGTGATGATTGGGGTGCTGGTGTCACTAAATCCATTATCACTTTTGACAAAAAAATCAAAGCAGATTCTATCAGTAAAACAGATTTTTTAGTTAAAGAAACTGCCACAAACAAAGTAAGTGATAGAACAATTTTAGATGCTTATGCTTCTGATGCTCAGGGAAATAAAGTAACTACTGATTCAAATATTGTTACAGTAGAAATGTATATTTCTCCAAGTGAAGGTAATCCAATTTCTTGGAATAATCTAACTTGGAAAAATGCATGGGCTGACCCATATCAGTTAGAAGTTACTTTGGCAGCTGGTGAAACTCTAGTTTCTGAAAATGAAACAATTACAACAATTGATGTAGATCCAACTATTAACGTAGCTGAAGATGGTAAAATTTGTCCTCAATTAGATGGTTTTAAAATGAGTGAATTTACCAATGATGGTACTACTGTTTCATATGCTTTATATACACCAGAAAATGATAGCCATAAAAATGCTTTAGTTATTTGGAATCATGGTGTTGGTGAAACTGGAACAGATGTTCAAATCGATTTATTAGGAAATGAAGTTACGGCTTTGGCTGGTGATGAATTCCAAAATACAATGGATGGAGCATATGTTTTAGTGCCACAAAGAAGATCATATGATAGTACATCTAATGCTGAAGCTATTTATCAGTTGATTTTAAAAACACTTAGAGAAAATCCTGATATTGATCAAGATAGAATTATTATAGGTGGATGTTCTGCAGGTGGAGCAATGACAATGACCATGATTATTGCGCATCCAGAATTATATGCGGCAGCATATCCAATTTGTCCTGCTACTCAAAGTGCGAATGTGTCTGATGAAACAATTGAATCACTTAAAGATTTACCAATTTGGTTTACTCATGCAAAAAATGATTCAACTGTTGCCATCGCTACTACAACAGAACCTCTTGTAGAAAGATTACGGGCAGCAGGTGCTGAAGTACATACATCAATTTTTGATGATGTGCATGATACAACTGGAAGATTCTCTAATGAAGATGGAACACCATATCAATATGATGGACATTGGTCATGGACTTATTTTGATAATAATGAATGTTATGATGAAAATGGTGTTAACTTATGGCAATGGATGTCAGTACAAACTAAAGCTGATAAAGTAATTGCAAGTGGTTCTCAAAAGGCCTATATTATTGGTGATGATTGGGGCCTGCAGTAACAAAAACAGTAATTAGTTTAGATAAAGCAATTGATGCTGATTCTGTAGTTGCTGAAAACTTTAAAGTTGTTGAAGAAAAAGAAGCAACAATTAATTGGGGAACTGGTGAAATTGGTATTGCAACTGCAGATCGTAATGTAACTGCAGCTTATACTTCTGATGCCCAAGGAAATAAAGTAACCGGTTCATCTAAATATATTACAATTGAAATGTATGTTTCTCCAAGTGAAGGATCACCATTTATTTATAATTTAAAAACAGGATTTAACTCATGGTGTACACCTTATAAATTAAATGTAAGTTTAGCAAAAGGTGCTACAATGAGTTCAGGTGATGAAGTAGTAACCGATTTAAATATTAAAGCAGATATTGACGTTGCAGGAGATGGAAAGATTTGTCCACAAGGTGAAGTTTTTGAAATGAAGGCTTATACTGCTAAAGATGGTACAACGTATTCATATGCTGATTATACACCAGCCAAAGATGATAAGAAAAATGCTCTTGTTATCTGGTTACATGGTGCAGGTGAAGGTGGAACGGATCCATACATTGATATTTTAGGAAATGAAGTAACATCTTTAGTATCTAAAGAATTCCAAAGCTTATTTGAAGGTGCCTATGTACTAGCACCACAAAGTCCAACTATGTGGATGGATGATGGAACGGGTGCTTATCAAAATGGTGATAAAGGTTCAATGTATGCTGAGAGTTTATTTGAAATGATTGATGCGTATGTAAAAGCTAATGACGATATTGACCCAAATCGTGTTATTATTGGAGGATGTTCTAATGGTGGGTATATGACTATGGAAATGGTTTTAAAACATCCAACATATTTTGCAGCGGCTTTCCCAATCTGCGAAGCATTCCAAGATCAATATATTACAGATGATCAAATTAATGCAATCAAGGATATGCCAATTTGGTTCACATATGCTAAAAATGATGGTACAGTTGATCCGACTTTATGTGTAGAACCAACAGTAGCAAGATTATTAGCTGCTGGAGCTAATAATATTCATGTATCAGTATTTGATGATGTGCATGATACAACTGGAAGATTCTTTAATGAAGATGGTACACCATATCAATATAATGGTCACTGGTCATGGATCTATTTTGATAATAATGAATGTTATGATGAAAATGGTGTAAATGCGTGGCAATGGTTAGCTAAACAAATTAAAACTGCTGCTCCAGTAGAAACCCCAGATCAACCAACAACTCCAGATCAACCAGCGAATTCAGTGAAAACTGGTGATGATGTTAATTTTGCAGGATTAGGAGCTATTATGATGCTAACTCTTGCAGGAATTTATGTATCTCGACGTAAATATAATTAAATTAAAAGAGCTAGATTTGAATTTCTAGCTCTCTTTTTTTGTTTCTAAAAATTTAACTTTGATCTCATAGTTGCCATCAATTCCCGGAATTGCATTTAAATATTTTTTAATTGTACTTTGTGTTTTAGTTGCTGCTTCGCTTAATAAACCATTTTCGATTGCTTCTTCAGCTACTGCTTCAGCTGCTTGTTTTTTAGTACCAACGAACAAGATTACTGCATCGTTAGCCGCTGCTTCACGAACGAATTCGTAAGCTGTATCAGCCATTTTTACAGTTTGTTGCAAGTCGATAACGTGGATTCCGTTACGTTCTGTGAAGATGTATTGAAACGGTAATTATATTATTATTAATAGCTACTTCAATTTTATCCATTTTGACACCAGCTTTAAGTTTACCGTCATATGTAATTAAAAAACTTTTTTGAGTTAAAGGAATATCCCAGCCATTAAATGTTAAATTATTAGAAAATTTACCAACTTTAGTATAATTATAGGACATTGTTGCCAATTCTTCGATTTCTTGGAGCTGTTGACTCAGACCAGTTGACGATATCTTTGGTTCACTGCTGCTTGCAAATCGAGTTCCCGCGTAAAAAATCAGTAATGCAACTAGTAGGATTGCAATGATTCCACCAATAGCTTTTTTTGTTTTTCCTAATGTGTCTAATATTTTCATTTTTATCACCTAGGGATATTATAACATAATTCGACAATTATTGAGAAAATAAAAAAGCCCAAAGGCTTTATTATTTAATGATTGTTCCGTATACTTCACGACCACATCCAGCCGCATTTGATTCATCTGTGTCAATATGCATAGCTGTAGCATAATTTTCACTAACACGACAAACAACATCACCGAAAATTAATGAACGTCCTTCAGTTTCGATTTCAACTTTAACGATTTGTTTATCAGTAACTCCAAATTCAACCGCATCAGCAGGAGTCATATGGATATGTCTTTTAGCAGCGATAACGCCACAAGAAATTTCAACTTCACCAGCTGGTCCTACTAGTTTACATCCTGCAGTTCCTTCGATATCTCCAGATTCTCTGATAGCAGCCTGTAATCCCAAAGCACGAGCATCAGTTAATGATAACTCAACTTGAGTAGCTTTACGAGTTGGTCCTAAAACAGACATTTTTTGTTCACCCTTAGCTCCAACTACAGTAACTTTTTCTTCACATGCAAATTGTCCAGGTTGAGAAAGATTTTTCTTATTAGTTAATTGATACCCTTTTCCAAATAATGTTTCTAAGTCAGCGTCAGATAAATGAATGTGTCTTGCTGAAGTTTCAACGATAATTTTTTTAGTCATAGTCATTCTCCTTTTTCCTTATTCTATATTACTCCTTTTATCGCTATTTTCAAGGAAATAGCGATAAAATAGAAAAAATTTTAAATTTTTTTAAAAAGATTTTAGATAGAAATTTATTAAAATAGTAAAAATAAATTATTATAAATGCTAAAAAATAATCATTTTAGTACTAAAATGGCTGTTTTACGGGGTTAAACTAGGAATTATTTTTGTTTTTTTAGGATTTTTCTAAAAAAATCACATATCTTTACACATTTATCGAAATAGTGTATTATGGGGCTACATAAAAAGGGGGAACCTATATGAACGAGAAAAAAAATCTAGGATTATACGATAAATCATTTGAACATGACAACTGTGGGATTGGTGCAGTTGTAAACATTAAGGGAGTTAAAACGCATATTACGGTAAGTAATGCATTAAAAATTGTTGAACAATTAGAGCATCGTGCTGGTAAGGATGCTGCAGGTGAGACGGGTGATGGTGTCGGAATTTTAACGCAAGTACCATATAGTTATTTTAAAAAGACAATTAAAGAATTTCCATTACCGTTAGAAGGTAAATTTGGTGTTGGAATGTTATTTATGCCAAGAGATGAACATTTACGTAATCGAGTTAAAAAAATGCTTGAAACAATCGTAATTAAGGAAGGAATGGAATTTTTAGGATGGCGTGAAGTACCTACTGTTCCTAAAGTATTAGGGCAAAAAGCACTTGATGCGATGCCTTCAATTTGGCAATGTTTCATAAAAAAACCTCATGGAATCAATAAAGGGATCGAGTTTGATCGAATCCTTTATCAAACTCGTAGAATTTTTGAACAAAGCAATTTTGACGATACCTATGTATGTTCTTTTTCATCACGAACAATTGTTTATAAAGGAATGTTCTTGGTTGGACAATTGCGCTCATTTTTTAAAGATCTTCAAGATGATGAATATAAGAGTGCGATTGCGTTAGTCCATTCACGTTTTTCAACTAATACAATGCCTTCTTGGCAACGGGCTCATCCTAATCGTTTTATTGTTCATAATGGGGAAATTAACACAATTAAAGGCAATGCTAATAATATGTTATGTCGCGAAGAAATCATGACAACTAATTTGCTGGATACTAATAAAGTGTACCCAGTCGTTGATATTAACGGTTCAGATTCAGCAATGCTGGACAATACATTAGAATTTCTAGTTATGTCTGGAATGGAATTACCAAGAGCAGTAATGATGTGTATTCCAGAACCTTATGATAATGATAAAAGTATGTCACAGTCAAAGAAAGATTTTTATGAATACAATTCAACTCTAATGGAACCTTGGGATGGTCCAGCTTCAATTTTATTCAGTGATGGAGAAGTTATGGGAGCGGTACTTGATCGAAATGGACTTCGCCCATCTCGTTATTATATTACTCGTGATGATTATTTGATTTTATCATCTGAAGTTGGAGCTTTAGATATTCCTGCTGAAGATATTGTTATTAAAGATCGGTTACGCCCAGGAAAAATGTTATTAGTTGATACAAAAGCTGGTAAGTTAATTGCGGATGATGATTTAAAAGAAAGTTATGCCCATAAACAGCCTTATGGTGAATGGCTTGAAAGTAATTTGATTAAATTAAAAGATATGCGCATTCCTAATGCTCGAGTTGAACGTTATCAAGGGGAACAGCTAACTAAGTTACAGAAAATTTATGGTTATAGTTATGAGGATGTAAATACGTATATAAAAAAATTAGCATTGAATGGTAGTGAAGAAGTAGTTGCAATGGGAAATGATTCACCATTAGCGGTATTATCAATGCAGCATCCCCCATTATTTAATTATTTTAAACAATTATTTGCTCAAGTGACTAACCCTCCAATCGATGCTATTAGGGAAGAAATTATTACTTCAACAGCTTTATGTATTGGAACAGAAGGAAATATTTTAGCTGATAATGAGAAGAACTGTCGCTTGTTGAAAATCGATCATCCAATTTTAAGTAATACTGATTTATTGAAAATCAAGAATATTAAGAAAGATGGTTTTAAAGTAGCAGTATTATCAATGCTTTATTATAAAAATACTTCACTTGAAAAAGCCTTAGATAAATTATTTGTAGAAGCAGATAAGGCTTATCACGAAGGAGCTAATATTTTAATTTTATCGGATCGAGGAGTTGATGAAAATCATGTTCCAATCCCTTCTTTATTAGCAGTTGCAGCAATGAATGAACACTTAGTAAATACTAAAAAAAGAATGTCTGTAGCCTTGATTTTAGAATCTGGAGAGCCACGTGAAGTGCATCATTATGCGACTTTGATTGGATACGGGGCTAGTGCTGTTAATGGATATTTAGCACAAGATACAATTTTTGAACTTGTTGATGAAGGCTTACTAGATAAAGATTACTATGCTGCAATCGAAGATTATAATGACGGTATTTTGCATGGAATTGTTAAAATTGCATCAAAAATGGGAATTTCAACAATTCAATCATATCGGGGTTCACAGAACTTCGAAGCAATCGGTTTAGCTAAAGACTTTGTTGCTAAGTATTTCCCTAAAACAGTAACCAGAATAGAAGGGAAGACAATCAAGGATATTGAAAATGATGTTGATTATAGTCATAGTAAAGTTTATGATCCATTAGGATTAGACGTCGATATTACACTTGATAGTCGTGGTGATCATAAAGAACGTAGTGGAAAAGAAGAACATCTATACAATCCTGCAACAATTCACAAATTACAACTAGCGACACGCAATGGCGATTATAAATTATTTAAAGAATATTCAGCAATGATTGATGAAGAGGGTAAAAATCTAAATCTTCGAGGATTATTACAATTCAAAAAGGGAAAATCAATTCCGCTTGATGAAGTTGAAAGTGTTGATAAAATTGTACAAAGATTTAAAACAGGAGCAATGTCATATGGCTCAATTTCAAAAGAAGCTCATGAAACGATGGCAATTGCTATGAATCGTTTGAAAGGAAAATCTAATAGCGGTGAAGGTGGTGAGGATCCAGAGCGTTTTATTCTTGATGAAAATGGTGATAGTAGATGCTCAGCAATCAAGCAGGTTGCTTCAGGAAGATTTGGAGTGACTTCTCAGTATTTATGTTCAGCAAAAGAAATTCAAATTAAGATGGCTCAAGGAGCTAAACCTGGTGAAGGTGGTCAGTTACCAGCTGGAAAAGTCTATCCATGGGTAGCTAAAACAAGACATAGTACGCCGGGAGTAGGATTGATTTCTCCACCTCCACATCATGATATATATTCAATTGAGGATTTGGCACAATTAATTTATGATTTAAAAAACGCTAATAAGGATGCTAGAATCTCAGTTAAATTAGTCTCAGAAGCTGGTGTCGGTACTGTCGCAGCTGGAGTTGCTAAAGCTGGGGCTGGAGTAATCTTAATTTCTGGATATGATGGTGGAACTGGAGCAGCACCTAGAAACTCTGTATATAATGCAGGATTACCATGGGAATTAGGGTTAGCAGAAGCTCATCAAACACTTATCATGAATGATCTGCGTGGCCGTGTTGTATTGGAGACTGATGGTAAATTAATGACAGGTCGTGATTTAGCAATCGCAACTTTATTAGGGGCTGAGGAATACGGCTTTGCAACTGCACCGCTTGTAACAATGGGATGTGTAATGATGCGAGTATGTAATCTAGATACTTGTCCAGTTGGAGTAGCAACACAAAATCCAATCTTGCGGAAAAGATTTACAGGTAAGCCAGAATATGTTGAAAACTTTATGCGATTTGTAGCTCAAGAATTCCGCGAATATATGGCGGAACTAGGGTTTAAAACAATCGACGAAATGGTTGGGCGCAGTGATTTATTAGAAGTTCGTCCAGGTGTTGAAAATGTAGATTTATCTAGAGTGATTAATAATCCATATATTAAAGCTAAAGAAATACGTCATAATCCTAAAAATAATTATGATTTTAAATTAGAAGAAGTAAAAGATACAACAATTTTGTTAAAAGAGTTTAAAAATGCTTTAGAAAACCACCAATCACATGAAATCAATGTTGATATAACGAATATCGATCGAACATTAGGAACATTATTTGGATCAGAAATTACTAAACGCTATCAAGATACATTAGATGATGATACATTCAAAGTAAATTGTTATGGTTCTGGTGGCCAAAGTTTTGGTGCTTTTATTCCTAATGGTTTAACATTGACATTGCATGGTGATAGTAATGATTATTTTGGAAAAGGATTATCAGGAGGAAAATTAGTAGTTGTTCCACCTGAAAATTCAAACTTTAAAGCGGCTGAAAATATTATTATTGGAAATGTTGCTTTGTATGGAGCTACTTCAGGTGAGGCATATATTAATGGGATTGCTGGTGAACGTTTTGCAGTTAGAAATTCAGGAGCTAAAGCTGTTGTAGAAGGTGTCGGAGACCATGGATTAGAATATATGACAGGTGGTTTAGTTGTTGTTCTTGGAGAAACTGGAAGAAATTTTGCAGCCGGTATGTCTGGTGGAATCGCATATGTATACGATCCTAATAATCGTTTGTATTCACGAATTAATAAAGAATTAGTCTCTTATTCATCTGTGACAAGTAAATATGATGAAGAAGAATTAAGGGCCGTTATTCAAAAGCATTATGATCACACTAATTCAGAAGTAGCTAAAGATATTTTAGATAATTTTGGTGAACAAGTATCAATGTTTAAGAAGGTTGTTCCTCACGATTATAAGCATATGATTGAATTAATAAAGTATTATGAAAAGCAAGGTCTAACAAATGAACAAGCTAAAGTTGAAGCATTCAATGAAGCTAGGAAGGGGGTATAACCATGGGTAAACCAACAGGATTTTTAGAAATTGAGCGTCAAGTTAGTAAGGCTGTTGAGCCGAAAAAGAGAATTCAAAATTTTAATGAATTTCATAAGCATTTGAGTAAAGATGATCAAGCCTGCCAAGGAGCCCGCTGTATGGATTGTGGTGTACCGTTTTGTCAATCTGGTCGGGAATTAGAAGGCGCTGTATCTGGCTGTCCATTAAATAATCTGATCCCAGAATGGAACGATCTTATTTATCATAATAACTATAAGCAGGCATTGGCAAGATTATTAAAAACTAATAATTTTCCTGAGTTTACTGCTCGGGTATGTCCTGCCTTGTGTGAAGCAGCATGTACTTGTGGTTTAAATGGCGAACCTGTAACCGTTAAGGAAAATGAATATGGGATTATTGAAGATGCTTATGCAAAAGGTTTGATTAAACCATGTCCACCAACTCATCGTATTGATAAGAAAATTGCAATCGTGGGTTCTGGACCAGCTGGGTTAACTGCAGCCGATCAATTAAATAAACGTGGATACCAAGTTACTGTCTATGAACGGGACGACCGTATAGGTGGATTATTAATGTATGGAATTCCTAATATGAAATTAGAAAAAGAAGTTATTGATTGTCGTGTTGGAATTATGAAGGCTGAAGGTGTTGTTTTTAAAACTAATTGTGGAATTGAAGATGAAAAGCAAGCTAAAGAATTATTAGATAACTATGATCGAGTAATCCTAGCTTGTGGTTCACGGAAGCCCCGTGATATTGATGTACCGGGACGTCAAGGCAGGGGAATTTTAATGGCAGTTGATTACTTGACAGCAATAACAAAATCTTTACTTAATAGTAATTTAAAAGATAAAAATTTTGCTCCAACTAAAGATAAACATGTACTAGTTATTGGTGGTGGTGATACCGGTAATGATTGTGTTGGTAGTGCAATTCGTTTGGGGTGTAAAAGTGTAACGCAGTTAGAAATGATGCCGGAACTTCCTGCTATTAGAAGTGACAATAATCCATGGCCAGAATGGCCGAGAATCAAAAAAACAGATTATGGTCAAGAAGAAAGTATTGCTGTTTTCAATCAAGATCCTCGTATTTATCAAACAACGGTAAAAGAATTTATTCTAGATAAAAATGGTCAGGTAAAAGAAGCAGTAATTGTTTCATTAGAGCCAAAAGAAAATAAAGAAACTAAGCGAGTAGAGATGGTACCTGTTGCTGGCAGTGAACAAACTATTCCTGCGGATTTAGTTTTAATATCTGCGGGATTTATTGGAACTGAAGATCATGTAGCTAGAGCATTTAATGTTACATTGAATCCTCGCGGAAATGTAAAAAGCAATCAGGATTATCAAACAAATATAAAAAAGTTATTTGTTGCAGGTGATATGCGTCGAGGACAATCTTTAGTGGTTTGGGCAATTAAAGAAGGTCGCGAAGTTGCTCGAGCAGTTGATTTTGATTTGATGGGTTATAGTAATTTATAAAAAAGATCATAGCGAATAAGCAGTTGTTTATCCGTTATGACCTTTTTATTTTTTGTTATAAAACTAATGATGGAGCATTGTAAACACGGGCAGCTAGTTCACTATCAAGTAAGTATAATGAACGAGAATCAGAACCAAATAGATTAAATTTAGTAATTAAATCATTAGCATTAGTTTCTTCTTCACCTTGTTCTTTGACAAACCAATCTAAGAATTGCATTGTACGAAAATCTTTAAGAGAATAGGCAGCATCATAGAGATTATGAATTAAACTAGTAACATACTCTTCATGTTCTAAGCCATAAATTAGAGGATCATTTAATTTAGTATACTCTTTATCAGGTTTATCGATTGCTTCAAGGGTTACTTTAGCATTGTTATTTTGAAGATATTGAACAAATAA
>ERZ838827.1224-NODE-1224-length-21119-cov-3.874763_pt1 | contig 21119 bp, 16 predicted proteins | sample MGYA00519881_ERZ838827 | MGnify/ENA primary metagenome ERZ838827 (study PRJEB31850, sample SAMEA3708842) | human gut metagenome | biome: human gut; feature: human-associated habitat; material: faeces | place: China | collected 2014 ...
CAGGCGGCTTTGCTGCCTTCAGGGAAGGCTTGCAACAGGGATTCGATAAAGTCGAAAGTCTTAGGAGGGGAAGGGGGAGGTTTGGAGGGGGGAGGGGACCCCTTCTCCAGAAGGGTTCCCCTCCCCCCTCCAATCTTCAATCCCTACCTTCTCCTTCTTAAGGACAGCGCCTCAGGCATGAACAGCTTGGCGAGCAGGAGATAGGGAACGGCGAAGATGACCCCGGCTATGCCGCATATGGCGGCGTGGCGCATGGCTGCGGGCAGATAGGCGTACAGGGAGGGGAACCAGAGGGGCAGACGGCCGGGAAGCCCGTAGACCGCGAAAAAGGCCAGCAGCGTGCCGGGCAGGACCAGCAGGAACCCCTTGAGAAGCAGATGCCCCATGCCGTCGAACGCCCCCGTGCCGTGCTTGCGGATCCAGAACCACGACAGGGCAAGGGTGTAAACGAAGAGGCAGAGCGTCGTCAGCATGGCAACGCCGAACGCGCCCCAGAGCTTTACCGCGAGCGGATAGACGGGCAGGGCGGCGAGGGTCGCCACAGTGCCTACAATAGCCGGGGTGAGGGTGTTCTGACGGGCGTAGAAAGCCCTCCCGATAACCTGCTGCACGACCCAGAAGGGGACTGAAAGGAGCAGCATCTGGAGCAGCGGCGCGGCGAGGATGGTCTCCTCGGCGGAGAAGCGCCCGCCTTCAAAGATGAATCCGAGCGTGGGCAGGGCAACGGCCATCATATAGGCCGTGAGCGGGATGACTACGAGCATGCTCCCGCGCAGGGCCGTGCCAAGGGTCTTGTCGAATCCGGCGTCGTCGCCCCGGGCCGCCAGCGCGGCGAGGAACGGGAAGGACGCCACGCCCGCGGCCTGCGCCACCACGCCCACGGGGACAAGCATGATGCGCCGGGCATAGCTCAGGAGGCTTACCGCCCCCTCGCCCGCCATAGAGCCGAAAATACGCACGAACTGCTCATCCATAGCCACAATGGACACGCCGAGCATGAGCGGCAGGGCCAGCAGGAGAAGCCGCTTGAGGAGCGGGTGGCGCAGGTTTAAGCGGAGGCGTAGCCCGGCGGGTATGCCTTCGGGCAGAGGAGAGCCGGAGGAGCGGGCCGCCACGACAGGCAGCAGGAACGATCCGAGGGCCGCGCCGAACAGGACGCCCCAGCAGAAGCCTTCCATGCCCCGCCCGGTCACGAGGAGGCCGCCCGCGATGATGCAGCCGTTGTAGATGAGCGGTGTGAGCGCGGGGGCCAGGAATTGCTTGCGGATATAGAGCAGGGCGGACACGCACGCGCCGGGCAGGAAGAAGATCTGTGCGGGCAGGATGATGCGCAGGAAATGGGCCAGCCGGGCCTGTTTTTCCGGGGAAAATCCCGGCCCGACGATCCGGGCGAGTTCCGGAGCGAAGATCCATGCCACGGCGGTCAGGGCGGCTATGCCGAGGGCCGCCCACCAGAACACAGCCGAGAAGAACCGCCAGCCGTCTGCCTCGTCCTCCTCGAACCGCTTGGAAAGCAAAGGGATCAGCGTGATCGAGATATAACCGCCCGCGAGCAGGTAATTGAGGAAGTCGGGGACCACGAAGGCCGCGAAATAGACGTCCGATTCCGCACCCGCCCCGAATTGCCACGAAACCACCTTATCCCGTACCAACCCCATGAGCCGGGACAGGAACACGCTGCCCGCCATGATCAGGGCCGCTATGCCCATTTTATGCGTTGCCGTCAGTCGCACTGCTTATCCTTATGATTGGAGGCCCAAATCGGGAAGGGGCTTTCTGGAGAATGCATTTCTGCCTGCCTTGTACCCGTTCTCCGCCTCCAACGGTCTTTTGGGAGTAATGGGATGATGCCGTTTTATTTCGTGTTTCCGGCGGGAGAGCTTTCGCGTGCCCTCCCCATCGGTTGGACATATTGGGAGAGATGAGGGCGCGGAGGAGGAAAGCCTTCTTGAAGAATGTTTTTTTCCCCGCATTCTTTTTCAGGTCCCAATGGACGGCGATTTCGCCTTCATTACCGGTGATGTGAAGCGGAATATCCCGCCATTCCAATGCGTCGCGGACTTTCCGGGAGGGAAGCCGGTACGGGTTGTACGCTCCGGCGCTGGCGATGGCCAGCTTTGGAGACACCGCGTCGTACAGAGCCGGGACAAGGCTGCCTGCGGAACCGTGGTGAGGCAGGACGAGCACGTCCGCCGACAGGTCCGCGCCGCTTCGCAGCAGGGCCCGCAGGTACGGCGCTTCGGCATCTCCGGGCAGCAAGGCGAGGCCGTGCCCGTTGAGGACAAGCCGGAACACCAGCCCGTCATTGCCGGAAGGCGTCACGCCGGGGGCCGGGGCCAGCACTTCAAGCGCCAGCCCGTCCGCAAGGGGGAGCACGTTTCCCGCGCCCAAAGTATGACGGGGAATTCCGCGCGAGGCAAGGATGGCGGTGAACGCTTCGGAGAGAGGCCGGGGCGAGTCATGTTGCGGCGTGTCGATGTCTTCAAGCGGAGCGGTGTATGCGGCTTTCATCGCATAGTTGGCTGCGATGAACAGCAAGCCTTTGAGGTGATCCCGGTCGGGATGCGTTACGGCGATAAAGTCCAGCCGGGGCAGGTTGTTGGCGGTAAGCACCAGGGAAACGAGATCCCGTCCCACGTCGAAACGGTCGGAAAACAGCCCGCCGCCGTCCACCATCGCCCTTCCTCCGTAGGGCCATTCCAGAAGTACGGCTTGCCCCTGTCCGACATCCAGCACCCTGAGGGAAATTTTGGGTTCAAAGAAGGCGTGGACCCAGAGCAACGGCCCGACGGAAAGCAGGAGCGCACCGGAGATCAGAAGGCGTTTCGCCGCGTGTGGGAAATGATCCCGATGTATGCGCATGGCCAGTGCCACGGCGATCGCGCCGAAGCCAAGGATGGCGGTCCAGTGCGGGCGAGGGGATACGAACAGATCCAGCCCCGCGTGCGCTTGCAGCCAGCGCAGGCTATGCAGAAGCGCCTCACAAGGAATGTTCGCCAGATGGAGCAGGAAACCGGCTGCCTGTTCCAATCCGGCTGCCGCGGCGATAAGCCCGAGGAACGACAGCGGCAGGACGATGAAACCGAGCGCCGGAAGCCAGAGCAGGTTGATCGGGAACCAGAGGGTCGAGCGCCCGAAGGCATCCAGCACGAGGGGGAGGGTGGCGAGCTGCGCGGCGACGGAACAGCCGAGGGTCAGCCAGAGAAGCCGGATGAAACGGCCCCCGGCGGCACGCATGGGCGAGAGCCCGCCTTGCAGGACTTTGAGCGGCGAGAAGGATAACGGGCCGTCGTTCCAGAGTTTGCTGAGCCACGGGGAACAAAGCGCGATTCCCGCCACCGCCGAAAAAGAGAGCTGCACGCCCAGATCGTACAGGCACAGGGGATCGGCCAGAACCATGCAGAACAGGGCAAGCAGGAGCACATCGGCAAAGGTGAAGGCCGGGCGCAGGTTCCGGCGGAAACGCTCGGGAAGTAGATCGGGCACGCAGCGCAACAGGCAAACGATGGCAAGCATCAGGGCGGCCCGCACCAGCGAAGGCGGCGCATCGCCGAGCCATAAATAGGCGGAGGCCAGCGGCAGGCTCAGGAGCCCGATGAGGCTGTAGGCCGGAAAGCGCAGGAACAGCCCCGGCGCGAGGAGCCCCACAATCCCGGTGAGCGCCAACGCGCCCAAGCCGACGACGGCAAGATGCTGTCCGGACAGGGCAAGGCTGTGCGTCAGCCCCGCCGCGTTGATGCGCTCCATGTCCGGCGTGTTGAGCCCATAGCGATCCCCGAACAGCAAGGCCGGGATGATGGAAGATCCGCCGTCCCGCACCCTTGAAAAGCGCCTCGTATCCGCCGGAGCTGCGGAGTGCGCAGGCGAACCTGAATGTTCCCGAACCTCTTCAGTCTGCACCTCCCCAATCTGCTCAGGAGCGGACGGGAGGTTCTCCCGCCGTGGGAGTGAAGGCGGTTCGCTCCAAGCGTTTTTGGACGGCAGGGCCGCCTGCCGGGAAGCGTTTCTGTCCGTACTGGAAGGGGAAAGCGTGCGGAGGCCGCTTTCTTCCGGCGGATCCAGCGCGGCGGCGATACGCAGGCGCAGGCGTTCCCGTAGTTCGGCTCCGGCGGAAGGCGTGCCGGATGTACGGATGGCGGCGTCATCCTGTTTGGCCCACGCCTGAAAGAAGACGCCTTGGCGATGCCAGTAATCCTCGCTGTTCCACGTGCCTTGGTTGTGGAAACCGTGGACCGGACGGATTTTCAGATCCGCGGTTATCCGTTGCCCCGGTAGGGGGCGGGGGACGTCGGGCATGTCCTGCCACGTCAGGGCCATCCTGCCGGGGAGCGGTTCCTTTTCGGCGGGGCCCACATCGTCCAGAATGATTTGCAGACGCTGATCCGGCAAGCCGCGGGAACCGACGATCACGCCTTCCACGGTGACGGCCCGCCGTGAGGACAGGCTCTTTTCCAGCCATGCCGGGTACTCTTGGGGGACGCGGGGAACGGACTTTTCGCCGATCCACCAGCCTGCGATGACGCACGCAGCCGCCAGCAGGCAGCAGAGAGGGCGGCGCGTCCGGCTGTCCACCCATGCAAACAGGGCGCAGGCCGTTAAAGCCGGAACCGGAAAACGTGCAGTGACGATTCCCGCGACGAACAGCAAGACGCCGGTTTCCCAGAACAGGAGCGGCTGAAGCGGGGGGACGGGCGGCATCGGCTGTTTCGTCGGCATGGCGCAAGTTGTTTGGGAAATGAGAGGGAAGGTTGGGGAAGGGAGGGAAAACTTTTCTGAAGAAAGTGGGCCCCACTTTTTCCCCTTCCCCGGACCTGCCGGTGCGGAGTCCCTCCCTTTCCAAGGCTTTTCGCGCTAACGAATCCTTTGAAAGGGCTTCGTTGGGGAAAGAGGTTTCATACCGACATGTTCCGTTGCGGAGCGCACCTCGAAATGCGCGTGGGATACCGGAAGGACGGAGAAAAAGGGGGAGGGCTGGGCCCTCCCCAAAAGCGTTTTGCCTCGACCGGCTATTTCCCCAGCGTGGCGGCGATGGCGTCGAGGGCCTGCTCTATGAGGTACGGCTGGGCCTGCGTGCCCATGTGCCCGAGGCGGAAGACCTTGCCGTCCATCGGGCCGAAACTGCCGGTGCAGATCAGCCCGTGGCGGCGGAGCGCTTCTTTCCATTCCGGCCACGTAAAGCCGTCGGGGATCATGGCCGCCGTGACGGTCGGCGCGTTGACGGCGTCGGGAGCCGTCCAGAGCTTGATGCCGAGTTCGGCGAGCCCGGCCCGGCACTGGGCCGCTACGGCTTCGTGGCGGGCAAACGCGGCGTCCATGCCTTCCTTGAAGATGGCCTGCGTCCCCGCGTACAGCGCGGCCACCCCGTGCCAGTTCGGGGTGTAGGGGCAGCGTCCGTCCGTGCGCACGGTGCGGAAGGGCAGGATGGCGTCGTAGCCCTGATAGTTCACTTCCTTCATGCGTTCCCACGCGGCGGCGCTGACGCCCACCATGCTCATGCTCGGGGGGCAGCTCAGGCACTTCTGGGAACCGCCGAGCATCAGGTCGACGTTCCATTCGTCCATGTGCACGGGCGCTCCGCCGAGCCCCGCCACCGTGTCCACATAGAACAGAGGCACGCCGAGATCCTTCTTGAGCTTGCCGAGCAGCCCGATGGGGTTCAGGGTGCCGGACGGGGTCTCGCAGTGCACGGCGGTCAGCATGACCGGCTTGACGCGGCGGATGGCTTCCTCCACGGCGGCGAGGTCGCTTTCACGGATGCTGCAGTCATAAGGGAGGGACACCTTTTCCACGATGCAGCCGAAGGATTCGGCCATTTCGCCGATGCCGTCCCCGAAGACGCCGGTACCGACGCTGACCACATGATCGCCGGGTTTCAGGCAGCTTTTCAGCGCGCCCCAGAGGGCGAGCATACCTTCGCCGGTCATCAGGACGACATCGTCCTTTGTGCCCATGAGCTTGCCGATGCCGCGGCTGGTGGCGTCGTAAAGGCACAGGAAGTCGGATTCGACCTGCCCCGAGCCGTAATCCCTGCCAAGGACGGCAATGACGTCTTCGTGCAGGGCGACCGGGCCGGGGACCATGGGAATGGGGGCGTAACTCATGATGATTTCCTTTGTGTTGGCGTTTCGGCGGCGTCGGGGAGGGGCACGTTTTCAAGATCCACAAGCCGGACGTCGCTGTCCGTGATGGTCATGTTGAGGAACAGGCTGCCCGTGCGGGTGAACCGCTGCGGGTCGTCGGTGATGAAAAAACGGATGCGCCCCGTGCGCCCGGCCTGCGGGTGGGCCAGCCCTTTGTCGGCGAGGCGGCGCTTGACCACCTCGGCCGTGGTCGCCGCGGAATCCACGATATGGACTTCCGGCCCGACGACCTTACGGATGGCGGCGGCGAGCATGGGATAGTGCGTGCAGCCGAGCACAAGGCAGTCGGGCGCGGGAGACTTCTCAAACAGCGGCTCAAGGTAGCGTGAAACCACGCCTTCGGCGATGGGGCCGTCGAACCAGCCTTCTTCGGCCAGCGGCACGAACAGGGGGCAGGCGAGGCTGCGGACCTGCGCTTCGGGGCGGCGGCGGAGGATGGCTTCGGCATAGGCCCCGCTGCGGATGGTGGATTCGGTGGCGATGACCGCGATGTCGCCGGAGGGCGAGGCTTCGCAGGCGGCGCGGGAACCGGGCTCGATCACGCCGATGATGGGCATGTCGGGCCATGTTTCGCGCAGGGCGGGAAGCGCGGCGGCGGTGGCCGTGTTGCAGGCGATGACCAGTAGCTTGATGCGCTGGCCGATGAGCTTGGCGGCGGCCTGAAGGGAATAGCGGACAATCGTTTTCTGGCTTTTGGCCCCGTAGGGCACGCGGGCGGTGTCTCCGAGGAACAGGTAATCCTCGCCGGGCATGAGGCGGCGCATGGCGTCAAGGACGGTCAGGCCGCCCACGCCGGAATCGAAAAGGCCAATGGGCAGTTGGTCCTGGCCGCATTGTTCCGTAGTCATCAGCATATCCTTTGTCCCATGCCGTTGTATCGGATGGAGCGTTCGCGTCCGGGGCGTCCCGCCGTCCGCGATTTTGATCTTGCGCCTTTGGGACGGGAGGCGGAGCCCATGTCAGTCTTCGAAGGGGAGCACCGGGTTACAGCAGCCGTCCCCGTCCATGATCCGGCATTTGCAGGTCGAGACGGGCGCGAACAGGCTGCCGAGGATACGCTCCAGCAGGATGCCTTCGCGCGAGGGCAGCCCTTGCCCGAACGTGGCCCGGATGCCGAGGGTGACGAACTGGACGGCGCGATCCAATGCGATGGACAGGCTGTCGCCCTGAATGAGGCTGCCCGTGAGCACACTGGAGAACGTGTCCCCCGTGCCGGGGTAGTGGGCGGGGATATATGCGCAATCGATGCGCCAAAAGCGGTCCTCGTCGCGTTCGTAGGCAATGACCGAGGTATTTTGTCCGGGGTCCCTGCCGCCTTCCAGCAGGGGGACGCTTGTGGCGACCACGGTTTGAGGTCCCATTGCGGACAGGCGGCGCAACCGGCCCTTGATTTCCTCGGGCGAGATCCGGGGCGTGAACGGCTCGTCGAGGAGCAGTGCGACTTCGGTGATGTTCGGGGTGATGATGTCGGCGCAGGAGATGAGCCAGCGCATTTTTTCCACCATTTCCTGGGTCATGGTGGGATCAAGGATGCCGTTGTCCCCAAGCACCGGGTCCACGACCGCCAGCCCGCCGGGGGCGAGGCAGTTGCGGATGCACCGGGCTGCCGAATCCATCTGTTCCGGGGAGGCCATGAAGCCGGAGTATACGCCGTCGAAATGGAGGCCGAGCCTTTCCCAGTGGTCGAGGATGCCGCCAAGTTCCGGGGTGAGGTCGCACAGCGTATAGTCCGTGAATTCCACCGTGTGCGTGGAGAGCACCGCCGTGGGCATCGGGCAGACCTGTATGCCCATGCAGGAGAGGATCGGGATCGCCACCGTCAGCGAGGTGCGCCCGAAACCCGACATGTCATGGATCGCGGCGATTCTGGGGACTGGATTGCGCATAGCGAGACTCCGGGAAAAGGCTTGGACGGGGGAGGGAAACCCTTCTTCAGAAAGGTTTCCCTCCCCCGATTCTCTCTTCCGGTCCCCCTACACCATAGCGGCGCGGAGGGCTTCCTCGACGGTGGTGATCCCGGCGCGGACCTTGCGGGCCGCGTCCTGAGCGAGGGTGTTCATGACGCCCTGCCGCTGGGCGATGGCGGAAATCTCCTGCGCGTGGGCCCGGCGGACAATGGCTTCCTGGATTTCCGGCGTCACGGGCATCACTTCGAAAATACCGATCCGGCCCAAATAGCCCGTGTTCCCGCAGTGGTAGCAGCCTTTCCCGCGCCGGAAGGTTGCCCCTTCCGCATCCTTGATCCCGAAAAGCCCGAGCAGGGCGCGGGGCGGATCATAGGGCTCGGCGCAATGGGGGCACACTTTGCGGACAAGGCGCTGGGCAAACGAGCAGAGGAGCACGGAAGCGACGAGATAAGGCTCGATGTGCATTTCCATGAGCCGGGAAACCGCGCCGGGCGCGTCGTTGGTGTGCAGGGTGGACAGCACGAGGTGCCCGGTGAGGGCCGCCTGCACGGCGATCTGCGCGGTTTCGCTGTCGCGGATTTCGCCCACCATGATCACGTCCGGGTCCTGGCGCAGGATGGAGCGCAGGCCGGAGGCGAAGGTCATGCCCGCCCGGACGTTGAGCTGTACCTGCCGGATGCCGTCAATGCGGTATTCGACGGGATCTTCAAGCGTGATGGCGTTCACGTCCGGCTTGTTGAGAAGCTGGAGGATGGAATAGAGGCTTGTGCTCTTGCCGCTCCCGGTGGGGCCGGTGGACAGGATCATGCCGTAGGGCCTTTCGATCGTTTGGGAAATGGTCTTGCAGTCCTTGTCGCTCATGCCGAGCTTGTCCAGCGTGTAGACGTGGTTGGTACTCATGTCGAGCAGACGCATGACCACGTTTTCGCCGTAGATGGTCGGCAGGTGGAGACGCGGACGTTGATTTCCCGGCGGTCCACCATCATGGTGAAGCGCCCGTCCTGCGGCACGCGGGTAATGGAGATGTCCATATTCGCCAAAATCTTGATGCGCGAGACGATGGAGGCCCCGACGCTTTTCGGGGGCGAAGGCGTTTTGCGGAGCTTGCCGTCGATGCGGAAACGGATCTGGATGGAATCCTTTTCCGGGCTGATGTGGATGTCGCTCGCCGATTCGCGCACCGCCTGCGTCAGGATGGAGTTGACGAGGCGGACCACCGGGGCTTCGTCGGGCTGGCCGAGCTCGTCTTTGGGCGTTTCACTGGCGATGAGCAGGTCGTCGGACGCCATGGGCTGATCGGGCAGAGCGGTAAAGCTCTCCATCACCCCGTCCATCGTGTTGAAATGGCCGTACAGCGCGGCGTAGAGCTGGGTGAACTCCTGCCGGAGGCACATGACCGGCTCCACTTCGCGGTCCGTGACGATTTCAATGCGGTCCAGCGCGTCGATATCCAGCGGGTCCATCATCGCCACGACCAGCACATCCCCGCGGATGAGCAGGGGGACGGCATTGGTGCGCTGCGCCACGTCGGCGGGCAGGCGGTCGGAGAGGGACAGGTTCAGCGGGAAGCGGGAGGGCGTGTAGCGTTCGATGCCGGTTTGGCGGCACACGGCGTCCACGACGTCGCTCTCGCGGCAGATGCCCTGTTTGATCAGGTACTCGCCGAGCTTCATGCCGCTGCTGCGCTGGCCTTGGAGGGCTGCTTCAAGCTGGTCGGCGCTGAGCAGGCCGGAGGCCAGCAGCAGCTCGCCGAGTCTCATTCGTGTATGCATGGGCTATCTCCTCGCGGCCCCGGCCGAGGGCGCGGGAAGCGCCCCGTTCCGGAGCGAAGGGCTTTCGCTCATGGAAGGCGCGGACGGGAGCGGCGGCAGTTCCCGCGTGGGCAGGATTTCCGGCGTGATGAAGATAAGCACTTCCTCCATCGTCTTGCCCTTGCTCTCGTGGCCGAAGACGTACTTGCCGCCGGGGATGTCCTTGAGCCCGGGAACGCCCGCGTTGATGTCCGTCCCCTTTTCCTTGGTCAGGCCGGAGATGACCACGGTTTCGCCGTTGCGCATGATGAGGGTCGTTTCGGTCTGCTTCTTGATGATGAAGGGATTGCCGTCCACGGAACGGGAGGTGTCCACTTCGTCCTTCTTGACCAGCACTTTGAGCTTGAGGTTGTCGCCGTCGATGACGTTGGGCGTCATCTCGAGGCGCAGGACCGCGTCTTCGAACTTGACCTCGCGGTCGCCCATGTTGCTTGTGGAAACATAGGGGACCTTTTCGCCGTTCTCGGTGTAGGCCATCTTGTTGTCCAGCGTGGTGATGGAGGGCGAGGACAGGATGTTGATGTTGCCGTCCTTTTCCATGAGGTTGAGCTGGACTTCGAGCATACTGCCGCCGACCTTGCCGAACAGGAAGCCGAGGGAGCCCATGTCGTTGGAGGCGATGCCGGAATAGTCGAGGCCGAAAGGCGCGCCGCCGAGGCCGGAGCCGTGCGTTCCGGTCAGGCCGCCGGTGACGGGGTCCTGCCCCTGCGTGCCGGACGCGCCGGAGCCGATCCACGCGTGGTTGCCGTTGTTGAAGGAACCGGAACGCCAGACGCCGCCCCACTGCACGCCGAGTTCGCGGGCGGTTTCCTTGGTGGCTTCCACGATGTAGGCCTTGAGGTGGACCTGCGGGCGCGGGCGGTCGAGGTTGTCCACAAGCCGGATGATGCGCTGCTGATCCTGTTCCGTGGCCTGTATGATCAGGGCGTTGCTGTGTTCGTCCACTTCGATGACGGCGGCCTGCCCGCCTTGCCCGTTGGCGGCGGTGAGGAATTTGGTGAGGCTCTGCTGCAGGGCCGCGGCTTCGGCATAGCGCACGCTGACCACGCTGACGGTGAGCGGCGAGTTCTGGCGGGAGATGAGCTCCTGCTGGGCAAGCTGGTTGTCGAGGGTCTGGAGGTTGATTTCCTTCTGTTTTTCCACGGCGGTCAAGACTTGCAGGATGTTGCCCTGCCAGCGGTATTGCAGGCCGTTGGCGCGCAGCAGCCCTTGGAACACGTCCCGCCACGGGGATTTCTGGACATTGAGGCTGACCGTCCCGCTCACGCCGGGGCTGAGCATGACGTTGACCCCGGCGGCGGCCGCGAGGCTGCGCAGGGCGACGCCCACATCCACGTTGTGGAGCTTGAGGGTGACGGGAATGGTGGGCAGGGGACGGGACGCGGCCTGTTCCTGTTTTTCCGTGTGGCGCATGATCACGCGGGGCTCGGGGCGCAGATCGGAGGGTGCGGGCGAATAGCCCTGCGAATCCTGCGAGAGCTGCTTCCAGTGATCCATGAACTCCTGCTTTTTGTCTTGCTTGGGGGAGCAGGCCGCGAGCAGACAGAACAAGGCCAGGAGGCAAAGGATGGAAACGGGCCGTTGTCGCATAGTATTCTCCACTCGCCGCAAGGGCGCGGCGAAGCTGTTCGTTGAGAGGCGCGGCTATATGTCGTCCCCGGAGTAGGGCAGGGTCCACTCGGCGTTCCGCGACGGCGAATAGAGGCGCACGCCGTCGGAACCGATGAACCTGATCACGTCGCCGGTATTGGGGAGCGTGTCGCCCACGCCGTATTCCAGCCCGCCGATGATGGCGAGAGCTTCCTTTCCGGCCTGCACATAGCCGGAATAGACGAGGCCCGAGGCGTTCGCGGACGCCGCCTGCTGCGCGTCCGGCAGCCCGTTTGCCGGAAGGGTGAACGGGTTGCGCGGGGCCGGGCGCAGCGAGGAGGCGAGGATGTAGCGCTGGCCGTCCGACAGCGGGAGGGCCTGCAGGCGCGCCGTGACCTCTCCGGCGACGGCCCGGGCCTGTTGCAGGGAGCTGTCCGTGCCGGAAGGCGCCGGGGAGGGCAGCAGCGTCGAAAGGCCGAACTGGATGCCTCCTCCCATGACGGCGGCGCCCATGGCCGCCAAAAGTATCTTTTCCCGTAGCGTCATCGTATCAGCCCTTCATCAGTGCCGCGGCGTGTTGGCCTGTTGCGTGAACGTGGCCCAAATCCCCAGCGAGTATGCGGGAAGCGCGCCGGAAGGGGTGACGTTCAAAAATTCCATGCCGGAAAGCCACGGCTGTTCGCTCAGCAGGAGGACAAGGCGCCGAAAATTGTCGGGAGGGCCGGAAAGGGTGCCGTCCAGACGGATGCGGTTCTTTTCCACGACGGTTTCGGCGGCGGGGACGAAATGGGAGCTCTGCATCCCGGACAGGCTGACCATTTCCTGCAGCGAGGTGACGATGAGCGGCAGGGTGTCCGGCGTCGGCAGGGTTTTGGTCGCTCCGAGAAGGCGCCGGGTTTCCTCGCGCCGGGCATTGAGCCCCTCCATAAGCGGCTGGAGGGTTTCCTGCACCTGTATCCGGGTTTCGAGTCCTTTGATGTCCGCTTCGAGCTTCCATGTAACATACCAGAGCGGGGCGAGGCAGAACAGCAGCACGCACAGCGCCATCACGCCCTGGAGGGCGAGGGCCCTGAGGGGGAACCATGCCGGGATGATCGGGAGACGCATGTTACACCAGCCTCAGCGTTGCGACGAAGGAGAGGATTTCCGTATCCGTCTGCTGCTTTTCTACAACCAGGGACAGAACCATCGGCGAGTGCTCCAGCTGGCTGAGGAATTCCGCAAGCTGGGATTCGCGCTGGAGCATGTCGCCCGCCACGCTTCCGGTGAGCACGGCGACGGCGCTTTCTTCGGGTTCGGATGGTTTCTTCGTGCCGCGCCGCGCTTCCTGCTTGCCGGGATTCACGTCCTTGAACGTAACCCGCATACCCGTGATATGGATGGCCTCGGGGGTGATGGTGGAGAGTTCGGTCATGAGCGCGGCGGCGATGCGGCGTTTCGCCAGTGTCCGGGCCTGCACCTGCCATTTCTGGGTGTCGGCCAGATTGTTCCTGAGTTGATCCGGCGTGTAGAGCACGGGCCACGAGGCAATCCGGCTTTCCAGCTCGGCCTTGTGCGCTTTCTCGTCCAGATAGCCCATGTACAGTTTGCCGCAGAAGGCCAGAAGCAGCATGAGCACGACGGTCGTGAGCCCTATCGAAAGGAACGTGATCCGCATCTGCCGTTCCCTGCTCTTCTGATCCTTGTAGGTCATGATCGCATTGGGCGTATACGCCGGGGCGGAGAGGCTCAGGCCGATGGCTTGCAGCAGGCTTTCGTCGGCGGATCTGGCCAGCGCCTTTTCCAGATCCGTAGCCGCGCCGGGCGTGGTCTGCCCGTCAAAGCGCAGCGGGCGGCAGGGGAGGCCAAGGGAGGTTTCGAACTTTTTCAGCGCAAGCGCCATGCAACCGCCGGGGGCGAACACAATGACGCCCTGAATGTTCGGCATCCCCATAGCGTTGCGGAAGTGGTCGGCGGTGCGTTCCAGCTGCCTGGCCAACCTTCCGAGAGGCTGGGAAAGGCGCAGAAGCAGGCGTTCCTCTTCTTCGGGCGTGCGGCGCCTGTTTTCGCAGAGCAGGTGCAGGCCTTCTTCATAGGAAATTTCATCGTCCGGAATTTTTTCGGCGAGGGAGGATAGGGACGCTGCGGGCACGGAAGGCGCGACAGGTGCCGAAGCCATGCCCATATCCATTGGGGACAGCTCCAGCGGCAGGGATTCCGGCTGCAGGATCAACGGGAACGGGTCCGAGGGCGACGTGAACGATGAAACGGCCTGCTGCCGTTCGGAGTGAGGCCCGGCAAGCTCCCCGCCCAACGCCTCCATCGGCAGGTGCCGCGGCATGGGCGGCACAACTGGAGGCGGAGGCGTTTTCTTGCTTCGGCCGCCGTAGGATTCCTGCAATGCCGTGACGAGGCTTCTCAGGCCGGTTTTGATGGTCCGGCTGAGCGTGATGTTGGTACCGGAAAAGATCTCGATGCGAGTGGAGTCCTCTCCTATGTCGGCGAAGGCGAAATGTTCCCACGGCGAGGACAGCCAGCCCGAAGCGAACAGGTTTTGCGCGTAGATGTTCCCGGAGGTGATGCCCGCGGGAGAAACGCCGGCCGCGGCGAGCGTATGCCTGACGGTGTTGACAGCGCCTTTGTTGGCGATCATGGCGGTGACGGGGAGGCGGGGCACGCCTTTGTCCAGCACTTCGGCGTCCACGCGATAGTCGAAGATGTTTTCGGCCTCGTCGAACGGTTTTTCCCGGATCGCGGCCATCTTGGCAATGGCGTCGCGATCTTTAGGGCTGACTTTGGGAATGCGGTAATGGCGAAGCTCATCCTGCCCGTCGGGGAGCCGGACCCATATGTCCGCGTCGCGTCCGCCATGAGGCAGGAAGGCGCTCAACGCCTCGCGTATCCTGTCGGCGAGGCCCGGTGTTTCCCAGTCCATGGTTTCCGGGATGCTGAAGCTCTGAATGGCCTCAAGGATCGGTGTGCTTCCGGCGCGGCGTTGTACGAGGCAGATCCTGCCCTTGCCGACATCAATACCCACAACCGAGCGCTCTTTGCCGAACAAAGGACGGAGGGGCGCGGCCGGAGGAATCTGGAGGGGTGGGGCGAAAGAAGCGGAAGCGTCGTCTTTCTGGGGTGTACTGCGGATATGCTCCAGCAGCTTCTGTGTGGCACTGGCCTGGCTTGCGGATAAAGACACGTTAACACCCCGTCGACTATCAATTGGAATTAAATGATATCCGCCAACGGTGACGAGAGCAAGAGCGTTCTTGTCCTTTTTACCGGGCAGAGGTGCTAAAAGTACGCCGGAGGCGGAACGTGGTGTCGTACCCCCATTCAATTATGGTTTTTCATATAGAAGATGCTGGAAACGTGTTCGCTTCGGCGCAGGGTACAGGAAGGGAGGGCGGACGTGCCGCTTCTTTTTTCATCCCGGCAAGATGCCCCGGTTTTTGAACGCGGGGACAGGCGCCCCCTCATGAAGCAAAATAAGGAGGAAGAAGCATATGCTTCTTCCTCCTTTTCGGAGACCGGGAAGGATTACCCTTCCCGGCGGTATCCGAGGCCGGGCCTCAGTTCGTTGCGTTAGTCGCGGCGGGGACGGCGTTCGCGGCGTTCGCCGCGATCCCCACGGTCACCGCGATGATCGCGGTCGCCTTCGCTGCGCGGAGCGCGGGCGGGGCGGGCGGTGTCCTCGGGCTTCCATTCGATGCCCTGTTCTTCGAGGAGGACGGCCTTGCGGCTGGCACGGATGCGGTCGCCGTTGATTTCGATGACCTTCACCAGCATGTCTTCGCCGAGGTGGGCCACGTCGGAAGCCTGCGCCACGCGGCTGGTATCAAGCTGCGAGATGTGCACGAGGGCTTCGACATTGGGCATGATTTCCACAATGGCGCCGATTTCCAGCACTTTGCGGACCTTGCCCATGTAGTTCTTGCCGAGGTCGGGGCGCTGGTCGTAGTACTGCACCAGTTCCTTGGCCTGTTCCATGGATTCGGCGGTGGGGGCGAAGATGGAGATGCGGCCGCTGTCCTCGATATCCACGGAAGCGCCGGTGGCGGCGGTGATCGCCTTGATGTTCTTGCCGCCGGGTCCGATGATCATGCGGATGACTTCGGGGTTCACGAAGACTTCGGCATGTTGCGGGGCATACTTGGAGAGTTCGGCGCGGGGGCCGTCGATGGCCTTCTTCATTTCGCCGAGGATATGCAGGCGGGCCTCATGCGCCTGACGCATGGCCTTGCGCATGATCTCGGTGGTCAGGCCGGTGATCTTGATGTCCATCTGCACGGCGGTTACGCCTTCGGCGGTACCGGCAATCTTGAAGTCCATGTCGCCGAGGGCATCTTCGTCGCCGAGGATGTCGGTCAGCACGATGAAGTTATCGCCTTCCTTGATGAGGCCCATAGCCACGCCGGCGACCGGATCGGAAATCGGCACGCCCGCGTCCATGAGGGACAGGCAGCCGCCGCACACCGCGGCCATCGAGGAGGAACCGTTGGATTCCAGCGTTTCGGCCACCACGCGGACGGTGAAGGGGAAGCCGTCGCCCGCGGGGATGATGGGCTTGAGGGCTTTTTCGGCCAGCGCGCCGTGGCCGATTTCGCGGCGGGACACGCGGACGGGCTTCACTTCGCCCACGGAGAAGGGCGGGAAGTTATAGTGCAGCATGAAGGTCTTGGTCACGTCGCCGGTGAGCGAATCCATGCGCTGGTTGTCCGTGGAGCTGCCGAGCGTGGTCACGCACAGGGACTGCGTTTCACCGCGCGTGAACAGCGCGGAGCCGTGGGCGCGGGGCAGGATGCCGGGCTGGATTTCAATGGGGCGCACGGTCTTGGTGTCGCGGCCGTCGATGCGGGTGCCTTCGTCAAGGATGCGCTTGCGCACGACCTTCTTTTCGATGTGGCCGATGATGTCGCCGACGGAGGAGAGGGCCTTTTCGTCTTCGCCATAGGTCGGATCGGCCTTGAGGGCTTCGACGATCTTTTCCTTCACGAGCTTGCGGGCGTCCTTGCGGGCCATCTTTTCGGGCACGCGCATGGCGGCTTCGAGGCCGGCTCCGGCGGCAAGCTCTTCGATGCGGGCGAGCAGGGCCGCGTCGTCTTCCTGCGGGGTGAAGGCCATCTTCGCCTTGCCCGCGAGCTCGCGCAGCTTGACCTGCGCTTCGACGAGGGGCTGGATTTCCTTGCGGCCCCATTCGAGGGCGTCGATGATCACGTCTTCGGGAACGAAGGTGGCTTCGCCTTCAACCATGACCAGCGCGTCGGCGGAAGCGGCGAACACGATGTTCAGGTCGCTTTCGGCCATTTCCTTGACGGTGGGGTTCAGGATGAACTGGCCGTTGATGCGGCCGATGCGTCCGCCGGCGACGGCTTCGGCGAAGGGCAGGGGCGACAGCATGACGGCGGCGGAAGCGGCCGTGATGGAGAGCACGTCGGATTCGTTTTCCTGGTCGGAGGAAATGACGCTGGCGAGCACCTGCACGTCTTCGGGGAGGCCCTTGGGGAACAACGGGCGGATCGGGCGGTCGATGAGGCGGGAAACGAGGGTTTCGCGCTCGGACGGACGGCCGATTTCGCGGCGGAAGAAGCTGCCGGGGATACGGCCCGCGGCATACATGCGCTCGGAATATTCCACGGTCAGCGGGAAGAAGCCGCGGTCGAAGTCGAGGGGCTGTGAACAAACGGTAACGAGCACGACGGTGCCACCGCACTGGATGGTAACGGAGCCGTGGGCCTGCGTAGCGACGCGGCCGGTCTCAAGGATGATTTCTTTGCCGCCGATGGTGGCGGAAACCCGGGTGGGGGCTTTTCTAAAACTCATGGTGAATCCTTTTCTCTTCGGGAAGGAGACTCCGGGAACAATATCGATCCAAACGTCGATCCTGTTCGCGGAAACTCCTTCTCATGACGGGTTGAGGTTGATGACGTGGAAAGGGGGAGCCCAAGGCTCCCCCCGAAAACGCACTTACTTGCGCAGTCCCAGCTTTTCGATGAGAGCGCGGTAACGCTGAATATCTTTGCTCTTGAGGTAGTTCAGCAGGTTGCGGCGCTGGCCGACGAGCTTGAGCAGGCCACGGCGGGAGTGGAAGTCCTTCTTGTGTTCCTTGAAGTGCCCGGTGAGGCCTTCAATGCGGGCGGTAAGCAGAGCTACCTGGACTTCCGGGGAGCCGGTGTCGCCTTCATGCTTGGCGTGAGCTTCGATAACAGTCTTTTTCTGGGCGGCGTCCATAACCACAGCGATATCCTCCGAATGGGTTGCGTTAGTTCCAAAGTCCCCTGAGCACTTTCCATGCGGGGCCGCCGGAGACGGCTTCGGCGAGCGCGAGAGGCTGCCCGTCGGGCGAGAGCAAGACGGCGTTGGAGCCGGGAACGCACGGGATGTCCGTTCCGTCCTGTGCTCTGGAGCGCGCGCGGTGCGCTTCCGTCCACACAAGGATCTTGCCGTTTTTCGTGTCCGCCTCTTCCTGCCCGGTCACGGTGATCGTGGGCCAGTGGGGGAGAGCGGCGGTCGGGGATGACCCGTTCAGGCAGCGTTTCGGGCTCGGCGAGCAGCGTGTCCAGCGGACAAGCCCTGTCGAGGCCAAAGGGGTGGCTATACTCCCGAATCAGTTCCGTGAGCACGGCTCCGCACCCCAAGCGCGTCCCCAAGCTGTGGGCGAGGGACCGTATGTAAGTGCCGGAACTGCAAATGACTCGGAAGGTAACGTACGGAAGCTCAACCCTGAGGACTTCCGCACGCGAAATTTCGATGGTCTTGATTTTGAGCGGGGTTTCTTTCCCCTCCCGGGACAGCTTGTAGAGGGGCTGACCTTGATGCTTGGCCGCTGAATAGGGCGGCACGGGCTGTTCACTCGTGCCCACCCAGCCGGTGATGACGTCGGCCACGGCTTCGGCGGTCACATGGTTCCACGGCGCTTCGGCGGTAATCTGGCCGTCGGCGTCCCACGTATCAGTGGTCTGCCCGAGCCGGACAGTGCCCTGATAGGCTTTGACGCCTCCCGCCATGAGATATCCGGAGATTTTGGTCGCGTGCCCGAGAAGCACCAACAGAACGCCCTGAGCCATCGGGTCCAGGGTGCCTGCGTGTCCTATCTTTTTCTGCCCCAACCGTTTGAATCGGTTGGTACACTGGGCGGACGAGAGCCCGCGTGGCTTGTCGACCACAAGAAGACCGTGCTGTTGTTCCATATGAGGTGAGTACTCTATACATTTTTTTCCCGGTCGTCCAGTGGTTCTTGTGAGAGATGTGGAAGTTCGAAGGCATCCTGGGAGGCAGCGCCTTTCGGAGGACAGGTCCCCTCCTCTGCGTATCCCGCTTCAGCGGCTTTTGACTGGCGGATATCCGGAGCTGTCTGCCGGCCCGGGCCGCCTGCCATGCGACCCCATCCAGAGAGGGGGGCAGGGAAGCGTTGAGTTTCCGTCAGGTTTCCGGTAATCGGAACGGTCATCTTCGCTTCTGATGGTTTCAAGAGGAGATGGATGGTTCAATGGGTTGGCCTCGCCTGACGTTCCCGCAAGGGCGCGGCGGCAAGGCTGATCCCATGCGGATTTTCTCTGCCGAGGGCCGTTTTGCTCTCATGCTCTCCCCCGATTTTTTTCAAAGGATTTTCTATGGATATATCCCTTCCTGATGCCGAATCGACCGTCGAGTTCGGCAGGCAGCTTGGCCGGGCGCTGAACGAGCAGTACGCCGAGGGCGGCGAGCAGGTTCATATCATATTGTTCTACGGCGATCTGGGCTCAGGCAAGACCACGTTCACACGCGGCTTCATCGAAGCGTTGCCCGGAGGGGAGAATGCGGAAGTCTCCAGCCCGAGCTTTACCCTGTGCAACAGCTATCCCACGACGCCCTCCGTCATCCATTGTGATCTGTACCGCTCGGAGGGCGCATTGCCCGATGAAGTGGACGAGGCGCTGGATACGGAATCCGGACTGGTGCTCGTCGAATGGGCCGAGCGGATTGCAGCCGAGAATTTGCCCCCGAAACGTCTGGACATCCTGTTTCAAGTCTGCAAAAATAACAGGTTGGTAACGCTGTCCCCCTATGGGAAGGCGGCGCACTGCGTATTGCAGAAACTGGCTCGTCTCCGCGATTCCGGGGAATGACGGCAAAGAGGAAGGGTTTCTGCCTCACAGGTCACGATGAAGGACTCAGCTATGCGTATTCTGGTACAAAAATTCGGAGGGACGTCCGTAGCCGACATCGACCGCCTAAAAATGGTGCGTGGTAAGGTGAAAGCCGCTCTGGATCAGGGATACAAGGTAGTCGTGGTGCTTTCCGCCAAGTCCGGGAAGACCAACAAACTGCTGGATCTGTCGACCCGTTGGGCCGCAGAGCCTGATCTGGCGGAAGTGGACAGTCTGCTTTCCACGGGCGAGCAGGCCTCGATCGCGCTTTTCAGCATGTTGCTCAAGGACTCCGGCATCAAGGCGCGTTCGATGCTCGGCTGGCAGATCCCGATCATCACGAATGATGAATTCGGCCGTGCCCGCATCCTCTCTATTGATGCCTCCCGCATCCATAAGGAGCTTGAGGCGCACGACGTGCTCGTGGTCGCCGGGTTCCAGGGCTCGACGGAAGACGGGCGCATCACCACGCTCGGCCGTGGCGGGTCCGATACGTCCGCCGTGGCGCTGGCCGCCGCTCTGGATTCCTGCGAGTGTGAAATCTATACGGATGTGGACGGGGTCTATACGACGGACCCCAATCTGTGCTCCACGGCTCGCAAACTCGATCGCGTCACCTATGAAGAAATGCTTGAAATGGCTTCCATGGGTGCGAAGGTATTGCAAATCCGTTCTGTGGAGTTCGCAAAGAAGTATAATGTTCCCGTTCACGTGCGCTCCACGTTTTCTGATGATCCGGGAACGCTGGTCGCCCAGGAGGACGCCATGATGGAAGCCGTGCTCGTCTCCGGCATTGCATATGACAAGGATCAGGCCCGTGTAACCGTATGCGGGGTTCCTGACCGCCCCGGCGTCTCCGCCGCCCTTTTTGCGCCGCTGTCCGAAAACGGCATCATGGTTGACATGATCATCCAGACCGCCAGCCGCGAAGGCGTGACCGACATGACGTTCACCGTGTCCCGCAAGGATCTGGAGAAAGCCATTCAGCTCATGAAGGAAATCGTCGCGCGGATCGGCGGTACGGGCGTGGAACACGACCCCTACGTCGCTAAGGTTTCCGTCATCGGCGTGGGAATGCGCAACCACACCGGCGTGGCGACCAAGGCCTTCGCCGCCCTGCAGCAGGAAAACATCAACATCCAGATGATCAGTACGTCCGAGATTAAGATTTCCTGTCTGATCGACGAAAAATACACCGAACTCGCTGTGCGCACCCTGCACGACGCGTTCGAACTGCACAAGCCTGATCACGCCTAGCCGTCAAGCGAACTGATGCGAAGGCCCGGGGAGTCCTCTTTCCGGGCTTTTTTCATGAGTATCATCCCGGAAAACGCATATTCTCATAGTGCAATAAAACAAAAAGGTTGGATATTGAGAAGAAAACGTTTTGGAAAAAAATTCAAAAAATGGTTGACAGAGAGCGGGGTCTGGGGCAGGGTATGCAAATGCTTCGGCTGCGTGTTGAAAACAACCTGCAGTTGTTGTGTCGTCACTGTGACAGCACGGTAACGGTTTTTTGAAAAAAGCAGAAGAAAGCGGTTGACAGCGAGAGGGGGTCGGGATAAG
>ERZ838827.1225-NODE-1225-length-21100-cov-2.844904_pt1 | contig 21100 bp, 15 predicted proteins | sample MGYA00519881_ERZ838827 | MGnify/ENA primary metagenome ERZ838827 (study PRJEB31850, sample SAMEA3708842) | human gut metagenome | biome: human gut; feature: human-associated habitat; material: faeces | place: China | collected 2014 ...
CCGATCAGATTTTAAGTGCTGCAAAAGCAATTTTTCCTGATGCTCTGAACAAATTCCGGCAATCAAAGGTGTTACCCCATCTATTCCTTTATTGAAATTTTCTCCTGATTCTGTCCGAAAAATCTCACATCTTCCATCTGGATGATGCAAAATATATCCGAAATATCCACTTTCTTCGTCCCATGCCGAAGAAAGAAAGGCATCTTTTACCCGGTTCAAGTCTTCGGTAAATTCTGTAATATCTGTGTTCATTCCAAACAATTTTGCAATTCTCTTCATAATTTTTGCAATTCTGATAAAATGAACATTGGAACATACCGGCGATGCAATTTGTTCCAGCTTCCGGTGATGAATCTCCTTTTGCGGCGGATAGTCATCCATTCCACTTGCATTATAAAAGTAATCATACACCGTCAGCAATCCGCTGCCAAGTCTGTTTGTTGCAGAACCTTCTGTTTTTCCAGCCATATAACGATAATAGCGTAAAAACATCGGATAATATTTCTTGAGTTCCTCACGTCTCTTTTCATCCGCTCTCTGCAATATCTCATAAAACAGATAAAACTGGGTCGGAACAAGAGACCCATGCGCCACAAAAGCAAAATCCTGATTATCCGGCTCTGAAAGATATGTATCCATAATATACTCTGCCAATTTCTCTGAATACTCCAACATTCCGATTCCGATAAAACCAGAATCCCATGTATAAAGGCTGTCCCATCTTTTTCCCGGAGTATAATGAGAAATATATTCACCGTGCCGATAGATCGGATAAACAATATTAGAAAATATCGCTGTTTTCATAAGTCTTGTAGAAAACTCATATTGATTTCCTTCTTTATTATTGAGATCGTCTTTTTTCCGAGAAGATCTTACTCGCGACTCCCAGATTTTTTCGAGTTCACGTTCTGTATATTTTTTTTCTTCACAAGTACTGACATATGCATATTCTACATGTCGGCTTTTCGCCGGAAGAAAAATCGCTTCTACCACATTTGCATGATAAAATCCTTCGTCTGAATGTTTATCCATAAACGCACCGGAAAAACTTTTTGTGAGATTATCATAGGTATGATCTGAATTTGTCATTCGAGTAATCAGGGCGTCTTCCAAACAGCCTGAATACAAATCTCTGTTGCGCACACGTTTATTTTTGATCGTAAAATAAATCGGAAGTTCTCCGTAATTATACTGATATTTGATACTTTCTTTCTGATGTTCTATTTTGGGAATCGTATTCCGAATTTCTTTTTCAGCATAAACATTCTCCGCTTCTTCTGCTTCAGTAATCGCAAAAAAATCAAGAAAAACGCCATTTCCCGCCATCCCGTCCGCTTCCATCGTAAATTGAAAATCACCGGATTCTAATTTTCCTAATGGAATCCGACACATCGCGGGGGTGGAAGACGGTTCAAACAAAATGCGCCCGAAACGGCTTGAAAAAGATACGCTTTCCTTATCTTGCATTGTCTTATACCGTATATTCAATACTGCATTTTCATACGGCTTTTTCAATACTTTTTTATAAGATACCGTGTCACCACATTCTCCACCGAACCATTTCAGATTCCAATGCTTCACAAGCATAATATAATAAGAACAACCGAGACCATTCCCATCTGTAAAATCTTCAATAAAAACTTCCCCTTTTTTCATTGCGTCATGATTCAAATGCTCCCATGGTCTCTCTTTTGCATAAACTAATCTATCATAATCAAGAGCATTCCATACTTCACTTTTCTCCGGACAACGTACTGCATAAATACTATTTTGTGGATATTCTTCTGCCACAAAAAAATTCAGAAGACAATTCTGATTCCGTTCCGTATTATTTTGATAAGAGACCCGTATTCCCCAGGTCTCATCCTCAATACAAAAGAAATCTACATCTGCATACAACATATCTTTCCATAAAAGTTCATAACGATACCGAAAATACTTTCCTTCATCATCACAATTCCACGGATGATAATCGGATGGAACAGTCACGTTTGGAACAGAAACCGCACTGTTCGCATATGTAGGATATACAACCAAGTCCCACCGTGCTCCCGGTATCCCGGACTCTCTCATTATGCGGGAAATCCCCATATACTTTTTAGAGTATGGGCCCCAGAGAGGAATGATCTGCTTATTTTCTTCTCTCATTATTTCACCCCAGATTTATTGTTCTCTTTAATCTGCACAATATGATCTTCGATTTCTTTCATTTTTTCTCCTGTCAATGGATAAAACTTCATTGCAATAATCGAAGTCACCCATCCAAGAATCGGCATTCCATTATACAAAAGCATCGTAATCACAAAAATTCCTGTTGTCAACTTATCTCCAACCTGAGGCACAGTATTTGTATATCCAAGAAAGGCAACAAAAACACCTACAATCGTTGTGGCAAATGATGAAATTAATTTATCTACAAAGGAATACACTGTTGCAATCAAACCCGGAACATAATGTCCGCTTCTATATACTTCGTAATCTGTACAATCTGCCATCATTGGGATCATCATGTTACTTCCGATATTTCTGATTCCATTTGACAAAATATATAAAAGCAAGAATGATACATTCATAAAGCTAAATGATTTCAGATCGATCTTTGTCGGGTCCCCCAAACAGAATATCAGTAAAATAGCAATCTGTATTGCGGTACACAACCATGTACTCAATACATAAATGTGCTTCTGCCCTGATGTTCTTGCTTTCAAAATACCGAATACAAGCAAAATGATATTTGGAATCATGGTAAGAACAGACAGGCGTCCCATTACCTCAAAATCTCCAATAATAATGCCGAACAGCATCACTCCGACGATCGAATTTCCTGCAATGCTCATCGCAAGTTTGTCACTGGATTCTGAAATAATCAACATCTGAAGCGCGCGGTTATGTTTCAGCACCTCCCAATACACTTTGAAGCTGACTTTTTCATTTTCTTCTGAAATCATGCTTTCATAAAATTCCGGTTTATCTTTCGGTGCAATTGCAATGTAAGCGCAAACCATCATAGCCAATGCCATTCCAATAACCCATATAAGCAATTCATTAAAGAATTCAAAACTCATACTGCCATACTTTGGTACCAAATAATTTGAAATCAAATACATAAAACCGGTTTGCATAAACAGCATGAAAAATCCTGTGAAAAAGCCATAAAGCGGTCGTTGCTTCGGATCGTTTGTAAGCAGTGTCTGAGCAGATGTTGTAACAGTACCCTGTACAGTATATCCGATAATATATAATGCGTAAACTACGACAAAATATGGAATTCTTATTGCTTCCGGTACAAGATGTGTTGTCTTATACATTAATAACATACTTGTGATCAGCAACAAATTTCCAACTACAAGGAATGGACGAAATTTTCCAAACCTTCCCTTTGTATGATCAATAAACCAACCAATGATCGGATCCGTAAATCCATCAAAAATTCGCATAGATGTTGCGAGTGTTGATACAAATACCACAGACATTCCAAGTAGCCCGTTTGCATAATAAGAAACATAGCTCATAAAAAAAAGATATGTATTTGTTGACATCATATTCAGTGCAAACAGCGCAATCTGCCACGTCTTTGCCCTATTGTATTTTGTTGTATTCATTTCCTTTCCCTCGTATACTTAAGTATAATTCCTTTTCTCTTTATTTCTCTGACCGCACATCTCTCCAAATTCTTCGTTTGGGGTATTCATCAACGATCGAGATCGGTTGCTGAAATCATGATTCTTAAATATTCTAGCATCACTGCTTTTCTTTTTACATTGCGTTTATTTTCTGTTAGATTGCAATTATTGCCCTCGACTGCCAACGCTTCATTGTTTTGTCCGAAATGTTTTACTCCCTGTATTTATCTCAACAGATTGATTTTTACTGATTTTTTCTATATCATAATTAAGGTCAGTGGGCAAAAGCCAGTTCTCCTTATCCACTGACCCAAACCTCTATTAAACAATCAGAAGACAAGGAGTATTATGACATTACAACAATTAAAATATATTGTAGCAGTCGCAAAGACCGGAACTTTCAGCGAAGCGGCCAAGACGTTGTTTCTCTCGCAGCCAAGTCTTACAAAAGCAATCAAAGAATTAGAAAAAGAAATGGGCGTCACTATTTTTGACAGAACGAATAAAGGTGTTTCTGTCTCAAAAGAAGGCGAAATATTTTTAGGCTATGCAAGACAGGTACTAGAACAAGCTGCCTTACTGGAAGAAAAATATAAAACCCATTCCGGCGGAAAGCAGGAATTCAGAGTTTCCACTCAGCACTACTCGTTTGCAGTCAACGCCTTTGTGGATTTAATAAAGGAATGTGGCGCGGATGAATATGATTTCAGTCTCCGGGAAACTCAGACCTTCGCAATTATTGATGATGTTTCTAAAATGAAAAGTGAGATTGGAATTTTATATTACAACGAATTTAATCAAACGGTGATCCAAAAGCTGCTCAAGACCAACGACTTAGTATTTACGGAACTGTTCACCGCCCAGCCTCATATATTTGTAAGTTCCGGAAATCCTCTTGCCAAACGCAAATTTGTCCGCATGGAAGATCTGGCTCCATATCCATATCTTTCGTATGAACAGGGCGAGCATAATTCCTTTTATTTCTCCGAGGAAATCTTCAGCACTACTATACGTTCAAAAAATATTCGTGTTATGGACAGAGCAACCCTTTTTAACCTACTGATCGGTCTTAACGGTTATACCGTTTGCAGCGGTGTGATCGACAAAGAACTGAACGGAGAAAATATCGTATCCATTCCTCTCAAAGCGGAGGGTGAAATGCATATCGGTGTAATCACCCACAAAAAAGCTGCTTTGAGCAAACTGGGAAAATCTTACATAAAAGCTCTGCAAAAATATACCGGTTCTATCTGACCAGCAGCCTTATTATATGTGCATATTTCTTCAGCTTTCCGCTTTGCCATAGCTAAAAGTTATGGCAAACCATTGTTTTTATATATTTTACAACCGTTGTACATTGTGGTGTAATTGGTTCATATCAAATGAAAGTGAGGACGCAGCAATGTATAAAGAAAACGCACCTTTTAAATATGATTTTGTAGGAAGCTTTTTAAGACCCGTGACTTTAAAACAGGCCAGACTGGATTATTCCAACGGAATTATTACCGCCGGCGAACTAGAAACGATTGAAAACGAAGAAATCACAAAATTGGTCGCCTGCCAGAAAGCTGCCGGGTATCATGTGATCACAGACGGCGAATTTCGACGCAGCTATTGGCATCTGGATTTTATGTGGGGGCTGAATGGAATCGAACATATCGAACTCGACCACGGTTACTTTTTCCATAGCGAAGAAACCACTCACGGCTCCGCCGCCATATCCGGTGTTATCAGCGGCGAAAACCATCCCTTTGTAGAACATTTCAAATTCATAAAACAATTTGAAGATGAAAATACCGTAGCCCGACAGACAATTCCTGCTCCCGCTCAGCTATATGCCGAATTATTCCGGGAAAAGAACGGGGAAAATACTGTCAGATATTATCCTGATGATGAAAAACTGATTCAAGATATTGCCGCTGCATATAGGACGGTTATTGCAGATCTCTATAACGCCGGCTGCCGCAATATTCAGTTTGACGACTGTACCTGGGGAATGTTCTGCGACAAGAAATATTGGAGCAAACGTCAAAATGCCCAAACCCAGCTTACAGAAACTGCAGAAAAATATCTGTGTCTGAATAATCTTGCACTGCAAGGTCGTCCTGACGATCTTGTGATCACGACACATGTTTGTCGCGGAAATTACCATTCTACATGGGCTTCTTCCGGAGGATATGAACCGATCGCAGAAATTCTCTTTGGCAATGAACTGGTGGACGGTTTTTATTTAGAATTTGACGATGAACGCTCCGGCGGATTCGAACCGCTGCGTTTTATTCCTGACGATAAAAAAGTAGTTCTCGGATTACTGACTTCAAAATCCCCGCTCCTTGAAGATGAAGAGACGATCATAAGGCGCATACACGAAGCCGCAAAATTTGTATCTCTTGAGAATCTTTGTCTGAGTCCGCAATGTGGTTTCGCTTCTTGTGAAATCGGAAATAAACTGACAGATGAAGAGCAATGGAAAAAATTAGCCCTTGTTAGAAAAATTGCCGAAAAAGTATGGTAAGCAGCGATTGTTTCATCTCTGAATAACAAATCTCCCACAGAAATCAACGCCTTAACTTTCACTCTTACTATCAGTGCTCTAGCTTTCGCGTCTGAAATTTCTGTGGGAGATTTTAGCCTTAAAATACAGACTTAAGACACAGATTTGGAAATCTGTTTCAGTTTTTCATTTAATTCCCGTACAAGTTCTTCGTCAAACACACTACTTTTTCGATTAACTATCTTAAATAAAGTAAATGCCTTTTCTTTCTTAAACACAGGACTTTCTTTCAACTCAGGAAGATATTCCTCGATTAGCGCAGTCGCACGCGGCTCATCCAGCAAATCTCCTACCGTATCCATCAAAGAGTACCGATCTTTTGGAAACAATTCCTCTTCGCTTTGATTCAGAGTAAACCAATTTTTTACATTATAATCGGGATTCGGATCGATATAAGTATATTGCGGATTGGGACTCTCCACTAATGTCCATGCAACCGTATCCGTACAATTTCCATTCCGGGCTGTCACCTTATTTTTTCCTGCATGAAGAGGCACATTAAAAAATTCAAACACACCAGCCCCTTCCTTTTCTTCAAAATATTTTCCATCTACCTCCAGACAGACCTTTTTCAAATTGGAATAAACCCGTACCGTGATGGTTTTTTCTGTTCTCTGTTCATAACGGCGAGAGTTAATATGTACAAACGGTTCCTTTGACCATTGTGCCTTATAAAAATAAAAGGCGTCTTTACGCAATTTTCTGTCATAAGTAACAAGACCCTTACAATTTTTTCCTTTAACTCCGCCTTCATCTCGCATACTGCTTCCAAAGTCAAACAAATTCCATACAAACGTACTCCATATATAAGAGCGGCTGTTAAGTATCGGATACACTGTTTCATGGAAACGACACTGAAATTCCTCGCTGTAATCTTTTGCTTTTGGAGTATCTGAATGAAATGCCGGGTTAGCATCCACACCATACTCGGAAATCCCGATAGATATTTTCGGATTATCTGCATGAAATTGTTCCAAAAAATCAACATATTCTTCCATTTCCCCATAATACCATCCAAAATATATATTATAAGCAACGATATCTGTAATCGTATTCAACGGACTTTCATTTTTCACACAGTACAAATTAGCTCCGGTTGTCAGTCGGACCGGATCCAACTCATGCGCCAGTTCCTGCAATCTCTCTACCCCGCGATACATGGCCAGAGATTCTCCCGCTATCGCAATTTCATTTTGCAGACCCCAAAAACAAATACTTGGATGATGTTTATTCTGCAGAATTAATTCTCGAAGCTGTTCACATGCATTTCTGATTCCCTCTTCATTATCCGGCATAGCCAGCATCGGAATTTCCGCCCAGACAACAATCCCTTCCCGGTCGCACATATCGTAAAAATACTGCTCATGCTGATAATGGGAAAGGCGTACGGCATTTGCTCCGATCTCTTTCAGAATCGACATATCTTCCTCTAGCTGTGCTTTTGAAACAGCGTATCCACAATCCTGACGATCCTGATGCCGTGAAACTCCTCGAAGCAGAACAGATCTTTCATTAAGGAAAAATCCCTTTTCCGAATCTACTGAAAATTTGCGAAATCCAAAATTTAATTCTACTTCGTCTGTCTCCCCGTCTTTTCCGGTCACATGTGCCTTGCAAAGATAGAGAGCCGGTCCTCTCAATCCATCCCAAAGCTCCGGTTTCACAATTTCAATTTCTGCATTTGGACACTTTCCGGGCTTACTGATTCGCATTACCGGTATTCCTTCCGGCGAGAAAATCTCATACCGTACCTCTGCATCGATCCCATTCCTGAGATGTGCTTCTATAAAGATTCGTCCCGCACCGTTTTCTTCTATGACCGGATCGAGCAGAACCCCGGTTGTTCCATAATACATTAAATCAAAATGTGTTTCCGGAACACAGATCAGGTTCACCGATCTGTATAATCCGCCAAATACTGTGAAGTCACCGGATAATGGACTGACATCCGTTGTCTCTCCATTGTCTACGAAGACTGTTAAGTAATCTTCTCCTCCCGGTGTGCATATTTCTGTAATATCAAAGCGAAATGTCGAATATCCCCCTCGATGTTCCCCCAAAAAACAATCATTCAGATACACCCGGCACACAGAATTAGCGCCTTGAAATTCTAAATAGAATCTTCTGTTTTTTTGATTTGGTATATCAATTTTACGATGATAAGCACAGCAGCCTCTATAATAATTCTCTCCGTTTTGCCCGTCTTTTGCATTCCAGCAATGCGGAATACATACTCGCTGCGCCTCCTCGGCAGACATTTGAAACGGTGGTGTGCATTTAACAGGATTTATCACAAAATCCCAATCCTGATCAAGTGAAATTACAGTACGCATTTTTTTACCTCGCTTTTTTAATCCTTCAGCTGTAAAACACAATGATTCCCCCCAATGTATGACATCGGAGGGAATAAAAATACAATTCATTTATAGCTTATACATTGCTTTTGCATTTTTAAAGCAGATGTTTTCCCAAGCCGCTCTGCTTAGAGCCCCCTTGTTCATTTGTTCATCCAGCCATTTTCCCAGCGGAAATACCATCTCCGTGTTGACCATATCCGTTGCATAGAACAGACGATCTGACCATTTCTCTAAAAACGCAAGACTAAAAGAAGGATCTCTCATCATTGCCTGACCGCCGCTATTTGCGCTCAGATCTCCATACAGATTCGGGTAGTCCGAAAATAACGAAACCAGCCTTCCTCCCGGTATAATCTTGCTTTTCCCCGGACGATTCCGGTTCTGCGGATCGGTAGGTGCATCTCCGCTTATCTCGATCCAAAACGGCTGACTGTGCCCTACAAAAATGGTTTTCGGAAATCTTTGCAGACATTTCTCCAGCATTGGAAGTCCCGGTTCGTCCACCACTCCATATGAAAATCTCTGTTCCGGACTCATATGAAATGTCACCGGTAATTCCAACGCCCCTGCCGCTTCAAACAAAGCTGAAAAAAACGGATCCTCCAAAGACCGATGAAGCATTACCTCGCCAATTCCTACCGCACCTTGTTCCTTATAGGTTCGCAGACGGTCATAAATAGTTTCGGGAGAAACCGGATCCAGATTACACATCCATGCAAAATGTTTGGGATCTGCCTGAACAATCGCTCGATTTTCCTCATTTGAACTTCCATATGCCATACCGGTCTCTCCTGCTGACATCAGAACTGCTTTTTGTATTCCTAATTGTTTCATGTGAGGCAGCATATCCTGATACCCACTGATCGTCATTGCGTTTGGACCTGTACTTGTCTTCATTGATAAATGTATATGTGTATCAATTTTCATAATAACCTCCGAAAAAGTCCTTCTCCCTATCGCCTTGTCTAATCCGTTCCCTTACCGCTTTCTGTTATTTTTCTTCGGATACACGCTGGGCTTCTTTATATGCAAGAATCTTTTTGCGGATTTCCGGTGTAATATTCCAAACAAATTTAAAGGATGCCCAAGAACCTAATACAAAGAGTCCCGGAACCAATACACACAACGCTTTGATACCAATAAGAGTTCCTGCTGTCTGCACACCGCCGGAAGCAGCGATCGAAGCGTCATATCCTATCATACCCAGAGCAAACACCGCTGCTGAATTACCAATCGTAGTACCGATTCTTCGTGTCAGATTAAAAGTTCCATAAATAGATCCTTCGGTACGTCTTCCTGTCACCATCTCATTGTAATCAATGGTTTCACTTACAAGTCCCCACTGCATATTTATCGATGCACTGGAAACCGCAAGCGCTAAGGTTGTCCATATCATATGGAAATAAACATTTACATCCATTGTCATATGCATCACAAACAGACTGACATACATCGTACAACCTATCATAAGTCCGTAACGGATCATCCGTTCAAGTCCCAGACGTTTTGCCAGCTTCGGTGAAACAAGCAGCACAATAAACGTCAACGGAAGTCCCATCGCTCCAACAAATTTCATAACTCCGATGTTATGAAATACATCTGCATAAATATATGTACTCAATGTATTATTAACCGAATTCATACAGCAGATACATATACCATGAATACACAGTGCAACAAACGGACGGTTTTTCCGAAATACACCTAAGATATCCGTCATCTTTGCATTTCCGTCTCCGGTCGTATTGGAAACGAAACGTTCTTCCGTCCACTTATAATGAAGCATACAAAATACAAATCCGATCACCGCACACATCGTCGCACCGATTGCATAACCGATTTTATTTGAGTCTCCGTATTTTGCCAGCAGGGTAGGAAAAATCAGTGTAGGCAGTAAATTTCCTACTGCCGAACCAAATCCTCTTGCAGAAGAAAGAGACGCTCTCTCCTCATCTGTTTCTGACATTGCAGAAATCATAGACCCCATCGGGATATTAAACATTGTATAACATCCTTCATATAAAATCTTACAGAAAAACAATACAACTAAAAGAGCCGTTCCTTCAAAGAATGTCGGCACTGTCCAGAATACGATTGCCGTAATCGTTACAAGCGGAGCCGAACGTAAAATCCATGGACGGAACTTCCCCTTTCGGTTATGATTCTTTGCGTAGATTTTGTCCATGATTGCCCCCATCATAGGGTCATTGACCGCATCCCACACATTCCAAATCAGCAGCAGCACTGCCATAATCCTCGGATCAACCTGTAAAACATTCGTGTAGTATCTGGTGGCATATGCTCCCATTAATGCAAAGGTCATACAACCTCCCAGATCTCCCATTCCGTAACCAAACAAATGTTTTTTCGTCAATCCATTTTTGACTTTCGCACTCATTTTGCATCCTCCTCATCTGTTTTATCTTCTTGATGATTTTCATTATACGCACTCTCTTCGCAAAACTGTATTGTCTGTAAGGGAAAATACATTGCAAATCCGGTAAAATGCTGATATACTTCTACAAAACGAAAGGATAAAACAGCAATGAAAAATATTCCTACGCCTGTTGACAATACTTTCTGGGAAACCCGTCCTTCTATCCCTCTGAACTTCCGGGCTGAATGGGACCAGGTAAAGTATAATGAACGGCCTATTTATCAAGATACCGATATGATATCCTCTCAGATTGACGCTTACCAATATTACAGTGAAAATAACTCTGTGATCCATTTACACAGTCACCCTTTTTATGAATTTATTTATTGCTGTAATGGGAATCCTCATTACCTTTTAGACGGAATGCTGTACCAGCTGCAAAAGGGGGATGTACTGCTGATCCCACCGGATGTAAGCCACTGTCCCATATCCCTTGACTGTATGAAGGATCCCTATGTCCGCAATGTCATCCGCATTGATAAAGCATTCGCCATTCGTCTGAGCAAGTATGTTCCCACAGTACTTTCTGATTATGCCAGTCCGATCGTGCTGCATGTAGAAAGTAAAAATCAAGATTTCTGGGAAAAACAATTTTTGTTTTGTGTCCGTGAATTCTACGAGAAAAAACCCGGATGGCAGGCGACTCTCGTCGGTCAGACACTCCAGCTTCTCGGTTTTCTTAACCGTTCACTCGGTAAAGACTGGGATTGTATGCCAAGACCGGAAAAGGGAACTTTACTTAATAAGATTTTAATGTATGTAGAAGGACATTTAACAGATAAGATCACTTTGAAAAATACTGCCCGGCTTTTTTCGGTAAGCGAAAGTACCATTGTCAAACTGTTCCGCCGCAGTTTAAATGTCAGCTTTTCCCAATATGTTACACAACGTCGTCTCATTTCCGCAAAAGCATATCTGACGGAAGATAAACCTTTAGAACAGATTAGTGAAGCGCTCGGTTTTTCTGATTACTCTACGTTTTATCGTGCTTTTCGTAAGGAATACGGAATGGGACCCTTATGCTTTCAAAAAAAACAAAAAGCAATCTATCATTACACGGAGGAATTTACAAATGAATGAAGTTATAACCACCACCGCTTGCGGTACCATCAAAGGATTACAACTATCTGAGCAAGTTCAGCAATTTTCAGGAATCCGTTACGCTTCGGCTTCCCGCTGGTCCTATCCGGAAGAAATCGTACATTGGGAAGGGACCTATGATGCCACAGCTTTTCGTGATGCCTGCACCCAGAGAAGAACTTTTACTCCTGAATCTGACGATCCGTTTTACTATCACGAGTTCCGTAAAGATGAACTCTATACATATAGCGAAGATTGCCACTATCTGAATATTTGGAAACCTGCTGACTGCCAAAACGCACCTGTCATTCTCTATATTCACGGCGGGGCTTTTCAAAGTGGATGCGGCAACGAAAAGCCTTTCGACGGCTCTCATTATGCAGAAAACGGGGTAATCTTTGTCACTTGTAATTATCGGTTGGGACCATTTGGATTCTGCGCCCTTCCTGAATTAGCAAAACGCGACGGACACTCCGGCAACTATGGTCTATACGATCAATTAACAGCTCTTCAATGGATATATCACAATATTAAAGATTTCGGCGGTAATGCAGAAAATATCACATTGATGGGTCAGTCTGCCGGTGCTATGAGTGTCCAACAACTTTGTACCTCACCTCTCGCTAAGCAATATATCGCAAAAGCCATTATGACCAGCGGAGGCGGCATCAGCAATTCTTTTGTCTCTTTTATTCCTGAAAAAGAAGCTTACTCTTTTTGGAGCGATGTCACTGCCCAACTCGGTGCCACTTTAGACGACTGGCTGAACGCCCCTGCGAAAGATGTGATCAGCGCCATGAGTAACACCGCCGCAAGTCATAAAAATGCCGGGCTCTGCTGTGTTCCGGTTCTTGACGATCATTTGGTCTGCTATGATCTAAATGACGTTGCAACCCAAAAAGTACAAGCTTCTGTTCCATACATTATGGGCAGCACAAAAGATGATCTATTCGCCGATGTTTTGGCAGATATGGCTAAATCCTGGGTGATTCAACAATCTTCCCAAAATATGAAGCCCTCCTATTGCTTTTACTTTGGTCGGGATCTTCCGGGAGATGAAAAAGGAGCATGGCATTCCAGCGAATTATGGTACACGATCGGCGCTCTTTCTAAGTGCTGGAGACCATGGACAGACTGGGATCATACAATCTCAAAAACTTTGATGAGTTATTTCGCAAACTTTGCAAAAACAGGAGATCCAAACGGTGCGGATCTTCCTGAATGGATTCCTACGAAATGTTCCGATGATCCTATTCTTGTGATTAATAATTCTGAAATTGAAATGAACACCGTTCTTTGAAAAAGAATTTCAGGAGCATAAAAACTGCCAGCAGATAATCTGCCGGCAGGAAAATTTTATATTTTCAATTGTCAGCTTGACGGGAGGCAGTTCCTCGTGAAAGCGACCGCCTCCCTATTCTTATCTACCTTCTATTTTGAAGTCCCATCCTGAAAAATCTTTTGATCTTTCCTATTTAACGCAGTCCTTTCTCAAAATTCTCCAAATCTTCTTTCCACTGTGGTTCATGACAGGTAAGCCCGCCGTCCATCGTCAAGGTCTGTCCTGTTACATAACATGAATCATCGCTTGCAAAGAACAGTACTACCGGAGCCGCATCCTTAGCTGTTCCGATTCTCGTTGCCGGCAGATGTGACAACATAAACGCTGCGTACTCTTTTCCAAAATCGGTATCCGCCCATACCGGATTCACCATCACTCCCGGTCGGATACAATTCGCCCGCACCCCTTCTTTTCCATACTGCGTCGCAATCATCCGTGTAAAACTTTCGATCGCATATTTGGAAGCGCCGTAAATAGAATGTCCTACCATCCCCATTGCTGCAGATACCGCACTGAAATTCACAACTGTACTTCTCTCATTTTTTCTCAATTCCGGCAAAGCATATTTTGTAAACAAGAATACGCTTTTAAAATTGATACTAACGTCTTTATCAAACATCTCTGCTGTTGTCTCATGGATGTATCCGGTCTCCACACCCATGATACATGCAATATTGATCAACGTATCTAATTTTCCAAACACATCAACACATTGATTGACACATGCCTGAATCTCATCTTCTTTTGTTACATCCACATGATAAAAAACTGCCTCTCCGCCATCGTCATTCAGTTCCTTTACAAGTTTTTCGCCCACTTCATCATTCATATCGGCGATCAATATTTTCGCCCCTTCTTTTGAAAATAATTTTGCGGTTTCGATTCCGACGCCTCCGCATCCACCTGTAATAATCGCTACTCTTCCTTCCATCTTTTTACTCATGATCTCTTCTCCTTTCGCATCCTGTTTTACTTTTAAATTCATAAGTTTTCTCTTGTTTTCTCTGATAGTGATCCGGTTAATCCGGATATTTCTCGCGAATCTTTTCGCCCTCACTGATACATAACAAATGTAAAATAACGATCGCCAGAATCAAAATGACAATGCCGATCCAAGCTGTCAGGTAACCGGTTTTCTCTGAAATGATCGCTATGACCGGCGTGGAAACCGCACATCCTATCAGATAGCACGCATAACTCATCCCGTAAATTCCTGCATACTCTTTCAAGCCGAATGTATTCGCTACGGACTGAGACGGCAGCAATCCCACAAGGAAACATCCACAACCGAGAAGAATCGCAAATATATATGCCATCGCATGTATTTTCCCGCCAAAGATCAAAGATACTACGGCCAAAACTCCCAGCACGCCGCCTGCAATAACGCCTTTTCTGTATCCGATTTTTTCGAGCAAGGCACCTCCGCCCGTACTGCCTGCCACTCCGGCAAGGGTATAAACTGTCATAACCAGACCTGCAGCCGTTATATCCCAGCCGCCTTTACACAAATACGTTACAACATGGTTCGCAATTCCCGCGCCGTAAATACCGGTCAGCAGCATTGCCAGACATAAAAAATAAAATGCCGGTGTTTTAAGCGCTGTCTTTTTATCCACTCCCATCCAGACTTTCTGTTTCTCCTGTACTGCACTGTCTGCTGCACTTTCCGCTCCGTAAGGTTCCTGACCATATTTTTCCGGACTTCTTTTTAATGAAAACAACACAGCAATCGTACAGGCAGCCAAAGCCAAAAGTCCGCTAAACACATACGCATAACGCCATCCCTCTGTGGAAATAAGTTTTGAAATCACGGTATTAAACACCGCTCCTCCCAGATTGCTGAATGCAATTGCAATTCCGGTTACCAATTCCCGCTTTTTAACAAACCAATTAGACAAAATCATTGTAACCGGAATAAATGTGATCATGTTATATCCCAGACTCCAGATAATCGCCATCAGATAAAACTGCCATAACTGCGTGCATCTGCTCTGCAAAAGAAATCCGACGCACACAATCACTACCGATACCAGCATAATGATTTTCATTGTTTTTCTGCTTCCTTTTGACAAGTATCCTACCAAAAAGGCACTGACAAGTGCATTTACCACCGCAGTCAATGTCAGAACCATCGAATACGCCGTCACAGAAAAGCCAAATTCCTCGCAGATCGGATACATGAAAAGCCCTGCTGTATAGCTCATCATTCCGCCCGGAAATATCATCAAGATCAGACAGCCTGCAAATACCGACCATCCCGAAAATTTTTTTTTTGTTCTACTCATTCTTTCACCCATTCCAATCGTGCTTTTATTTTTTCCTTTCCGCCCTGTAATGTCCAAGCTTAATCTAGCTTGTCAAAATCTTAGCATTCTTTAAATTTTATTTTATGTGATTCTGCACGCTTTCTCAAATGACTTTGTATGCCATATATTGCCTCATTTGACCACTTGACTAATGCAATAGTTCACACACTTTTCCCTCCCTTTTAGAATGCCGCGTTGACTTTTATATCGGCGTTATTTAAAATAGAACCAAGATGAAAAAGGAGTATTGGTTGTAATGACATTCGGACAAACTTTGCGTAAATTTATGGACTGCGTCAACATGAAACAATCTCAGTTGGCAGAATATCTCGACTATGATGTCTCTTATATCAGCCGTTGGTGCAACGATTTGAAACTTCCTTCTGTACGCAGCAATTCAGAACTTTTTAGGAAAATTATACGATTTATCTTAAAAGACTGCACCGATCAGCATCATGTTGCGCTCTGCCATGCCTTTAACATTGACTTGTCTCTCTCAGAGCATTCTTTTGAAGAAAAATGTATTGCAGTGCTGGAAGCTGCATATAAAGAAAGTTACCGTATCAAAAATTCCGTACATACTTCTCCTGCATCACACATTATAAATAACTGCAATTTTTCACAATTGGATATGTCTTTTGAATCGAATAATTCCCTCCTTGCACAGGTCACATCCGAAATCGCAGAACATACGACGGATGCAGTTCTGGAATGCATCTCTATGCCGTTTTCTTCTGATTATGGAAACAACGAATGTATTCCGTTCTGGATGAATATGGTTCAAAACCTTTCGTCAAACACCACACTGCATCTGCGTATGATAGCGGACTTATCTGACCCCGCCCATCGCATCCACATCTGCCGGGATCTATGCTCTTTTTATAGTTTGTCAGATCAAAGTATATCCGTGGAATTTTACAATATTGACAACACACTTTTCACTTACGAAAGTCTGCTTGTATTGAAAAACAGATTATGTGTGATCACATACCTTGATACGCTTTTAAATGTAAGAAATGTCATTATCACACAGGATACTTTTCAAACGGAACGCTATTACGGTGCCGTCAATTATTTACTGCGCGGGCGAAAACCCCTCATAGGAACATCGGACTTTATCCAATTATATAATAGAAATTTCTTCTCTGATTTTTTTACCGGGTGTGAACTCTTTCTTCTCACAACTTCGCTTCCGATGTTTTTTCTGAAAAAAGAAATGCTGCACTCCGCAACGGAAAATATCAAAAATCAGACTGAAATCCTTGCAATATATTCTTACTACCGGAAAACAGCCTCCCGCTGGAATATATATATTTATAAATCTGCACTTACCCGTTTTTTATTCGACGGCAAGGTCAGCATTCTCTCACATACATTTTGTATTAACTGAGTCAGAACGTCAAAATTATCTGTCTCAGTTGATAGACAGCGCAAAAAATGGCTACAAAATTTTTATACTCAATGACACGAACCCTGTACTTGACCGTGGAAATATAGAATTATCTCTATACCTCAGCAGTCATAACATGTTTTTCATACCGCATGAAAATTCTGCATCCGAGAAGTTCTATTATTCTGAGGATGCAAATACGATTCATTGCTTTCAGGACATGTTGGAAAAACTCTGTAATTTAGATAACTCTTTCATAATAAAAGATCCTGACACGATACAATTATTCTGCAAAGATATGCTATATTAAAGATATGAATACAACGATGGAAGCGTCGATGTACAAAGGGAAACACGCCTTGTACACCGACGCTAGCATTTTTATTGTAAAGAATAAGAGTCAGGCTTGTGCAAAAAACCTGACTCTTAGCGCAAAATTTTTCTATACTTTCACTCATCCGTGATAATCTGTCTTCTATTTCTCTTTTTTCGGTTCCCCCTCCGGGAAGATGATCTTAAATACAAAGAAGAAGATCACCATCGAAACGCCGCCTGTGATAAACGTTACCAGCAGATTATAAATTGCCGGCGGCACATATGCCGACGCGATCGGCATCCACAGATTGTTAAATCCGTTACAGATCAGGGAGATCACGATCCAGGCAATAAAATACCACATTGCCTGATACACCGGATTCCCTTTGCTCTTAAACGTAATGTTTCTTTGCAGCGGAAAGTTGATGCACTGCGCCAGAAACGATCCGACTTCATAACTGATAAAATATCCGAGTCCGCCGCCGATGATCACCGCACCCCTTGCATCCCGGAGCACATTATATCCCAACAGACTCCATGTAAAATCTACACCCAGGATATGCATTTCTTTCTGCGGCCACATGAACTCCGTCCCCGCGAGTTCCAGCCCCAGCCATCCCGGCATAAATGTAAATACCAGATACTGGAACACGGTAACTCCCATACTGAATACAAAAAAATAGAAAATCTGATACACCCATTTGGAAAGTTTCGGATGTTTCTCTTCAAACGATTTCCATATATTCATCCATTTTTCTTTCATTCTTAATCTTTCACCTCATTCGCGCACTTTGCTTTCCCGTTCTTTGTTTTCCCATCCTGCTATTTTTCCGCGAGTTTCGCTTCGTACGCTTTATTTGCTTTTTGATTCCGGAAGAATCCGCCGATGATCTTTTTCATTCCTTTTAAGAAATGACCATTCACGACCGTCACCATTCCCTCGACCATTTCCATACTGACCATTCCGCCCGTCATCTTCGCAATACCGCGGAACGGCATGTTATAAATGAAAAGGATATTCAGATCCGGTTTCCCTTTTTCTTCACTTTTTTTCTTCATGGTCGTCAATACTTTATATATCACTCTGGCAAGACCGCTTTTCGCATAATACATCTGACAGATCGCGTCATTGATCCCGAGATCTCCGGACCACTTTCCCGATGGGATTGGATGCCCTAAAAGTTCTTCAAACTCTTCGTCCGAAATCTGCTGTACGATACCGGTATAATAGTAAGGAAGTTTCGCCGGATTGTACGGATACCGATCCGTCGTTCCACTCACCTGCAGTTTGCCCTCCAGCCTGATGTCCGCCACACTTGCTCCTACCATGATCTGATAGATTCCCTCTTCGACTTCCCATCCGTTCGTCTTCACATTCCAATAACGGAACGTCTTATCGTCAAAATCAATTCTGACTTCTTTGCTTTCACCCGATTTCAAAAATACTTTCCGGAAGCCTTTCAGCTCTTTTTCCGGTCGGAATACGATCGCATTCGGAAGTCCGACATAAAGCTGTACGACTTCCGCGCCGTCCATTTTTCCTGTATTTGTCAATGTAAATGTTGCTCCGTCCGCATCGACTTTCAGCTCTGAATACATAAATGTCGTATAAGACAGCCCATATCCGAACGGATACTGTACCCGGACCTTGCTTGTATCGTAATAACGGTATCCGATGTAAATACTTTCCCGATATTCCGAATTTCTCTGTGTACTCGGAAAATGCCGGAATGCCGATGTATCTTCATAGCGGAGCGGATAAGTTTCACTGAGTCTTCCGGATGGGTTTACCTTTCCGGTCAGAATGTTCAGCATCGCGCTCGCCCCCGCCTGACCGGTCAGATATCCATGCAGGATCGCTTTACAGCAATAATGCCACGGCATTTCGATCGACGCGCCTGCGCTGAGCAGTCCGACTACATTTTCATTGACCTGAACGATCGACTGCAGAAGTTCGATCTGGTTCTGCGGGATCCGCATATGGGAACGATCCATCCCCTCCGGTTCACTCAGCTCATCCAATCCGAAACAATACAGAACAATATCCGCCGCTGCCGCCAGATCCAGCGCCTCTTTTTTCATCGCCTCGTCCGCTTCGCCGGTCCGTTTGTAGCCTCTGTTGATCCCCACGACCTGAATATCGTAATTGCCGATCACTTTCTCGATCGTTTCCAGATAGGTCGGATTTACCATCGAAGATCCGGCTCCCTGATATCTGGGTTCCACCGCAAAATCTCCGATCACAGCAATCTTACATCCTGCTTTCAGCGGTAAGATCTCATCGGTATTTTTCAGAAGCACCGCGCTTTCTTCCGCTGCCCGTCTTGCAAGATCATGGTGCGCCGTTTCCGGAAATGTGCGTTTCTTTCCCTTCGCATTCTCACTCAATGTCAAAACCGCGTCCAGAAGTCCGTCCACACATGCGTCCAGTTCTTCCGCCGTCAGTGTCTTTTCTTTGATTGCCTGCAGGATTTCCCTTGCGGAATCGAGTCCCGGCGCAGGCATTTCCAGATTGGATCCCGCCGCCACGCCTGCCGCATGATCGTTGGATGCGCCCCAGTCTGTAATGACGATCCCGTCAAATCCCCACTCTTTTCGCAGGATCTCCTGTAATAAATGTTTATTTTCATTGGCATATGTGCCATTGATTTCGTTGTAACTTGTCATGATGGATTTCGCCTTGCCCTCTTTTACGGCAATCTCAAATCCCGTCAGATAAATCTCGCGCAGTGTCCTCTCGTCCAATACGGAGTTCATTGCCATACGGCGCAGTTCCTGACTGTTCACCGCAAAATGTTTCGGACATGCATACACGCCCTGGCTCTGGATTCCCTTTACATAAGCCGCCGCCATTTTTCCTGCCAGATATGGATCTTCGGAAAAATATTCAAAATTTCTTCCGCAAAGCGGACTGCGTTTCATATTCAGTCCCGGTCCGAGAAGCACATTCACTTCCTGTGCCGCCGCTTCCTCTCCGAGCGCTTCGCCTAATTCCTCACCCAGCTGTTCATCCCAACTGTTTGCAACTGTCGCCGCTGTCGGAAAGCAAGTTGCCGGAAGAGATGCGTTTAACCCAAGATGATCCCCGGCTCCCGCCTGTTTACGGATCCCGTGAGGTCCGTCGGAGCAGAAGATCGACGGCAGACCAAGCCGGCTGTAATCTCTTGTCTGCCACACATTTTTCCCGCTTAGAAATGCGGCTTTTTCTTCCAATGTCATTTTATCTATGATATCGCGATGTTTCAATTTTGTCCCTCCTGTAATCCCCTGTACGAACGTTTTCATCTCTCTATACGGAAGCAGAATCGGGATCTCTCCCGATTCTTTCTCCGTCTTCCAACTCATTTATTTACTCATTTTTTCATGAGATATTCTGCAATTATTCTTTCTCTGCATTTGAAGCGGCTTTTACAACTTCGGCGCTTCTCTTTTTGAATTTTTTGATCGCCACGATCTCAAGTACGATCAATCCTGCTGCCAGGATCACGTCGATCACGATCGCTGCGATCTGCCATGTCAACAGACCTGTTTCAAAATTTTCAGCATCATATGCACGGCTGTTTACTACCGTATACATAATGTTCTTGCATGCCTGACGCATTTGCTGATGTGTGATAAAGAAGTAGTAGAAGTGTAAAAAATTTTGCCGTTCCTATCCGGCGTTTGCGCATTGCGCCGGATAGGTCGGGCGGTCAT
>ERZ838827.1229-NODE-1229-length-21033-cov-10.171990_pt1 | contig 21033 bp, 17 predicted proteins | sample MGYA00519881_ERZ838827 | MGnify/ENA primary metagenome ERZ838827 (study PRJEB31850, sample SAMEA3708842) | human gut metagenome | biome: human gut; feature: human-associated habitat; material: faeces | place: China | collected 2014 ...
TTCATATCTTCTTTTCTTTATTTTCGTGCTGCAAAGGTAAGGGCTTTTTTATTATCTCCAAACAAATCGAATAAAAAAATCACTCAAAAACTAAAAATTGTAAGATAAGAGCGGCATTATTTCTCTATTTTATCACTTAACAGTTGAATTTGCAACTATTATCCAACCGTACACTTCTTCCCGTCTTTCTGACAAAAGCACTTAATAATCTGAAATTTACCTTCCCCATACCGGAGAGCAAGCAAATAATTCGTATCTTTGCCCACCTATCTTTTTAGGAATTTATTAATTTAGAAATAAAAATATCAAATGGAAACAGCAGAAAACAAGTACATTACCGTTGCATACAAACTATATACAATGGAAGATGGAGAAAAAGAATTGTTCGAAGAAGCAAAAGCTGAACATCCTTTTCAATTCATTTCAGGCTTAGGTACAACTCTCGAAGACTTCGAAAACCAGATAACTTCTCTTGCCAAAGGTGATAAATTCGATTTTACCATTCCGGCAGATAAAGCATACGGACAATATGACGAACAACACGTTATCGACCTTCCGAAACATATCTTCGAAATTGACGGTAAATTCGATAGCGAACACATCAAAGAAGGTAACATCGTACCTTTGCAGACTGGCGATGGCCAGCGTGTGAACGCCGGCGTAGTGGAAATCAAACCGGACGTTGTAGTAGTTGACCTCAATCACCCGTTGGCCGGTGCCGACCTGATTTTTGAAGGTGAAATCATCGAAAGCCGTCCTGCTACTAACGAAGAAATTCAGGAACTGATTAAATTGATGAGTGGCGAAGGCTGCGGTTGCGGATGCGACAGTTGCGGTGGCGGCTGTGGTGACAATGAATGTGGCGACGACTGTGGCTGCGAAGGCGGTCACTGCCATAAGTAAGAATTCACCGCCATTACCCAATGGTAAATAAATAAGAAATGGAGAATGAACTCATACAGTTTCATTCTCCATTTTTCTTTTCTAATGATCTAATTTTCCATTCAACATCCCTTATGCGTCATGATATCCAACACCATTTTATCCGTCTCATTCATGGCTTGCGAACCGATTCTTGTTAGATTACGGATACTCTGATCTACATCTTCGTCGATAATTCCTTCAACGGAAGTCACGCAACGGTCTTCCATTGCCATAATTGCTGATAATACGGCTGTTGAAACTCCTGTGGTTACTTTCAGAGCGCAGCTTGGCTTCGCCCCGTCACAAATCATTCCCGTCAGATTGGCAATCATATTTTGGACAGCGAAAGCTACTTGGTTGTAGTTTCCTCCCATCAGCCACGTAATCCCGCAACTGGAACCGGTGGCAGCTACCACACAACCGCACAGGGCAGAAAGACGTCCCAAACTTTGTTTGATATAAATTACGGTGAGGTGACTTAACATTAAAGCACGAATAAGTTCTTCTTCTGTCTTACCATTCTCCTCGGCAAAGACAACTACGGGAAGTGTGGCGGATATTCCCTGATTGCCACTGCCTGAGTTACTCATTACAGGGATCATTGCACCTGCCATACGTGCATCACAAGCAGCCGAAGTATAAGAAAGAATATGGGAGAAAACACTGTCACCCATGACTTTATGTTCATAAGTTCCACGCAGCATCTTTCCGAGGGAGTGTCCGTAGTTGCCTTTAAAAGCTTGTTCGGCTGCCGCTTTATTGAGGCGGGCTGTATCGAGGATAAAGCGTATTTCATCCAAAGGAGCTGTCAGGGCAAAATCATAAACTTTGTGAAGATTCAGTTCGGGAGAGGTTTCTTCTTCCTCCTCGGCGGTAGCCTGCTGCTTGTCGAGCAGTACATTTTCGTTCATCGCTATATATATAAAGGTAGTATGTCCGCCGGAAATCACGGCTTTCGCAGTTTTGTCACCGGACTTACAAATTACTTCGATATACAGTTTTTCCGTAATATCTTCCTTTAAAGAAATACGAATTCTTTTTTCTGCAATAAATTGTTTACCCTGTTCCACCGCTTCCGGAGTACAGTCTCTCAACACCTCCAGTTGATAAGCTGACCGACCGATCAATGCACCCAAAGCAACGGCAATAGGAAGTCCCACCATGCCTGTGCCGGGAATACCTACTCCCATTGCATTTTTTAAGATATTGGCACTCAATAACACTTCAATTTTTTCGGGCTTCACGCCCAATGTCTCTGCTGCTTTGGCTACACAAAGTGCCACAGCAATAGGTTCCGTACACCCAATAGCCGGAATTACTTCTTTTTTTATCAGCTCTATAATTTGCTGTCTTTCAGATTCAATCATGCACTTCTTTAGTTTTGTTCCTACAAAAATAGGAAATTCTTTTTTATCATACATTCAATAATGAACAAATAAATTTCCATATTGTTATTACTCCTCGTGAGAACCAAACTTTAACTGAAAGAATAAGTAGAAAAATGAAAGCAAAACACGTGATTATCTATTTGCTGCTGGTTATTGTTACATCTTCTTGCATTCGCGACGAAGCTCCCAATGCAGAGGCAGACATTCTAAGTTGCCGGCTACCGGGAATAACAATGACGACTAGTCCTATCATCAATAATAATTCCGTAACCCTCTTTGTCACTCCGGGAACGAATATCTCCGCCCTTGCACCAGAATTTACACTTACTTCGGGAGCTACGATCACACCCGCCAGTGGTACAGAACGCAATTTCAATTCGCCGCAGGAATATCAAGTGACAGCCGCTGACGGAATTTGGAAAAAGACTTATGCCATATCAGTCATTGATACGGAACTTGCTACAATTTACAATTTCGAAGATACCATCAGCGGAAAGAAATACTACATATTTGTGGAAAGGGAAAATGATAAAGTCATCATGGAATGGGCCAGCGGCAACGCCGGTTACGCCATGACCGGAGTAGCTAAAACAGCCGACGACTACCCTACTTTCCAAATAGCAAACGGGAAAAATGGAAAATGCCTTTCGCTCGTGACACGCAGTACCGGATTTTTTGGCGGATTGGTCGGAATGCCTATTGCCGCCGGCAACTTGTTTATCGGTTCATTCGACGTGAACAATGCCATGAGCAATCCCCTGCAAGCAACGAAGTTCGGCCTTCCTTTCCGGCACGTGCCGACTTATCTGGCAGGTTACTATAAATACAAGGCGGGAGACCAGTTCACCGAAGGCGGCAAACCTGTCGAAGGGAAACGTGATATATGTGATATATATGCTATCATGTACGAAACGAGCGTATCCGTCCCCACTCTCGATGGGACGAATGCATTCACCAGTCCTAACCTGGTTTCTATGGCACGTATCAAAGACGCCAAGGAAACAGACGAATGGACTTACTTTAAACTCCCGTTCACAACCCTTCCGGGAAAATTCATCGACAAGGAGAAATTGACAATGGGAAAATATAATATATCTATCGTATTTACATCCAGTCTGGAAGGAGACCACTTCAACGGAGCTATCGGAAGCACCTTATTAATTGATGAAGCTGAATTGATTTACCGCTCGGACTTGGACCATTAAACCATAACGACTTTATACCGACAATGAAGATGAAAATTTATCCATACCTATTTAGTTTGCTTGCCTGTATCGGAATAGCGCTACCCGGCTATTCACAGGTCGATAGAAACAAGACCCTTATCCGTTCCGCCCTTCACGGACTGGAATACGAAATAAAAGCGGGATTCAGCATTGGCGGCACAGCTCCGTTCCCTCTTCCGGTGGAGATTCGCTCTATCAATGGTTACAATCCGACACTTGCTATCAGTATCGGAGGAGAAGTAACAAAATGGTTTGCCGTTCAGAACAAGTTAGGTGTTATTGTAGGACTACGGCTCGAAAATAAGGCAATGACTACCAACGCCACCGTAAAGAACTACGGTATGGAAATTCTGGGACAGGGAGGCGAAAGAATCAGCGGCGTATGGACAGGAGGCGTAAAAACAAAAGTACACACTGCCGGACTCACCATTCCTCTAATGGCTACTTATAAACTGAACAATCGCTGGAACATAAAAGCCGGTCCTTATTTCTCATACATCCTTTCAAGAGAATTTTCGGGACATGTATACGACGGTTATTTACGTGAAGACAACCCGACGGGACCTAAAGTAGAGTTTACCGACAACAAGGTTGCCACTTACGACTTTTCGAACGATTTGAGACATTTCCAATGGGGATTACAGGCAGGTGCCGGATGGAGAGCCTTCAAACACCTTAATATATATGCTGATCTCACCTGGGGACTGAATAATATCTTTAAAAATGATTTTCATACCATCACTTTTGCAATGTATCCGATTTACCTCAATATCGGATTCGGATATGCGTTTTAATAAACAAGTAACAGTTATTGCTGAATTACATTCCCAAAAGAATATATCGGAAGAAGAATGCCTGAAGTTACTACTGGATTTCCGACGAAAGCACCTATGCATCAACCGGACTAACTATTGCAGTATCACCGGAGTAAACAAAACACATGCCATACTCCAATTGAACTCTTTCATCGAAAAAGGAATGATCCATAGATATGGAAGCGGAAAAGCAGTAGTATATATTCAGAGATAAAATTAGTTGTTACCGGATTCTTCCACCTGCTTCACTCCGGAATAAGTAACCTTTACGGTCTGTTGCAATGTAGCTACTTTTACATTGATATTCATAGTGAGAGCTCCACTTTCCACTGTTCCTTCTACTGTGGTGGCACAAGTGCCGAGAGCGGCAGCATCTCCCGAAAAAGTCAAATTCTGTTGACCTGTGAAAGTCGAGGCGTCAGTCTCTTTTTTCACCGTACATTTGTCTATTACAATATCGCCGAACTTCATGATCGTTCCGTTGAGAAACAATTCAAATTCTTTCAGTTCCATTTTTACTTCCGTATCGCTGACCTGGGAAATGGTGATAAACTTGGCTATCCCATTGCCAATCACTGTTTCCTGATCGGAATTATCCGGTTTCATTGATATATCCAGATTACCCCAATAAGTGCCCACTACATCAGGAGCTGTAACGACTACTTCTTCTTCAGGAGGATTATTACCACTTATATCATTATCATCATCACTGCTACAAGCTGTAAAGAGAGCGACTGAACAGATTAATGCCCATAAATACAATAGATTCTTTTTCATACATTGTTGGTTTAGTTATTAAATAATCGTCAATTATAAACTAAAAAGGAGAAAAAAGGTTCAATTTGGTTCGTTTTTTGAAGATATTTTGAGATCGCAACATTCTTACCGAAAACTTTGTTATATTTGCATAGAGTAATTTTAAAAAAGCCACAACTATGTTTAATTCATTTGGCAACATCTTTCGGCTCACCAGCTTCGGCGAGTCTCATGGAAAAGGAGTTGGGGGAGTAATTGACGGATTTCCTGCCGGAATCACAATCGACGAAGAATTTGTACAACAAGAACTAAATCGACGCCGTCCGGGACAATCCATCCTCACCACACCACGCAAGGAAGCGGATAAAGTGGAGTTTCTTTCAGGCATCTTCGAAGGCAAATCAACCGGATGTCCTATCGGATTTATCGTTTGGAACGAGAATCAACATTCCAATGACTACAATAACCTGAAAGAGGTATACCGCCCTTCACACGCGGATTACACCTACAAAGTGAAGTACGGCATCCGTGATCATCGCGGCGGCGGACGTTCTTCTGCCCGCGAGACTATTTCACGCGTAGTAGCCGGCGCATTGGCTAAATTAGCCCTTCGCCAGTTAGGAATCAGCATCACAGCTTATACATCGCAAGTCGGTGCCATCAAATTGGAAGGCACTTATTCCGACTATGATCTCGACCTGATCGAAACAAACGATGTACGTTGTCCGGACCCTGAAAAGGCGAAGGAAATGGCAGACCTTATATATAAGGTAAAAGGCGAAGGCGATACCATCGGAGGTACACTGACCTGTGTCATTAAGGGATGCCCCATCGGATTGGGACAACCTGTTTTCGGTAAACTTCATGCTGCCTTGGGTAACGCCATGTTAAGCATCAACGCTGCCAAAGCATTCGAATACGGCGAAGGATTCAAGGGATTGAAAATGAAAGGTTCCGAACAGAACGATGTTTTCTATAACAATAACGGACGGATCGAGACGCACACCAATCACTCCGGAGGTATTCAGGGAGGATTGAGTAATGGTCAGGATATTTATTTCCGTGTAGTGTTCAAACCGATTGCCACGCTGCTGATGGAACAGGAAACTGTCAACATTGATGGCGTCGACACCACTCTGAAAGCACGCGGACGTCATGACGCTTGTGTATTACCTCGTGCCGTACCTATCGTAGAAGCAATGGCCGCCATGACTATACTCGATTATTACTTACTGGATAAAACGACGCAACTCTAATGAACGAGATTCAGAAATACATAGCGGCACACGAACCAAAGATGATGGATGACTTGTTCAGCCTTATTCGCATTCCCAGCATCAGTGCTCTGCCGGAGCACCACGACGATATGCTGGCTTGTGCGGAACGCTGGGCACAGCTGTTATTGGAAGCAGGTGTGGACGAAGCATTGGTAATGCCCTCACAGGGCAATCCGGTTGTTTTCGCTCAAAAGATCGTGAACCCGGATGCAAAGACTGTATTAATCTACGCTCATTACGATGTGATGCCGGCCGAACCATTGGAACTCTGGAAAAGCGAACCGTTTGAACCGGAAATACGTGACGGACATATCTGGGCACGTGGAGCAGATGATGACAAAGGACAATCGTTCATTCAGGTGAAAGCATTTGAATATCTCGTCAAAAACGGATTACTGAAGAATAATGTGAAGTTCATCTTCGAGGGTGAAGAAGAAATAGGTTCGCCCAGTCTGGAAGCTTTCTGCGAAGAACATAAAGAATTGCTGAAAGCAGACGTTATTCTCGTGTCGGATACGAGTATGCTAGGAGCTGAACTGCCCTCATTGACTACTGGTCTGCGCGGACTGGCTTATTGGGAAATAGAAGTGACGGGACCGAATCGTGACTTGCATTCCGGACATTTCGGGGGTGCGGTAGCCAATCCGATCAACGTGCTTTGCCAGATTATTAGCAAAGTAACGGATGCCGACGGACGTATCACTGTTCCCGGATTTTACGATGACGTGGAAGAAGTGCCGCAAGCCGAACGGGAAATGATAGCCCATATTCCTTTTGACGAAAAGAAATACAAAGAAGCAATCGGTGTAAAAGAGCTTTTCGGAGAAAAAGGATATAGCACATTGGAACGTAACAGTTGCCGTCCGTCTTTTGACGTATGTGGTATTTGGGGCGGATATACAGGAGAAGGTTCTAAAACCGTACTGCCTTCAAAGGCTTATGCTAAAGTATCTTGCCGGTTAGTACCGCATCAGGATCACCATAAGATTTCGCAAATGTTCGCAGATTATATTCTTAGTATCGCTCCTGATACAGTACAGGTGAAAGTGACTCCCATGCACGGGGGACAAGGATATGTGTGCCCGATTTCACTTCCTGCCTATCAGGCAGCAGAGAAAGGTTTCGAGATCGCTTTCGGGAAAAAGCCGTTGGCGGTACGTCGTGGCGGAAGTATCCCCATCATCTCTACTTTCGAACAGGTATTGGGAATCAAAACCGTATTGATGGGATTTGGACTCGAATCGAATGCGATCCATTCTCCGAACGAGAACTGCTCATTGGATATCTTCCGGAAAGGGATAGAGGCAGTCATTGAGTTTCATCAGGAATATGCCAGACGATAAAGCGGATAAATAACAATCAAGTTATAAACGATACATATAAAAGAGTGGTGGACAAGCTTGATTACAAGCATTTGTCCACCACTCTTTTATATATCTATCACACTGACAAACTACATGACCGGAGTCTCGAAAAGGAAGGTAAATGATTGGCTGTCTTTCAAATCCTTCACTGCATCACCTGCATAAATTTCGCCCTTTGTCAGAGACAGTTTCTTAATGCCGGCTTTCGGACTAAAATCAATTTTCTTCAAATCCAGCCAAAACAAATTCGGAGTCAGGGTAGATTCGAAATAATATACCTTATTCTTCTGATCGGATACGGAACGCCAACGGGTAGAAGATATATAAGGCTTCTCCGGTGTATTAATACCAAATGGCACGGAAACATTACGCATCACACTCAACACGCTGGGAACTGCAATCTTTGCATCCGCAATTTGTGGAATAGCATGAATGTAGAATGAAGCCCGTACAAAACGGTCGCTTGCCCGATTGGTTCCCGGTAACATCTGCAAGCCACCGATTTCTTTCCAGTAATCATTAATGGCCAACTGCTGTTCATATCGAGGAGAATTTGTCATCACCCGGTATTCTTTTCCTTCGTGAATACTTAATTTCCCATCCAGATATTCCAATACAGCCGTATTGCCTGTTTCATCGGTTATGGCCAGATGCAAGGTAGACTCCGGTCCTCCATTCGGCATACGGGGAGCATCAATGCGGAAAGTCTCCTTTTTCAATTCATCCACCGCTTCGCGTACCGTGGCAAAGTTATCAAGCACATACTGTGTCCAAATGCTGATGCCCATTGCCGGACGGGTATCGCCGGGAAGAGAGTAAATGGATTCCGGCAAGAAAAGCAGGCTAGCCACTAATCCTTTCTCGTTCATTCCGTCACAAGTACCTATATCATATCCTGTAGCAATCACACTTCCATATTTGGAAGTCCAGTTCACAGTTTTCTCCTTGTTATGTCCCATACGTTGGATGCCACGCGGAAATACATAGATATTCGTCATGATATCTTCCTTCCAGTCCATTGTACGTCCTGTTATCACCATCTGGTCAGGGCCTATATACACTGCACGCGTACATGCTTCTACAGGCTGTATACTCATCAAAGAGACGGCAGCCAACACCAATGCAACTCCTGCTAATTTTTTCTTCATGTTCATTCTATTTAAATAATTGATCTTCTTATTTATAAATAACAAACGCGCCACGATTATTGCCTAAAAGAAAGAGGATTTTAATGAAAAAAAGGCATTTATCCAATGCAGGAAGAAATTTTGGGTTTTCAACGTATGAGGGTTACCATCACAGAGATCATTTCTTAGCGAAAAATATTAAATAAATTTAAGTGTTACTATTGCAGTCATTGCTACTTTAGTTCGTCCAATAAATAAACATACAATTATCATGATAAAAGAGTACACCAAACAAACTATAATCATTTGCTTTCTATTACAAGGAATCGCATTATCAAGCAGAGCGCAAGAACAACAAGTGTGGCAACGATACCACGATAAATGTCGAAGAGAAGCAAGTATTATTGACACTCTCCCCTCCAAATTAGAAAAAGCCTTGCACTGGTCGCCGACAATAAATAAAGAACAAAAAGAGGTTATACGCTATATACTATGGAATATGGTTTATGTGGAAGGTGGTATAGCCAATCTCGGAGACAACAACAACTATCCCGTGGATGTAGCCTCTTTTTTCATCAACCGATATGAAGTTAGTCAGGATGAATGGTATGTCATTATGGGAGAAAATCCTTCTAACCAACACAGACGTAACTATCCGGTAGACCAAGTCAATTGGTTTAACGCTCAACGATTTACCAAAAAACTTTCTCAATTAAGCGGTCTACCCTTCCGTCTCCCCTTTGAAGCAGAATGGGAATATGCAGCACGTGGGGGACTAAAAACCAAGAATTTCATCTATGCCGGCAGCAATAATGCAGAACAGGTTGCCTGGTTTAGAGAAAAATATTACAATACTTACGTATCCAAAGAAACAGGAACGAAGAAGCCCAACGAACTGGGACTTTATGACATGAGTGGAAACGTATATGAATGGTGTATGGACTGGTATGACAGAAAGGTTCCTTTTACCGGAAACATCGCTCCGGTTATAAGCGAAAAAGATACGCATAAGGTGTTGCGTGGAGGTAGTTATTATACTTTCGAGAAATATTGTAAAGTCACCAGCCGCTACGGAGTTAACCCGCAACGATGGGATATTGATTATGGATTACGGCTGGTAGTGTCACTGCCAGATTAAAAGTACACAATCTTTGTATAGTGCTTACTTCATTTTCTATTCATTAGTTTGTACTTTTCCTCTAGTTGTTGTAACGCCTGCTTAAGCTGAATCGCTTTTTCTTGAGATACACTGCCTCCCTCTTTTTCATACCACTCCAACTGCTGTTTAATGAGCCTACGGGTAGTTTGCAATGACTGTTGCAATGAATCACGTTGCGCCATTTTGTTACTAAATTGTTCCACAATACCCGATGCTTCATAGATGTGTATAGCACCATCAATGTCTCCCTTCTCTACCAATGCCATAGCTTGTCGCTCCATGGCCGACAGCTCGTCCTTGTTGATACGTGCAAACTTATCGGCATAGTAATCCAGCAACTTCATACGCTTATCATACTCCTGACTGAGTTGTGACATCTCTTGTTCAAAAGTAGCAATATCTGCCTGCTGCAACTCACGTGTCACACGGAGTTCCTGCAATTTGCGTTCGTACTCCCGCTGATAGTAACTCTTGCCTATGTTGTAGAATTTGCGCCTGCTCTGCTCAATATACCCTTTCGGACAGAGTACTACTTTATAGAGTATATCTCCGCTTGCCACCCATTGCTCTACCTCTTTGAGATTAACTATCTCCATACCCTGTTTGCTGATACGAATATCAAAAAGAAGGTCGCCCGGTTCCATGTGAGGTAGTTTCAGCATAAAAGTACCCGCACCATCAGTGAGAGTAGGCACACCACCTTGCACAACAACCTCTACTCCTGCTACAGGAGTAAAATCAGAGTTCATCTTCACAGCCACTCCTTTGAGTGTAACTTGAGCTTGAATACCAAGGACACATAGCCCACAGAAAGCTGATGACAATAAATATTTTCTCATGACAACAATTGAATGAGTAGATTTAGTGTAGGTTGATAGTCTTGCCCTATGCGATCCTTCATCTGTTTACTGTAAAGCAATAAAACCGGAGCATAATACTCTTCACTTTTATACAACTTACGAGTTTTGAGATGAGCCACCAGTTCTTTACCCGCTTGGACATCGGTATGTAAAACATGAAGTGCTAGTATGAAGGCCTGCTGAATGATTCCCTGACGGACTGTTCCCATCTGTCGCATGGCTTGCTCTACTTTATAAAAATCATTATCCAGCAATAATGTCGACACCCAGTCATACATATAGGTATAACATTGCACTTTTGAGTTTGCATGATATTCATAAAATAAAGAGATAGTACTTTCATATATATCAAGAGCCTTCTGATAGTGGTGAGTGAAGTAAGCCAAATCTCCGCATTTGTTCAGGAACTGTATTTGCATATAAACGCCTCGAATAGGAGATTCCTCGGTCAAATTATTCATAACATCAGCTAATTTGGCAGTAATCTCTGAAGCCTGTTTGTATTGTTTATTCTGCATAGCATAGTAGAGGCATACAAAATAGTAGTCTGCCATCAGTTCATGGTACATGAAGAGACTGGAGCGGCGCGCATTCTCTGCCTCGGCTATGAAACGATCAAAATAGGGCTTCGCTTCCTGTTTGGTGTGCATGCATAACACAGCCTGTGCCAACAGCGCATGGGCACGTCCGGTTGCTGCATCCTGCGATGGCATCCGATTCATGAGCTGCGAGATACGATTAGCTTCGTTCCATTGCCCCAACATCATATAAGCCATCATTTGAATATACTTTAATTGTGCAAAACTGTCGTTATCGCCCTGCCTTTTCTTCAATTCCGTTTCTACGTCAGGAGCATCTGCAACGACTTCTTGTGCCCGATGACATATAAGGCTAAGCGACAGACGATTGAGTTTATTATAAGCCAACATACGGACATGTCCGTGCCGGGTAGCGCCCTTATCGCTGAGATCATAGAAATAAAAAGCAGTATCTACATGTCCGGTAACGAAGAAAAGTGCCCCTAACAAAGCATAACAAGTATTGACCTGCGAATAAACAGTCTTGTTGTCCTGACATGCTTTCAAGGTCTCAATAATCTCTTCACTATATTTCAAGATTTCATAACGCCCCAAATTGTAGGCAGCATTGAGCGCTGTGAACCATATATTTACAGCAAATTCTGACGCCTCGGTCTTCAGGAAAGGATGAATCTTTTCGATAGCATCGTATGCCTCATTATGCTGTTGGGTGTAATAGTAGCATTGATAGAGATTGTAATAGAGGTTATAATAAAGTTCGCGTTGTATACTCTGCTCCTCGTCGGGGAGAGTGTTGAAAATAGCCAAGCCTTCTTCATCAGCATCCACCGCTTCGACATAGCGATCCAGCTCATAATAGGCAGCAGCTAACAACTGATAGATAGTAATGCGCTCTATTTTATATTGAGAAGGATTGTTACGATACAATTTCTCTATGATCTCATCAGCTTTCAGATAGGCAGCTAACATCTCGTCATATTTCTTTTTATAATTGGCATTGTTTCCTTTCGTCACCCAATACTCTACCTGCGTATCAGCTTTGGCATCAGTCATATTAAGTTTAGCAATGTCCGCCTGGGCTTGTGCCAGCCCTTTCTTGTCGTCCATCACCCCATAGATAGTAGTCATGTTTTGATAACAGACCATAAGCTTAGATTCGTAGTCTGGTGCCTGCGTGGGACCTAAAGCTAATAGTATCTCCACAGCCTCTTTGAGCGAATTGAGTGCTATTCGGCAACCTTTCAATTTTGTTTCGGGAGTACCCTTACGTACCATTTTAAAGAGTACAGTTGAAAAGTTGATATCAAGATTTACCGTAAGTTCGGCTGTAGCCAGTATGTTCCGCGGTAACTTTTCGAGCAATTGTTGTGCCTTGTCAAGGTAGTCGATACTCTCATCCAAGCGGTTCATATCATCATAGACAAGGCCTAGTTTCGTATACCAATCAGCCAAATTGTAAGGTGTTTTGCTGTGCTCTATGGCTTTCTTGTAGTAAGTCTCTGCATCTGTAAAATTCCGTTGATGATGAGCAAAGTTTGCGTAGTCGGCATTACGTTCCATGTGTGTGGGACTACTGTCAGCTATCTTCTTGAATAAATCTCCTGCCTTCCGGTAACTCTCCTCACCACCTTGTAACACCAATGTTTGTGCATAGCGTTCAACAGTGGGTATCATACTTTCGATATCTTCATCCCACTGTTTCTTTAAGCCAAGGTCATGCGCCAATCTTTTTTCCAATTGTAATCCTTCGTATAGTCCGATAGCCTCATCCAGCTTTCCCTGCGTCACTAGTTGTTGTGCCTGTTTTTCTATAGGTTCCAAATAGTCTGTATTGATAGCTACCAGCAAAGGTACATAACAGTCTAACATCTCTTGTGCAGTGTTCAGAGCCGCTTGTATCTCTTTCCGGCGTTGCATATAGCGGTCGCCATTCACTTTACCTTCCTCTTTAAGTTGTTTGAGTTGAGCCATGGCACTGGTATACTTAGCCTTCGCATTGGTTTTACCTATCTGGTAGAATTGCTCAACTCTAGCCGCATACTCCTCTTTAGCACACATATCGACTCTATAGTTTTTGGTGGGTGCATATACCCATTGGTTCACCATGTGTTGGTTAACCACCACCCAGTCGCGGTATGCTATCTGCTGTATAAGTAACCGTTGTCCTTCTATATGATTGGGCAGTTGCACTTCGAAGCAGCCTCGGGCATCACTGGTAGTGGGGGTAGCTCCCTCTATCACGATCGTCACCTGTGGCAAGGCTTTCTTACCCGAGTTTTGTATGACTACTGTACCGCGTTGACTCTGTGCATGTATGGACAAAAGAGTAGCTGCACATAGTGCAATAGTAAGTAAGAGTTTTGTCATGAGTATACTGTGTTTGAAGGTCATATTACTTTTTACGCAAGGCTATGCGCATCTGCTCGGTAGGCGATGGAGCCACTCCATTATAATCCCAAATATCGAAACCATCTTTCATCACTGTGAGGCGATAACTAATGGCTTGCTGAGACAGTGGGATTTCTATCAAGAAGGAACCGTCGGCCCCGGTCTGTGCAGAGTAACCCAGTACTTGCACACGAGCATCAGCCACGGGGCGTCGCTCTTCATCGGTCACGACACCTTTCAGCACACCAGCATCATTATTACGACAGATATTTAGAGGGCAAGTATGAGTGTAACTTAGTGTGGTATCTATAGGCATATAGCCCTTCGCTTTGAAACTTAAAGTAAAATCGTCGAGCCAGGCATGCTTGCGATTGATCCCCTCAAATTCCACCATTTCCTGCAACGTAGCCAGTTCGCGGGTTTCCACCACATCGGCATACTTCAGTGTGAGCGTAGCACCCCGAAAAGGCAGTTCAGTGGGGATTGCCTCCTTTAATTCTACCCTGAACGTTACAGGTTGCCACAACTGATAGACCAGCAAAAAAAGCCCCACTATCACTGCGGGAAGTAAGCAAAGCAAAACAAAACGTTTGGTACGTGGCAAATCTACCGGATCGGGGCGTATGAATCCTTCGTTTTCCAGCTGCGTTAACTGATAGTCAAAGTGGTGAAACAGCTCATTGTAGTCGGCATAAGTATCACAAAAATGTCCATATTCTTGTTCACTGTATTGTTTCAGCTTCTCTAGTAATGCCTCGCCATGCTCATCGCGCTTAGCATAAATATAGATTTTGGGACGCTTCCCCCCACTCGCCTTTACCTGTTCGAATGCAACTTGTAGCTCGCGTAATGTATATTGCCCCAAACGGGTATGGAAGAGGAAAATCACAATGTCGCACTGACGAATGTAGTCATCGTATCTACTCTGCAGATGCTCTTCAGAAAGATAGCTGGGGAAATCACGCCAAGTACGTTGTTCAAAATTGATGTCGCGCTGCCTATACCCCTTATTCTTCTGTGAAAAATAAAGATCCATCTGCAATTTATCTTCATCGAGTTCGGCCGACGAAGCAATAAAGACTTTTATGTTTCTCATAGATCTAAATACTGTTATTATATACAAATGTCAAGTCGACTTATTGATCGGCCAGTTTATAAAGTTCATATCCTCCCAATGCCAGTACATAGGGCAGATTAAGAATAACGTCAGCATCCTTCTCCACCTCTTCGGGATACTTTTGCAGCAATTCGTTGAAAGGCATAATGAGAGGGTGTTGCAAGAAAACTTTATCTTTCACCTCGGCACGTCTCCAGCCAGCCACTGTACGCTCGGCATTCCATCGGTATTTCTCCATGCGCACCAACAGATACAAAACTTGAGACGGTAGATTCTCATTGAACATAGATTCGGATATGCGTGCCGGCGAACGTTCGCTCCGCTTAATACCGTAGCCCAGCGTACGACAAAATACACTATAGGCATCCAGTTGATAGCGGTTAGCCCAACGTAACGGCTCGCTCAATTTATTCCACAGATACTGTGCCTGATGATTCATCAAAATGAAGTCGGCAGAGTGGTTGCCATAAGATTCATACATCTTCTTCAACACCTCTTTCTGCTTGAGGCTTTCATCCGTATAACAACAATCGTAGAGATAATTCACATACAAAGCCAGTTTATCCTGCAAAATGTTTTTCTTCATTCCCCTGTCTACCATGCCGAACACCTTGACATAACGATAACGCCCTTGCTCATCGTCCACTATCGACGACAAATCGTTATTAAAATCCTGACGGATAAGTACACGACACTGATGCTGATAAACCTCATGCGGCAAGTTGAGCCCTAATGAGAGACTCAAATCGGGATCATGCACACAAATAGCCACTGTAAGCATACAGTGTTTATTTTGTGCCCATTGTTGTAAACGGGTGCGCATAGCAGTACTACAAATATCGTCATGGCAATATTCGACCTCTATGTCGTCTATCTGACTCTCTATATAAGGAAATTGAGCCTTGAAGTAGTCTTTCTGTGACTCCATCTCTCGATCTACCAAAGTGATGCGGGTACGTATGCGTTCATCTGTCGGCAGACGGTCATCGTAATTGGCATAATGGCAGATACGTAGTGCTTCAAGTAGCAACGAGCGTCCCATCCGATTGAATCCCACAATAACCAGATGCACATAGTCTTGGCTAGTAGCATTCCAGCTTCCATCAGGTTGTTGCGTTATGCTTATGGGGCGATAGTCTAGCGGATCATAATACCTTTCACTATCGGCAGCATAGAGACTCCATAGTTGCCGTGCCAAATTCTCGTGGAGGTTAAAGGGACGGAAAAAGATATTAGGTTTCCCCTCAATGCAAAACACCTCCGGCGGCAGATTCATTTTCTGTATGTTAGAGTATGAAGGGATACTGTCAAACTGCACATATACAGGCATCACCTTACCATCGGGGCATTTGCCACGCAGAGCACTTACCAAATGCACAATCGCTATATTTTTAGCATCGCGCCCGCAACGTTCTTCATCACCCAGTACATACACTTCACTCGCACTCGCTATGTTCAACCGCTGAAGTTCTTCGATCGACTCAATGTTGCCAAAGTAAACAAGCACTTGCCGCTCTATTTCGATGGGCAAGGCAGACTGTATGCGATGGCGTACCGTTGCCGCCTCTATACCGCTCATCAGTAAGATACGTGCCGAAGGACATTCGTTATATAGTTCGCGTATCATATTGATAGATAGTTCATTGAAGCCTATCAATACATAATGTTGAGTTATGTTGCGGTAAGTCATTCGCCCCGTGTTTACTACATCCACACGCCGCTCTATAATGTTGGAAATGGTAGAGATGAGTACACCGCCCAATAAAATGGATCCCGAAAAGCTAACAATTCCCAGCAATAGCCTGCTGGACCAAGCTGTCTCGTTCATTTGGTTACCAGGATCCACAAAGTTGTTGTACACCACCCAGAGCCTTTCGCCCCATTCCTCATGTCCATACAATTGGATAGAAAAGAACATCACGATGATAAAGAAGATAGCCAGCACCGTAGCAATAGTAACGAGTAACAGGGTGAGCTGCGACTTGATACCCCCCGAAATGGTGCGATCCATATACTCTTGTGAGAATATCTTCTTGTAGTAGTTTATAAAACGGTTCATGCTTATAACTTATTGATAGCAAAACATACAAGTCCTGCCCATATTGTGTACATTTCGAGCTATTTGTTCTGATAATCGTACCATATCATGCACCAATACCATATAATCCGTATCAATGGGATTTGGTTGACAGTCGTGTTTCATAAATAGAACATTTAGAGTTGTGTACAAATATAGTATTTTTCAACAAACCAGGTAGTTTTTCACTTAACTATTTTCAGCAGTGTACTTTACCTTGTCATCGTGCGGCAGCATATAAAATAAAAATCGTCCTATATCATCGATTTCGGGGAGAGACTTTATACTGAACTCAACCTGGCTAAAAATAATCATTTACATTCAGCAGCTTGTATTCAGGAGAACATTCAAACAGATAATTCAATAGATTCATGTGTCCTGCACCAAAAATAACAAGTATCCGCCCGGCTGATTTGGGAACACGTTGAATATTCCTGAATATTCTCAGGTTCCGGTTGAACCATCTCCCGGATTCAAAATCAGCTCCAGTGTAATCTCCTTGGGTTGATTCATACTTAAAATGGGCAATAAGGTAATTTCCCAAATCGATCCTGATTTGTTCAGGGTCATTGAGGTGTATCAGTTGGGGAAGGATTCCTTTTTGCTTAAATATCGGCTGGTCTCTATCATATAAAACCGTGTCGGGAGAGTTCACAAAACTTTCTTCGAAAGCCAGATACTGCTCACTGTTATCGTCTTCCAATAGTTTTTCGATACGAGCTGTCTGTGCTCCCCAGGCATCGGCACAATAAAGCTTTGCGTTGCACATCTTCGCTATTCGAAAACCTAATTGTTGTACTTCGCTTTTTGATAATGTATGGGTTCCGGCAACGTATGCACTGAAAAGAGAATCAATCTTCTGCTGCTTATATACAGGCTGTTCAATAACAATCGCATTCGGTTTAAACTGTGCCAGTTTATTTACTATCAACTCTATTTCTTTCTGATAGCCAGGCAATAATACATCTATCTGGTCTTCTTCTGATGTTTGTTCCATATCCAGATTTGGAAAGTCAAAATGAAACACTCCCAATGTTACGACCTCTGTTTTCTGTGCATATCCTTGCATCAAAGACATGCTTGCCAAAATCAAAACTAACACAATCTTATTCATTGCAATCACTTTTTGTTTGATGTTCAAAGGTAATAAAACTTATCTAATAAACCGGCATTTTCTTATATTGGAAAGAATATCACGCTTTTAAAGTAATGCTTCGAAACCCTGTTAGCAGCCTCATCATGATAAGTCCAGGGTTCATTGGTCGTATTTAATAGGAAAGTATCAGCCAGAGAGTAAGGGAAGATCTGCTGTCCTTACTATATAGTTGTATTAAGGCACCGGTATAGTTAATTCGTCACGGCCGTGACGAATTCCTACCACGGCCATGAAGAGATCTCTCCACGGCTGTGACGAATGCTCACCACGGCCGTGGAGAACTAACTATACCGGTGCCTTAATGCAACTATAAAGGGAAGGGAACAGAAGTATAACGGCTGCATAATCCATGTTTCACAGGAGCTTACCCTACAAGACAAACGCATCCAGGCAGAGAATAACATGGGGCAAAGCGAGCCAGCAAGACTGTCTACTCTTATTTATTCATGGCATCGCTCTGGCTACGATATGCAATAGCACCTCCATCACCCTCACGTATCGCCTGTCCTTGCGCATTATACCCGACAATTGGTTTTTCCGAACTACCACTTTTCCCCATAACTTTCACAAAACTGCTATCTTTAACAAGTGCCATAATAGCAAAAATAACCACTGTCGGCAGGATAAAATAGATCAGCCAACTTGCCGCAAAAACAAGTGCAATAATCAAAAAACCAATTGACCATATTCCTGGAAAGTAGATAATGAGCCACAGCGTTCTGAATTTCTTAATCATTTCCCACAACATCCCGACTGTGGAAGCAACCCAGAGAGATATAATGAATGGCAAAAGCTTTAACATAAACGGATATTCAGAGAAATGGGCAAAGAAGTTCGGATTGAATTTTAAGGAGTTTACAAGATCATCATTGTAATCTACATAAAACACAAAAAGTCCTACCAGTGCCGAAACAATCAGATAAATTGATTTGAAATAAATCTTCTCACCTTGATAAAAACAATATCTCTTACGAATTTTACTTTCAATAAGCCAATATATAAGCTTCCACAACAAAAAGACCATAAAAATTGCACCGCCAAAAATAAAGAACAGTGCCAGAACATCTACAGGTTGGTAGAAAACAATTGCCCAATTATGCTGCACCGGACTAAAAATGTTAGCATCACACCAGCCCTCTCCGATTATTTTTCCATTTTTGATAGCTTTCACCCTAACAGCATGCGAATAATCTGTTTTCTGCATGAACTTTTCACGCGAAAGCTCTCTACTATATCCTCCGACAACTTGCAATGTATCTCCTCTAAGAACCTGACATACCGGGTTTTTAACATTGAGATTTTCGTCTCTTTCTATTTCGGCCGATGTAGTAAGATAAATAGGTGAAATAGAGTCATTCAGTAGATTCATTTCAGGTTTAGTGGATTTCTTCACAGTAACCAGCTCACCAATTTTTATCCCTTGATAATAGTACAACATTGCCGAATCCTTAGCGGCACTTTCGGGCATCGCTTCAATTTTCGCAATATCAATACCTCTTTGGCAGGAACATAAAACTAGAATTCCAAGAAATAACAGAATAGTGGTTTTTACGGTTTGTTTCCGTCGAACAGTTGATAGTTGTTTCATTGTCTATTAGGATTTAGTTTATAAAATGGACAGATGCGTCATGTAGTACTTATTACCATATTACATGAAGCATTTCTGCTGTTTTTATCTTCGATTAACTCCGGCTGATTTACCTTCCCTTAGCACAGGGATAACAAAAAGAACACTATTAATATCCCTTTTTCTGTAAATATATGAAATATTTGGCAAACAGCCAGCATTTCATCCTAAAAACTTAACTTCTATCTATTTCTTGTTACCGTCTTTCTAACTGCAATAAAGCCTTAAACTACTCGAATGTCTTTCGGAAAGTACATCCGTTTCTCCATTCCGAACATCCATAAGCCGTTTTTCCTTTGATGATGGTTCCCTTACCACAAAGAGGACAGGGTTGTCCTACCCATGCATCCACACCGCCCGTCGTGGAAGAGGTTGCGGAAGAAGTTGCAGCAGGTGCAACAGCTGGAGTTGAAGAGGTCGTCGAATCAGAAGTAACTTCGGCAGTTGCCTTCTCTGCTTTCGGCTTTTTCTCTTTCGGTACACTCGGTTTACGTTCGCGCTTTTTAGTTTCTTTCTTTTCTTTCTCTTCAGCTTTTGCAGCTACTGCATCCTGAATAGTAATGCGTCGATTTGTATTATCAGAAAGTACACTCATCACTATTTCCGAAACCATCTGTTTCAGTTCTTCGAGAAACTGGCGGGCATCGTATGTCTTCTTTTCAATTTCGCGAAGCTTCTTTTCCCAAATACCTGTCAGTTCCGCCGATTTCAATAATTCTTCGTGAATGAGCTGCACCAACTCCACTCCTGTTGGGGTGGCAATCAGGTTCTTTCTTTCTTTACGAATATAATTCCGCTTGAATAATGTCTCAATAATGGCAGCACGGGTAGACGGCCGGCCGATACCATTCTCTTTTAAGGCATCGCGAAGTTCGTCATTATCCACCAGTTTTCCGGCTGTTTCCATTGCACGAAGCAAGGTCGCTTCAGTATAAGGTCTGGGCGGCTGTGTCCATTTTTCGTTCAAATCGGGAATGTGAGGACCACTTTCACCTTTTACAAAGGTAGGGAGTACATTTTCATCCTCTTCCTCTTTTTCTTCAGTGGAATCTTTTACGTCCTTTGCAAACACGACACGCCATCCCGGTTCCAAGATTTGTTTTCCGGTTACCCGGAATTCTATCTTATCCACTTCGCCCATGACAGTAGTAGTAGAAATCTTACAGTCCGGATAGAATACGGCTATAAAACGACGGGCTATCAAGTCATAGACACGACGTTCCATATCCGTCA
>ERZ838827.1232-NODE-1232-length-20963-cov-6.133777_pt1 | contig 20963 bp, 16 predicted proteins | sample MGYA00519881_ERZ838827 | MGnify/ENA primary metagenome ERZ838827 (study PRJEB31850, sample SAMEA3708842) | human gut metagenome | biome: human gut; feature: human-associated habitat; material: faeces | place: China | collected 2014 ...
TCGGGTGGGTGGTCCATGTCATTAGAGGCGAGGGTTCCTGGCGGATTTGGCTGAACGCCTGACCTGAAGACGGGTCGACCGCAAGCCTGCGGTCGACCCGTTCTCTTATCCTTTTCCCTGTCGGAACCTGTCCTCCGACGCTCACAGCCCAACGAAAAACGGCCCTGCCCGGCGTTCGGGGAGGACCGTTTCAGGATTCAGGCTTGCGTCAGAACATCTTCTGCAGCGTTTCGTTCTCGCGCCTGTGTTCGGCTTCGGCCTCGGCCTTTTCCTGCAGGATGCGCTCGAGCTCCTTCTCGAAGGTGGCCTTGGAGATGAAGAGGAAGCTCACGGGAGAGCCGTGGCGCTCGTGGCCCGTCTCGACGACGGTCATGGCCGCGTCCTGCCAGTAGTGGTTGATGGAGCCGCGGTTTTCGTAGCTCGACACGGGGCCAAGGGCCGAAAGCTTCATGCGCATGGCGTCGACGCCGTTGCCGTCCGCGCCGTAGCGGACCATGAAGCCGAGCCCGCCCTTGAACTGCTCGACGGAGAGTGCGGGATGGCCGGGCAGAATGAAGCACGGCTCGCCGCGGCCCCCGCCCGTCTTCACGAGCGAACCGTCGCGCTCGATCCTGCAGCCCGCGGCCTCGGCCTCGGCCTGAGCGACGAGAAAGTCGGTTTCACCCGGCGTCAGGATGCCGAAGAGCCGTCCGGCATGGGTGCGGGCGGTCTCACGGGCGCGTGCGATGCGCTCCTCGCGCTCGCGGGCCTCCTTCTCGGCGGCCTTGAGGTTCGAGGCGGCAAGTTCGGCGGCGGCCAGCTCGGCCTGCTTTGCGGCCTCGGCCTTCGCCCGCTCCTCCTCGATGCGGCGCTTGACGTCGTCATAGTAGGAGACGGGCTGGATCTCGATCTCGTAGTTGCGCAGGATGCCCATCTCCTTGAGGACGATGGTTCGGTCACCCGCGTTGAAGACCCAGTAGAGGGCGTTCTGCCTGCGGCCCTTCGTCGTGAGGGGCTCGCCCCAGCGGCGCTTGAGCGCGTTGATGAGCGCCTTGCGATCGCCGCCCGACCCTCCGTCGATCTCGATCACGTCGCGACCGTCCTCCCTGTTCTGGAAGAAGACCGTGACGGGGAAGCAGTTGGCGATGCCGCGCTCGTCGGGCAGAAGCCTGTAGAACCACCCGAAGGTGTGCTTCATGATGTCCTCGGGGTCCGCCTTCATGCGGTTGTTCACGCGGTAGTGACAGCCCAGATCGTTGAGACGCAGGAGAAGCTCCGTGTGCGTCGTCTTTTCGGGCGTGTAGATGCGGTTGACCTGGTCGAGGCTGCGCATGACGGCATCGGTGCCGTTCGAGCCTGCACAGACCGAAGTGGAAATCGCGGCAATCGTGCCGGCCGCGAGGACGGATAAGACGGATGCGCTTTTCATGAGCGGGTTGTTCTCAGGAATGTTTTCCGATTGAAGGCATTCTGAAAATTATAGGAAAAGCGACTGTCCCACTCATTTCCGGATGTAACAGCCTGTGCTCATGAAGAGCGCCGTCTCAAGGCTCATCCCTCTCCTGCAGGTGTTCTTCGGCCTCCTGGACCTCGACGGGCGCATCGGCGGCAGGCTCCTGCACCACCTCCGGGTCGATCCGCTTGCCGTCCTTCGCGTAGACTTCGACGGGGCCCTTCTCGACGCCCCTCACGTAGGAGCGGATCTCGCGAGTGCCGTCGGGCCTCACGGTCGTGACGCGCCCCTCGAAGGAATCGTTCAGGTAGTTCCCGAACACGGCGGGCTCGCCCGTCTCCTCGAAGAAAAGCGCAAACGGGCCCTGGCGCACGCCCGCAACATAAGTCGTCTCCTCGACAAGCACGCCCTTTTCATTGAAGCGGCAGGTTCTTCCCTCGAGCTTCCCCGCCCTGTATTCGGCCTCAAGACGCTTCGTGCCGTCGGGCGCGAACTCCCTCACCATCCCCTCGAGCACGCCGCGCGCATGGGTTTCGCTTTTGAGCAGGGTGCCGTCCTCGCCATAAAGCCTGCGTTCGCCGTCAAGGCGCCCGTCCTTGTAGAAGGCTTCCTCGAGAACGCGTCCCGTCCTGCGGGAGGTCCTGACGGCAGGACCCTCGAGCCTGCCTGCGACCCATTCGGCCGTGGCCACGGGTTCGCCGTCGTCGAACGTAACGGACCTTCCCTCCCTGACGCCGTCGATCACGGGCGTGATCGTGATGAGGCCGCCGCCCTTGAGGACGTCCGTTTCGGTGATGCGGCCGTTGAAGACCTTCCCCTGCTGCCAGTAGAGGCCGTCATTCACCGCGAGCCTCTGGACGGGTTCGGACGGCAGATGCAGATAGAGCTGGTAGCGGAAGGGCCAGGCGGCGGCGAGGACGGCGCAGGCGCCGAGAAGCGTCAGCGTGAGGCGGCTCTTGATCATGGGCGGGCTCGAAACTTGCGTACGGAAACTCAAGAGAATGCCACAAGTTGGAGCGCCGCGCACGAAACCGGACGGTCCCGTCCGCAGCATTCACCGTCCGAGTGCCATCAATCCTTCATAAAATCGAGCGCCTCGCCCGCCTGTCGGTCGCGCACGCGTGCAAGCCCCCTGCGGGTCGCGAGCGCAATGAGGACGAGCATGAGGCCGGAGAAGATGAAGATCACCGAGACGCAGACGCGCGGATCGGCGATCGACGTCAAGGGTGCGACGAGCCCGCCGCCCAGGAAGGCGACGGAGCCGAGGATGGCCGCGGCGGCGCCTGCACGCTCGCGGTGGAGCGTGAGCGCGAAGGTCATGGCCGAGGGCAGCGTGAGGCCGAGCGTGACGAGCATCACGATCATGGCGGCGATCGCAGCGGGGAGCGGCGCATCGAGTGCGAAGGCGGCCGCCGTGAGCGCACCGCCGATCAGCGTCCCGAAGGCGCCCGTTTCCATGGCGGAGACGGGGCTTGCGAACCTTGAGCTCGCCATGGCGCCCGCCGTGATCGAGAGCGCCAGCAAGCCGAAGACCATGCCGTAGGCGCTCGGACTGAGACCAAAGATCGTCTGAAAGATGAAGGGCGAAGCCGAGATGTGCCCGAAGAGAATGCCGGACGAAAAGAACTGCTGGCCCGTGACCGCAAGAAAGAGCGGATCACGCATCAGGGGCGCGAAGGAGGCCGCCACCGAGCCCTTCGGACGGGCGCGGGCCTTCGAGAGCGATTCCCTGAAGACGAAAAGCGTCACCAGCGTGAGCGAGACGCCGATCGCGAGCAACAGCATGAAGATCTCGCGCCAGCCCGCGGCCTCGGCGATCAGGGCGCCGATCATGGGTGCGGTGACGGGCGCAATGCCCTGGATGGCGCCCACGACGGCCATCAGGGCCGCAAGCTCCCTGCCCGTATGCAGGTCGGCCGCAATCGAGCGGGACATCACGACCGCACCCGAGGCGCCGAGACCCTCGAGAAAGCGCATCGCGATGAAGGTCTCGATGTCGGGCGCAAAAACCGCACCCGCCGTCGCAAGCGAAAAGACCGCGAGACTCGCCGCGAGCGGAATCCTGCGCCCGCGGACGTCGGAAAGCGGACCGATCCAGAGCTGCCCGGCGGCAAGCCCCCACATCGTGGCGGAAAGGCCGAGCTGCACCATCGAGGCGGGCGCGCCGAAGTCGGCCGTCTGATCAGGAAGCGTCGGAAGATAGAAGTCGGTCACGAACGGACCAAAGGCGGAGAGAAACGCCAGGAAGACGATCAGAAAGGCGCGGGAGTTTCGAGGCGCGCCCTCTTCATGAATGGCTGTCATTTTTATTGTGTACTTGTGCGCTGTGGTTGCCGCATGCGCCGCAGGCGAATCAAACGACGCCTCGGACTGCGCGGAGATGATCCGATTCTATCCGCGAACCTTGCGCGAATCTTAAGGCTCGCATAAGAATCCCGCACCCGACGCTTCTCGCCGAGACAAAAAAAAAGCCCTGCAACCGCATGGGGGCAGGGCTGAAAATCAAATCCACCGACCGACCGGCAGATCTTGCTGAATTCGGGGCGGACCCACAAAATCCGTTCCCGAACGGACGCCGCGCAACCCCGCAAGAAGGCGGGAAGCACAAGCGACAAGAGAAGCATACAGGGAATCCGCCCGCCCGTTTGAACCCCCGTTCACTCGCGCCCCCGCCGCGACGAGGCCGCGAATTGCGTTTTCCGCAATTCGAAGCATCCGCAGAAGCTGTCCGCGCTAAATTTCTTTTCAATGGCACGGCGCACGGCCGGACGCCCGGGCGCACCGTCGCAAACCGCTCCCGGCCCGCACACAAGAAGGAAACAATTCTCACTCCCCTTCGCGCCGTGCGAAATTCAATTGTCACATCCGTGCGGTCCCTTGAGCGGCGCGCACAAAACCCGAAAATCGCCCGAAACCGCACCCGTCCTACCCCTTTCGGGATATGTGACACGCAACAACTCAAACGGCCGTCGCGGATATCACCCCTTCAGACCCCCATCGGGAACGCATGACGAGATGAGATCTCACGGTACGGCACTTTCACTATCGTACCGTAAAAACCCTTAATTTTAAAATTCAGTATTTCTACTTAGCGCAATACGCAACTGCGTGCTCAGGCGTCGAGCAGAATCGTGCACCGTCGCTTCGTACGGAGCCTGCAGATGCGCTTGCGGCGGGATTGCGCTTTACGCTACGTAGTTGTCGGGAATCCGGACTGGCGGCGAAAGCGGATTTCCGCTCGTTCCGAGGGGGACTTCACCGCCGCAGACGCCCGCTCTCCTTCGTTTCCTCCGGAAAACTCATGTGAAAAGAGGCCGCCTGCGGACGTTCACAGGCGGCCCCTTCCATCGTCTTCGATCAGGAAGACGGCATCGGATTCAGGTTCAGGCGGCGGGGAGCTTCGGGAGAAGCGCCTTCATGCCCTCGGCGCCCGCGAGTGCGCAGGCCGTGAGGAAGACCATCTTGGGGCCTTCCTCGATGTGGATGGCGTCGTAGTACTCGTCGACGGTGTGGGTACGGTACATCGCGCCGCCGCCCGAGAGGCAGGTGGCGGGGATGCCGAGGCTCACGGGCTTGTTGGCGTCGGTCGAGGAGCAGGTGTAGCGCTTGAGCTCAAGGCCGAGGCAGTCCATGGCGGCGCGGCTCGTCTGGAGGACGGGGCAGTCGTGCGGACGCTGGCCGCCCGGACGGTCGCCGATCATGGTCACTTCAAGCCTGACCTGCTTGGCGGGATCCGTGACGCCCCAGATGGCGTTCTCCTCGGCCACGCCTTCCTCGAAGCACTTGAAGATCATGGCTTCGAGCGCGGTAAGATTGCCGTCGTCGAGCGAGCGCATGTCGACGTCGACCTGGCAGGAGGCGGCGATCGTGTTGACGCTCGTGCCGCCCTTGATCGTGCCGATCGTGAACGTGGTCCTCGGGCCTTCGGGCACCTTCACGTGCGCGACCTTCGCGCCCGCAAGGCACATGGCGTGGACCGCGCTCGGGCATTCCGAGAAGTTCGTCCAGGAGTGGCCGCCCGGACCCGTGATCATGAAGCGGTAGCGGTGGCTGCCGATGGCGGCGTAAAGCAGACGACCCATGTCGGCGTTGTCCACGGCGAGGAAGCCGTCGATGTGATTCGTGCCGTTGAAGAGATGCTTGGAGCCGCGGATGTCGCCGTTGCCCTCCTCACCCACGGTGCCGACGAACCAGATGTCGCCTTCGGTCTCGACGCCCGTCTCCTCGAAGGCGCGGATCGTCTCAAGAAGGCAACGCAGGCCGCAGCAGTTGTCGGCGATGCCGGGCGCCCAGTAGCGGTCGCCTTCGCGGCGGACCTTGATCGGCGTGCCTTCGGGGAACACCGTGTCCATGTGCGCGCCGATGGCGAGCACCGGACCGTCGCCCCTGCCGGGACGGCGGCCGATCACGTTGCCGATCTCGTCGACGTGCACGTCCTTGAGGCCGAGCGCCTTCATGCGGCGCACGATCTCGGCGGCGCGGACCTCTTCATGAAAGGTCGGCGCGGGAATCTCGCAGAGCTCGCACTGCATGACCATCGCGGCCTCGGCGCCATCGTCGAGAAGCTTCATCGCCTGCTTGACGCGCGGCTTTTCAAAGAGCGCCCTGACGGGCTCGAGGTACTCGGGAAGAAGCGGAGGCAGTTCGGTCATGATGTCCATCCTCATGTTGGAATTGAAAGGGATAGGCCGCACGCATCCTTTCCGGCGGGCGCGCGGCTTTGCCGCCAAATTCTATGCCCGCCGCCCGTTTCTTCCGCACGGGCTTCGGGAAAGTCCCGATCAGATGCCGCTGGTCTAAAATGCCTGCATTTCCGTCCGACTTCACGTCCTCCAGACGCCGTCCGCTCATGCTGCTTTCCTCAGTCCCCTTCGTCATCGAGTTTCCCTTCGTCCTCGGGCGCCCCGCCCTGCTTCCCGATCCCTGGACCACGGCCCCCGACGCCTGCGTCCTCGAAGCCCGAAGGCGCATCGAGGCTGCGGGCTTCGTCCCCGCGGAATTCACGGGACGCGTCGGCCTGATGCTCGTCGAACATGACGGCATCGTGCGGGCCGAAGCCCTGCTCGAGCCCGTGCGGGCCGGGCTCATGACCCGCTGGCAGGACGCGACCGCCGCGCTCGTGCAGCCCCGCGTCGAGGACGAGGTCGTGCGCGAGGCGCTCCTCGTCGACGGCACGGGCCGCGGGACGACCTTCAGGGAGGTGCTCGCCGAGGTCTTCGCGCCTTTTCCCGACCGCGACGACGACCACGGCGGACGCGAGCAGCGCGCAAGGCGCGCCGTCTGGCGCGGCTTTCTCACCGACGGACTCGACGACCCGTGCGTGCGCCTTCTGATGCGCCGCAATGCCGACCCCGCCCTCAGGGATTCGGGCCGGCTCATCGCGCTCACGAGCTGGTGGCGGGGCCCGTCTCCGGGCTGGGACATCCGCCACGACGGCACCTTCTGCGCCCCGAAGTCGGGCGCAAGATTCCTGCTCTCGAAGCTCCTCGAGGGCATTCCCCACGAGCCCCCGCGTCCCCAGCAGGATCCCGCCGGGACGGCCGAGCCGGAAGTCCTCTACGAGGACGACTTCATGGTCGTGGTCGACAAGCCCGCGAGGCTCGCCTCGGTGCCCGGCGGCAGCGAGTCGACGAGCGCGAGGGAGATCCTCGAGCGCACCCGCGGCGAACTCTTCGTCGTGCACCGCCTCGACATGGGCACCTCGGGCGTGCTCGCCTTCGCCAAGACGAAGGAGGCCCTGAGGCCCCTCAACCTCGCCTTCGCCGACCGCACCGCGCAGAAGACCTACATCGCGCGCCTCGAGGGCCTGCTCGAAGGCGAGGAACGCCAGCAGGGCTCGATCGCGCTCCCGATTGCGCTTCACTGGTTCGAGCGCCCGAAGCAGTGCGTGCTGCCCGTCTCCGAAGGCGGCCGCGAGGCCCTCACCGACTACGAGGTGATCGGCGTCGAGGACACCCCCGAAGGCCTCAAGAGCCTCGTCGCCCTGCACCCGCGCACGGGCAGGACCCATCAGCTGCGCGTGCACTGCGCACACCCCGAAGGACTCGGCCTTCCCATTGACGGCGACCCCTTCTACGGCACCCGCGGCCTCCTTGAGGAAACCCGCGAGCACAGGCTCTGCCTGCACGCCGCATCACTCAGGATCACGCACCCGATGACGGGCCGCCCGCTCGAAATCACCGCTCCGTTCGACTTCCCGAACTTCTAGACGCAACAAGGCCCCTGCGCAATCCCACAGGGGCCTTTTGCTTTTTCTCTGCCTTCGCCGCCACGCCTCTCGGGCGGGCGCTCAGGCCTGCGTCTTTTCCTTGGGCGCCTCTGCGGCCTTTGCCTTCGCCTTTTCCGTCGCCTTTTCCTCGGCCTTCGCGGCCTTCTCGGCAGCCTTGGCCTTGGAGGCCCTGAGCTTCGCGGCCTCGGCCCTGGCGCGCTTGCGTGCAAGCGCCTTCTGGCGGCGGCGCTCCTTCTCGGCGGCCTCAAGCGCCTTGCGGGCGTTCACGTATGTTGCATGATTGGCTTCGAAGGTCTTGAGCAGCTCCTCCGCAAAGGCGCGGATGCGGGCCTGCTTTTCGGGCGAATGACGTGCCTGGAGTTCCTGAAGCGTAACCACGAGTTGTCTCCGTTTGTGTGTTGGTCCTGAATGTTCCGTTCCGGGGTATCGGAGCCTTCATGATACAGAATGCGGCGCCCGAATGGACGGCCGCGTGCTGCGGCCGTCGCCCGAGAACATCATTTGCCGTCGCCCCGCGCGAACGCGAGCAGCATTGCGTCCTCCTCGCGGTCGTCGAGGATGGCGTTCTTCATGCGGCGCACTGCCATCTTCCTCAGAGCCTCGAGCTCGTTGTCGGGCGTGTAGACGACCGCGATGCAAAGCCCCTCGAGAAGCGCGCGGAAGGTCTTGATCCTCGCCTTCCCGACGAAGGGATCAATCGGCACGTCGTCGCCGAGCACGTTGTGGTAGTGAGACGCGATCAGGGCCTCGATCTGCATGATCTAGTCGCGGATCCAGGCGCGCACCGTGCAGTTGTGCGCACCCTCGTTCATGATGGCCAGAAAGACGCGGGCCGTCCTCGGGCGCATGTAGCTGTCGACGAAGGCAGTGATGCGCGTCTCGAGCGTTGCCTCGTCGGTCGCGGCCACGAAGCTGTCGTTGCCGAGCAGCGCGACGAGCTCGTCGGTGTGCCTCTCTACGATCGCGCGGATGATGTCCTCCTTGCTCCGAAAATGCTTGTAGATGTGACCCACCGACATCCCGATCTCAAAGGCGATCGTCTTGAGCGTCATGCCGCGCACGCCCTGTTCGGCAAGAACCTTTTCAGCCGCCTCGATGATGTCGTTTCGCCTCATGGCGGAAAGCCCTTCGTCGTGCCTGCGCACGTTGTCGGCCTGGGTCATGTCGTCTCCTCTGTCTCGGAAATGGAAAGCACATCCCGTGATTGTAGGCGATGTCCCGCATGCGCGTGATCTTGTCTCCGACACGGGCGACAGGCCTCGGGAATCGGATCTGCGGTCGCCGGACAAAGAAAAAGGAGCCTGACGGAAGCTCGACTCCTTTTCCACCGGACCACGGCCGGCCTCTTTTCGCAAAAAACGCGGTTTTTTCGACAGTCCGGAGACTTTCGAAAAAGAGGCGTCGCCGCATCGTCCATTTTGCCTGCACTGCAGGGGGTTGCAGGCGCTTACATCTTAACTCAAGCCAGAATCAGTTCTGAAACTGCTGCTAGCACAGCGGTTTTTCATGGACGCCTACTTACATCTTAACTCAAGCCAGAATCTGTTCTGAAACACAGCCATCGACGCAGACTCCTGCTCGTCACTGTGGTACATCTTAACTCAACCGAGGATCAGTTCTGCAACTCTTCCTCAAGTCGCTGCTCGTAGCTGCACCCGAGCTCGTGCTTGTTTTCGCAGGCCTTGTGGTACCAGTCCTTGGCGGCCTTCTTGTCCTGAGGAACGCCCCTGCCGTCCTCGTAGATGAAGCCGAGCTTGAGCTGCGCCATGGCGTTTCCCTTTTCGGCGGCGCGGCGGTACCACTTGAGAGCCTCATCGATGTTCTGCTCGACGCCGTTGCCCTTGAAGTACATGTTGCCGAGGGCGAACTGGCTCTCGACGACGCCCTGTTCGGCACGCTCCCTCACGAGCGCGACGTCGAGAGCCGCAGCGGCGGAGGCCGCCGTGAGCGCGGCGATCACGCCTGCGACGATCGAAATGGAAGTCTTGCGGATGTTCATGATGTTCTTCTTCCCGTTCGTTGTTGCGTTGGATGCAGGCCCGGACCCGGCCCTGCGTCCGCTTTCTTGATTATGCCCGTCTTGATGAGCGCAGGCTTAAGCCCGACGGCCGAGATATCTGCCCGTGACACTTCGCGGCTCTGCGGGCGCATCCTCTGGCACGCCTTCGAAGACGACCGTGCCGCCCGCGTCTCCGCCGCCCGGCCCCAGGTCGATCATCCAGTCGGCAGCACGGATCACGTCGAGGTCGTGCTCGATCACGATCACGGTTGCGCCCGCCTCGACGAGCCGCTCGAAGACCGCCATGAGCGTCGCGACGTTTTCAGGATGCAGGCCGATCGTCGGCTCGTCGAAGACGAAGAGCGCATCATCCTGGCCTCTGCCCATCTCGCCCGCGAGCTTGAGCCGCTGGGCCTCGCCGCCCGAGAGTCCGGGCGTCGCCTCCCCGAGCGTGAGGTAGCCGAGCCCGAGATCCTCGAGCACCCTGAGCCTTGCCGACACGGTCTTCATGTCGGCCGCAGCCCGAAGCGCCGTCGAGACGTCCATCTCCATAAACTCGGGCAGCGTGTACGCAGCCTGCGTCCCGTGCGCACCCGCCGCCTTCGCGGCGCGCCTGATCGCAAAGGCGGCCGGCGCATAGCGGCTTCCCCTGCATGATGGACACGGCACGTCCACGTCGGGCAGGAACTGCACGTCGAGGCTGATCGAACCCGTGCCGTCGCATTCGGGACAGCGAAGCCTGCCCGTGTTGTACGAGAAGTCGCCCGCCTTCATGCCCGCGGCCTTGGCGTCGGGCGTCTTCGCGAACGCCTTCCTCAGATCATCGTGCACGTTGGCATAGGTTGCGACAGTCGACCTGACGTTCACGCCGATGGGCGTCGCGTCGATGAGCTTCGCCTGACGGATGCCCTGAGCCGAGATCGAGCTGACGTGCGCGGGCAGTGCCGTCCCGTCGATCGCGGCCCTGAGCGCAGGGAGCAGGCTCTCGAGCACGAGCGTCGTCTTGCCCGAACCCGACACGCCCGTCACCACCGTGAGTCTTCCCTTCGGGATCCTCACGCTCAGAGGCCTGACAGTATGAACCGACTTCGTCTCAAGCAGGATTTCGCCATGCTCGAAAAGACTGTCGCGCGGCGTCTTCGTCCTCACGACCGCGGGTCTCCCTGACAGATAGGGGCCGATCATCGAATCGGGATTCGCCTCGATCTCTCCGACGCTTCCTTCGGCAATGACGCGGCCGCCCTCGCGGCCCGCCTTCGGGCCCATCTCGATGATCCGGTCGGCCTCTCTCAGGATGTCGACGTCATGGTCGACGAGAAGGACCGTGTTGCCGTCCGCCACCAGATCGTGCATCACGGCCTTGAGCCCCTCTACGTTGGCGGGATGGAGCCCGATCGAAGGTTCGTCCAGCACGTAGAGCACGCCCGTCGTGCGGTTGCGCACGGCCCTCGCGAGCTGCATGCGCTGCCGCTCGCCCGTCGAGAGCGTCGAGGCCGCACGATCAAGCGACAGGTATCCGAGCCCGAGATCGAGAAGCCTCGCGGCCGTGTGCCTGAACGCCTCGCAGAGACTCTCCGCCATCGCACGCATCTCGGGCGGGAGCGACGCGGGCACGCGGTCGACCCAGGCGCACAGGTCGACGAGCGACATGCGGGAGACTTCGTCGATCGAGACGCCCATGATCTTCGGCGCCCGCGCGGCCTCGGAGAACCTCGAGCCCCTGCAGTCGGGACAGACATCAAGCCTCAGAAAACGCTCGACGCGCTTCATGCCCGACTCGTCCTTCACCTTTGCGAGCGCGTTCTCGACCGTCTTCACGGCTGAGAAGTACGTGAAATCAAGCTCCGCCGCATCGTTCGAACCTTTGGGATGGTAGAAGATGTGCTTCTTCACCATCGGGCCGTCGTAGACGATCGCCTTCTCTTCGGGCGTCAGCTCTCTGAAGGGCACGTTCGTCCTCACGCCCATCGCCCTGCAGACGTCGGTCATGAGCGACCACATCAGCGTGCGCCAGGGCATCACGGCGCCTTCGTCGATCGAAAGCGATTCGTCGGGAACGAGCGTTGCCCTGTCGACCGACCTCACCATGCCCGTGCCATCGCAAGTCCTGCAGGCGCCGCCGCTGTTGAAGGCCAGATCCTCCGCCCCCGGCGCAAAGAACTTCGCCCCGCAGACCGGACAGACGAGCGCCTTTTCTGCCGCGACGTCGAGCGTGGGCTCGACCATATGGCCGTTCGGGCACCTGTGAGACGCAAGGCGCGAAAACATGAGTCGAATCGTGTTGAGCAGCTCGGTTCCCGTTCCGAAAGTGCTCCGGATGCCGGGCACGCCCGGTCTCTGATGGAGCGCGAGCGCTGCGGGAACATGGAGCACCTCGTCGACGTCGGCTCTCGGCGCCTGCGTTAGCCGCCGGCGCGTATACGTCGAGAGCGCCTCCAAATAGCGCCGCGAGCCCTCTGTGTAGAGGACGCCGAGCGCGAGCGACGATTTGCCGGACCCGGAGACGCCCGCCACGCCGACGATTTTATTGAGCGGAATGTCGACGTCGACGTTCCTGAGGTTGTGCACGCGCGCGCCGCGCACTTCGATCCTGCTCACCATTGTGCTTTGCTCCGTTTTTGGAAAGACGTACTCAATCATACGTCCGATGCTCCGCCAAAAAGGCCCGCCTTCGCGACGGAAGACGGGCCTTTCCCGATCGGCCGGTTCTGAACGGATCAATGCGGACGTCAGCCCGCTTCGCCCGTCCCTGCGGGTTCGCCGAAAATGAACTTCATGACCTTCTCCGTCACGTCGACGCCGTTCGACCTGATGATGCCGAAGCCCCTTTCGTCCGGTTCGACCGTCACGCGGGCGCGGCACTCGTCCTTCACGCGGCAGGCGAGCGCCTTCGAGTCGACGAGGTCCTTCACGAAGTCGTGCACGGCAACGACGTCGGGACGGGTCTTCATGAGTTCGTCGTCAAGCGGATGAATCTGGACCCCGACATCGAAGTCGGCGAACGTCTTCACGTCCTTCCTCACGCCCATCGCGCCCATGGCGCGCACTTCAAGCCTCGGGAAGTCAAGCTCCATGTTCTGCATCTTCAGGCCGAGCCTGCCGTCCTGAGCGGCCTGCATGAGCGGCTCGAGACCCTGAGGTGCGCCCGGGCGGCAGATGCCCGGCACGCTGCAGACGTCGGCGCCCGCCAGAAGCCTGCCCGCCGCCTCGGGCAGCCACACGTCCTCGGGCGCCGTGACGGAGCCCTGGAAGTGCCAGTATCGGAGTGCGGAAAGCACACCTGCATCCGCGGGAGCCTTCTCAAGCGAACCGTCATGCGAGAAGTCGAACCGCCAGCCCGCATTCACCTTCCTCGCCGACAGGCGCGAGGCGCTCCTGCCGAACTTCACGTCGTCCTTTGCGTCGACCTTCTCGAACCCGGAGAATCCCGCGCCGTCGCTTTCAGCCGTGAGGATCACGGGCTCTTCGGTCTCGTCGGGAAGGAACCTGTAGACCAGACGCTCGCCCGCCCAGTTGAGGCGGAAGACGAAGGCGGAGAATCCCCAGTCGCCTTCGACCGGGAGCACGTGGTAGGGCACGCCGCTCGCGGGCGCATACGGAACGAGCCTGCCGTCCTTCTCGACGGGCTCGGCCTTCACGATCCTGAAGGTCGTAAGCGCCTCGCCCGAGGTCGTGCTGCGGCCGTCGGCCTCGGCGTCGAGCCAGTGCACGCGCAGGTTCTTCGGCATGAACGGAAGCCCGAAGTCCATCGTCACCTGCGGCGAGGCCTTGTCGACGAAGGCCTGCAGCTCGGGCGTCGTCCTGAAGTGCCGCACGACGAGGCTCGGCGCCATGCCCAGACGCCAGACGCATTCACCCCTGAGAGGCATCTCGGGCAGGCCCTGCACATGGAAGACCACCTCGAGCCTTCTCGAGCCGAAGGTCCTTTCGACCTCGGTCACCTCGATGCCCACGCCGGGCACGGGACTGCCCGCCGCCTTCAGGTCAAGGAGCATCTGATCAACCACCGACTGCTGCCAGCCGACATAGCCCGCGTAGCCCGCGGCCAGCAGGCCCGCAAGGCATGCGCCGCCGAAGACAACCCGCTTTCTCCAGGGCATAGGCACCTCCATGATCATGCGCGCGCGACACCGCACGCCGCTCCGGAAACGCCGGAGCATTTCCTTCTATATTAGTGAAACGCTCGTTTGAAAGGCAATCCGCCTGAAGGCGCATGACGGCCGCCCCGCCGCGCCTCCCCCGCTCCCCAGACTCCGAAGCGATGATACGAAACTTCCTCTTCACCTCTCGCAGAGACGATCCGGAAAAATTTGCGGGTTAACGATCCCGTCCGCGGCCCTATTGACGCGGCGGCATCCTGCCTGCATAGTTCTCTTCAGAACACGGCCTTTGCCGTTGCACCACCCGAAACCCGCCACATGCCCACACGAACTCCCAAGCGCGTCCTTGCAGCCGTCTTCGTCGCCGTCACCCTCGTCACCAGCGTCTTCGCCGTTCCCGGCGTCTGCGCCGAGCCGCCTGCGGACGTCGTCGTGGGCTTCGTCGACAGGCCCGAGCCCGGCTACTACTCCCGCACGGTCATGCCCACGCTCGCCGCCATGGCGAGGGCCATGCCCGACAGGACCGTGACGGGCGTGCGTCTCTCGCCCGACGACCCGATCGCCGACCTCGTGCGGCTTCGGCCCGACATTCTCGTCGGCCCCGCTTCCGTCTACATGGAGCTCGAGCTCAACTACGGCGGGCATGCGATCGCGACGCGCAAGACGCGTTGGGCCGACAATCCGAGCGCCTCGGTGGGCGCCGCCGTCGTCGTGAGGGCGGACAACAACGAGATCCGCACGCTCGCCGACCTGCGCGGCAGGCGAATGGTCTCGGGCGGCGAGGACGCCGTCGACGGCTGGCTCGCGCTCGCATATGAACTCAAGGAGCGGCGCCTGCGCCCCGAGGCCTACCGCGCCCACACGACCTTCCTCAACTTTCCGATGCCCGACGTGATCAGTGCGGTCCTCTCGGGCAAGGTCGAGGCGGGCGTGCTTTCCACCTGCATGCTCGAGCGCGCGGAGCTCGCGGGGCTTCTCAAGCCCGGGGCTCTCAGAGTCGTGGACGAAAAGACCACGCAGGGCTTTTCCTGCCGGCACAGCACGGCGCTCTATCCCGACATCGTCGTGGCCGCGCTCCCGCGAACCGCTCCCGACGTCGTCAAGGCAACGACGCTCGCGCTCCTCTCCATGCCCGAGAACGCCGACTTCGCCTGGCAGGTCGCCACCAACTTCGTCTCAGTGAACAGGCTCTACAAGGAGCTGCATCTCGGTCCCTGGAAGCATCTCGACGACTGGAGCTGGCGGAACCTCTGGAAGAGCTACGGCACGTACGCGCTCATCATCCTCGGCTTCCTCGCCTGGCTCGTCCTCGACGAGATCCGCCTCAAGCAGACCGTCAGGCGCCGCACCGCCGCGCTCACGCAGGCCCTCGCCGAACGCGAGAAGCTCGAGGCCCAGGAGGCCGCCGCCCGCGCCCGCCTCGCGCGCATCGAGCGCACGGGCGCCATCAACCAGCTCTGTGCGATGATCGCACACGAACTCAAGCAGCCCATGAGTTCGGTCATCAACTACATGACCGTGCTCAAGATCAGGCTCGCAGACCGCATCAGCGAAGACGACATCGTCTCACGGGCGGTTTCGGGCGCCGAGGAGGAGACGCGCCGCATGGCCGCCATCGTCGACCGCGTTCGCGGATACGCCCGCAGGGACGTCAACCGCAGCAACGTCGTCGACCTCGACGCCGTCGTCGCGAAGGCCTTCGCCCACTACTCGCGTCACGCCGCAGGCACGAGCAGGCTCACGCTCTCGAAGCTCCCCGCCGCACGCATCCGCGGCAACGACCTCGAGATCGAGCTTCTCGTCATCAATCTCATGAAGAACGCCGATCAGGCGGCCTGCGACGACACGGGCGGGGACGTGCAGTCCAGACCCGAAGTCACCGTGAGCCTCAGGCTCGAGCCCGACGACGCAGGCGGCCCCGACATGGCCGAGATCGTCGTCGAGGACAACGGCCCCGCCATCTCCGACGAGGCCTTCGGGCGCATGAAGCGCGTGAGCGACAGCGTCAAGGAGGACGGCCTCGGACTCGGACTCGCCATCGTGCGCAACATCGTCGACGAGCACGGCGGCCGCCTCACCATCGTCCGCCTCTCGCCCCGCGGCCTGCGCGTCACCGCCGCACTCCCGATGTGCAGCCCCGAGCAGACGCAGCAGGACGAGCAGTCCTGAAGACGCCGGCTGATGCTGCGGGCCTGACGCCCGAACGGGCGTTGCGCGGGCATCACCCGAATGCATCTTCCGAATGCGTCTTCGGGCGTTCGGATACAATCCAAGAAAGTCCTGCCCTGCCGTGGAATGGCGAATCCGCCGGCTGCGGCGGGAGCCGAAAAGCCGCACAGCCTCGAAAACAAGCGGCGGGAAACACCAGAAGACAAAAGGAGAACAAGATTGCAGCGACCGCTGATCCGCATCGTCGACGACGACAAGGCACTTGCCGGATCCTTCGGGCTTTTGCTCGAAACGATGGGCTGGGACACCGCCGCGTATACGAGCGGCAGGCGGTTCCTCAACAACGACGACCTGTCGCGTCCCGGCTGCATCGTGCTTGACGTGCGAATGCCCGGCCTCATGGGTCCCGAAATCCAGGACAAGCTCATCGAAATGGGATGCAGGCTGCCGATCATCTTCCTTTCGGCCCACGGCAGCATTCCCACCGCCGTGTCCGCGGTGCAGAAGGGCGCCGTCGACTTTCTTGAAAAGCCGATCGAGCCCGCCGAACTCATCGCGAAGATCAACGCCGCCGTTGCACGAAGCGTCGCCGAGTCCGTCGAGACGATGCACCGCGACCGCCTTCGCGCGCGCTTCGAGACGCTCACCGCCCGCGAACGCGAGATCATCGGTGAAATCCTCAAGGGCGACGGCAGCGAGACCAACAAGCAGATCGCCAGAACGTTCGACCTTGAACTGAGCACCGTGAAGATGCACCGCTCGAACGCCTTCATGAAGCTCGGCGTGCATTCCGCCGCCGAACTCATCAGGCTCGCTCAGGAGGCAGGGATCCATGCAGAGGCGTAGGCTCCTTTCGGCCGCCGGCACATTCTTCGCCGCTCCGGTGCTCTTCGCCGCCCCCGCCGTCGAGCCCGAGGCGAAGGCCGCATCCGACGCCGCGGGCCTCACGCCTCAGGATCCCGACGACGTCCTCATCATCGGCGCGGGCGGCGCAGGCCTTGCCGCCGCGGTCTCCGCGCTCGAGTCGGGCGCGCGGCGCGTCACCATTCTCGAGCGCGGCGCCTTCGTGGGCGGACACACCGTCATTTCGGCCGGCACCGTCACGATCGCCGCCGGCGGCGAGACGCCCGTCGAAGACCTCGCACGCGACATCGTCGAAGCGGGCGGACGGCCCGAGCTCGCACGAACCCTCGCCGAAAACGCAGGCGCCGCCGTCCAGTGGCTCGGCAGCATGGGCGTGGCCTGGGAGCCCAGGCTCTTCAGGGCGGTGGGCTCCGGCATGAGCGCACGGCGCAATCTCTCCACAGGCTCTCAAAGAGGCGGCTGGGACATGATCCAGGCGCTCTCCGAGCGCGCCCGCACGCTCGGCGCGAAGACGCTCTTCGAAACACGCGCCTGTCGCCTTCTGATCGAGAACGGCCGCGTCGTCGGCGTCGCCGCCAGAACCGCTTCGGGCGACGAAGTGCTCCGCTACGCCCGAGCCGTCGTGCTCGCCACGGGCGGCTTCAGCGGCAGCCACGAGCTCAGAAGCCGCTTCGCGCCCCGACTCGACGCATCCTACGGCACCACGGCGGACACATTCGGACTCACGCCCGACCTCGCCCGCGGAGACGGCATCCTCATGGGCGAAGCCGCAGGCGCGCAGCTCGTCGACATGGACGCCGTCGAATGCATTCCCTATGCCGGCGGCCGCGTGCTCGACTATGCGGGCGCCGAAGTGTGGATCAATGCCGAGGGCGACAGATTCGTCAACGAGGAGGCCACCTTCGACGTCATCGCCGCTGCCATGCAGGAACAGACCGGCGGCTTCATGTGGACGATCACCGACGCCAAGTCCCAGAAGGGCGCCAACTTCGGATCGAAGCTCTCCGCCGGCCTCGTGAGGGAGGCCAGGTCCCTCACCGCGCTCGCCCACGACATCGGCATCTCGATCGAGAGGCTCAGCTTCACGATGAACAGCTACAACCGCATGGTCGCCCTGGGCAAGGACCCGCGCTTCGGACGCACGACCTTCCTGCAGACGATCGACACGCCGCCCTTCTACTACGGCATCGAGCGTCTGTGCGTGCACATCACGATGGGCGGACTCCTCATCGACGCGGACGCCCGGGTCCTCGACCGCATGAACGACCCCGTCCCCGGCCTCTTCGCCGCAGGCGAGACCACGGGCGGCGTCCACGGACGAAAGCGCCTCGGCGGCAACGCCCTCACCGACGCCTTCGTCTTCGGGCGCATCGCGGGTGCGGGCGCCGCACGCCTCGCACTTCGCCGCTGAGCCTCACCGCACGCATCCCGCGCATCAGCCCGCACTCCATCCGCACGGGGAGCCGCGCACCCGCGCGGCGCCCTCTTCTCCCTTTTCGACATCCCTCAACCTCGCCCCGAACCAGCGCCCGTCCTCCTTCGAGAACACCCTTCCATCTCTCCCCGAGTCGTTTTGAGACGACGCGGCGTCGCTCTCGAGGCGGTCCGAATCCCGTCTCCGGCCCCTTCTTCAGGGTTAACACCACCTCCCACGGCCACCTCCCCCGAGCCGTATTTTTCTTTCTTAGCAATCCTTAAGATTTGGCACAGAAGGAAGCGGAATCATCCGCCCGCTTCCAACCCATCTGCCCGCATTCACCCCCGGGCGCCTCAGGGCTGATCCTCCACTCCCTGCGGCGTGCCTCATGAATCCGGGCGGCCCCCACAAGGAGAATGACATGCTTTTGAAGTCTTATCTGGCAGCCGTCGTCCTGGCCTTTGGTCTTGCTTCCGGCGCTCATGCCGCCGCGGTCACGATCAATGGTCCGCACGCCTCTCTCGACTGCACGACCTGCCACGCCAACGGCCAGTTCAAGGCCCCCGCGAAGGAAACCTGCTTCCAGTGCCACCAGTCCTATCAGACCGTCGCTGAACGCACCGCCAAGATGAATCCCAACCCGCACAGCAATCACCGCGGCGAAAAGGACTGCAATGCCTGCCACAGCATGCACGGCAAGTCCCATTTCGAATGCAACGACTGCCACAACTTTGCGATCCGCATGAAGGGTGAATGATCATGACTGAAAAGATGCTTTCCCGCCGCCATTTCCTCGGCACCGCCGCCACCGCCGCCGCTGCAGGCGCCGCCGCTCCGGCCTTTGCCGCCTCCACCTCCGCCTCCGGCATGCCCGCCAAGTGGGACATGGAAACCGATGTCGTCGTTCTCGGCTGCGGCGGCGCCGGCATGATGGCCGCCTGTCAGGTTGTCGACGCAGGCAAGAAGGTCGAAGTCTTCGACGCCGGCCTCTCCCCGTTCCATACGGCCACCAATCTCTGCGGCGGCCTCTTCACCGCCTACGGCTCCAAGCTCCAGAAGGCCGACCCGACCATCAAGGACAGCTGGGAGGCCTTTGCCGAAGACATCATGGCCTACGGCAACTACATGAGCCTCAAGGAACCGGTCTACGCCTTCGCCAAGCACTCCGGCGAAGCCTTCGACTGGCTTTCCGACCACGGTCTTGCCGCTCATCATCTTGAAAACTACGCCGGCCACACGCATCGCCGCGCCCATCGTCAGGATTCCTTCAAGGGCCGCGACTACATCGAATGCCTCGTGAAGCAGTTCGCCGAACGCAAGATCGAGATCCATCACTCCATGCCCGTCACGCGCTTCTGGTTTGATGAAAAGGCCAACCGCGTTGTCGGCGTGCAGTGCGGCCGTGGCGACAAGGTCGTCAACTGCCGCGCCCGCCTCGGCGTCATCATGGCCACGGGCGGCATCACGGGCACGCCCGAGTCTCTTGACCGCTGGGTTCCGTCCGTTGCCGGAAAGGGCGTCGTGATCGGCGGCCCGAACAACGACGGCTCCGCCATGCTCACCGCCGTGCGCGACGTCGGCGTTCCGCTCTCCCACATGCAGTACATCGCCTCGTATCCCTGCGGCATCGTCACCGGCGGCCGCAACGGCCCGTACTGCCGCTGGTGGTTCATCACCAACCAGGGCGGCATCCTCGTCAACAAGAACGGCAAGCGCTTCGTGACGGAAAAGGAAGGCATCTGCCACGTCACGCCGCACCTCGCCCACAACCCCGACGGCTGCCACTACGTGCTCGCCGACCAGGCCACCTGGGACCGCACGCTCAAGACGATCAAGCTCTCCGCTCTTGTCGGCCTGCCCTCCTGGACCGAAGAACGCGTTCTCAAGGAATTCGAACTCGGCAAGAACCTCTGGAAGGCCGACACGCTTGAAGAGCTCTGCCAGAAGTCCGGCATGAACCTCGAAGGCCTCAAGAGCCAGATCGAACTCTGGAACAAGGCCGTCGAAACGAAGACCGACACGCAGTTCGGCCGTACCGACCAGCAGCACAAGATCGGTGCCGGTCCGTACCGCATGATCCGCATGTTCCCGTGGAACAACCTCTCCTGCGGCGGCGTGCGCGTCACCGAGCACTTCGAAGTCCTCGGCTGGGACATGAAGCCCGTCAACGGCTTCTACGCTGCGGGTGAAACGGTGGCCGGCGTCCACGGCGCCTTCTACTGCGGCGGCAACGCCTGCGGCTTCGCCCACACTTCCGGCTACATGGCCGGCAAGTACATCACGGGCTACAAGGAAGCCTAACCGGCACAAGCCGATTCCCTGCGCTCCCGGCGCAGGGAGCTTCTCCTCGAAAAAGGCGCCGTCCTCTTCTCCTTTGGGCGGCTCCTTCCTGAGGCTCGGGTCAGATCCTTCACCCGGGCCTCTTTTTTTAACCAACTGGAAACCGACCCAAGCGTCCTTGCCCTCATTTTCTGGACGACGATCAAGCCTCGAATGTAGACAGAAACTGACATACCTGTTAGCATACGCCGTACTATATCTTGTAGGCGCTCTTGATGACAGAGAAAAGAGTGCCATGCAAGATTCTTTATACGGCCCTCGAGAGTACTGGCGTCCACCGATAAAGGATGTCGGGAAATCCGGGCCTTTCTTTTATTTGAAGCTCCCCTGTCTGAAGACAGAGGATTCACTTTGACCGTCAGACAGCTCTTTCAGGGGGCAAAGCCGCCTGAACGTCACCGTCCGTACAAAGT
>ERZ838827.1235-NODE-1235-length-20948-cov-2.786675_pt1 | contig 20948 bp, 14 predicted proteins | sample MGYA00519881_ERZ838827 | MGnify/ENA primary metagenome ERZ838827 (study PRJEB31850, sample SAMEA3708842) | human gut metagenome | biome: human gut; feature: human-associated habitat; material: faeces | place: China | collected 2014 ...
ATAGTAAATGCCGCCTTGCCACCTTCAAGAATTTCAGCAGCCTGATCGCGCACGGCGGGCACATCTATAGCCCCTTGCGATTCTTCAGGCATACATCCCTTACCATCATCAGCGCTAAATACACCTATCCATTCTGCATCTCCAAATACAGGAATATTTGCGTTATGGGTGGCAAACAGAAACTGCCTTGAAATCTTGGCTCGTCGCAATTCTGCGACAATTCTCTCTGCAATAAAGGCATTGTCTAAGTTGTCTTCAGGTTGATCCATCACAAGTGGGTCTTTATTGTCCAACAATAGAAGATGTAAAATAGCTGTGCATTGTTGCCCGGTAGAAAGCCTATTGAGGTCTTTATAATTTTTTTCGCCGCCATGACTGACGTTCAGTTCTATATTTACCTGATCAGGCAATTCAATTTCTTCAAGTTGCAAGCGCTGTTCCAGAGACATGCGCGGTAAAGCATCCGCTACAGAAGGAGGAATCTGCCAATTTGCACTTTTCAGTGCCTCACTGCCACTCTGTATGAAGTCTGAGAGCTTCAGGGGGGAAAAATCTGACACTTGCTCGACCCAGCTTAACCGCCCAACTCCAACATTTTCAAGGTGGCATCCCAGTAAAAAATTCAACATCGGCTTGCGGTCAGCCTCTGGTTTCACTGTTAATTTTAATTTACCATCTAATTTTTTGTTTGTTTTCTTTAAAGCACGCTCAAATCGTGCGGCACGCTCTGCACGTACTTGAGAAAGCTCATTATGAATAGCAGTGCGCTGTTGTTTAAGTGAATTTAAATACTGCTCTTTTGCTGACTTTGTGGCCTGTGCCGGAATAATACGTTCTCGCTCTTTCCATACCTATTTCCTGGCCACTTTTACCCGCACTGGTTGGCAGCTCTGCGAAAACAGCTTCAAGTGCGCGTTCTTCCGATGCTAGCGCAGCTATGATTTCTTGGGCTACCGTATTTATCCTTTTATGCGCTTCTTCATAAAAGGACACCCACTGCGCCAACAATACTTCAGTATATGGCTGAATTTTATCTAGTTCTGACTTGATTTTTCTAAAGTTCTCCGCTTGGGGAATATTTTCTAAAGCAGCATCACTTAAGAAAGCTGTATCAGGATAATTATCTTTAAGCGTATGTATTGCCTTTTGCAGTGCTGCCCCTTCTTGCTCGACTGCACGGTTTAGCAAGCGCTTTGACTTTTCCAGCACTGGAATAGCCTTGAGTTTTTCTTCTATTCCAAGACTTTTAAACATCCCAAGCTGTTCATCAATTTTTGGTAATCGCGCAACTTGATCTTCTAAGGCCTGAAAATCCTTATTAGCCTGGACAATCTGCTTACGATTCTCAGCAAGCTTTGTCATTGCTTCGCGGATGATGGCTTCAAGCTCGCCATGTCCACTATCCAAAAAACGCTCCAACAATTTACGCTGGCCCTCTTGATCCTGGGTTATTTCGTAAATTTCGTTCTGACTGAAGAACTCAATACCAGGCAACAAATCATCAGGTGAAAAATTTGAAGGCCTACCCTCTGCATCCAGCACAACTAGATTTTCACCATAACGCCGTGATATGGTAAATTGTTGGCCGTTCATGGCTGATGAGAGTATGGAAAGGTCAATACGCGCCTTATTTTTTCCAATATTTTCTTTTATAATTTCTGCATGTTGCTTTTGAGCATTTTTGCCAATAGGGGTTTTTCCTAAAACATAGCGGAGACACTCCAAGAGTGTGGACTTTCCAGTGCCTCGTCCACCAATAACGGCATTCAAATGCTCAGATAACTCAATACAAAGACCGTCCAGGTAGCCGCCTGTTATTTTTAAAGACTTCAATTGTGAATAGTATTTCTCTTCTACATCGCTGTTTAAACGCACCCTTGATTCAGGGTCTTGAAACGCCAATTTGAATGCTTCAAATCCTGGTTTGGTCATTTTTATGAGGCATGAAGACCTTAAATATGCCAATTCTTCAGGTCTTGCTACGTCCTTTGCATTGATAACTGCCATAGGATATTCACGCTTATAGGCAGGTTCCTTGTTCAGAATAACCTTGCGATAAAAGTCGCCAACACCACAGAGGTCTTCAATAGAGCCTGCTATTTGCACAGCTTTAAGAAGAGGACTTTTCCAGATATGTGGATTCTTTTTATTAAGAAGTCCGCTTTCATTGACGCAATGTGCTGCATAAATAAAGCCGTGGTGATTTTTTACAACTTTCTCAATAAGCTGATTTGCGCTTAGAGAGGAAGGGCGTATGCCATCACTTGGGTTAAGGAGTTGTAAGTCTCCAAGATAGCGATGCAATTCTTCTGTCGTTGTTCCTTCAGAATATAAACAAACAAAATGTATCTGCTCACTTGAAGCTATCTCAAATCCTGGAAAGACAAGAATGTCTTCTTCGCCTAGCGCTTTTCTTATGGCGTCGGCACCTTCCACGCTTCCATGATGTGCCAGCCCAATAACTTTTATAGCGTTTTCTTTGGCATAGTGAACCAACTGAGCATTGTACTCTGCTTCTTGCATTCCGTGGTCTTCACCTCGAAAGCGTATATATTCCGAAGGATTTACTTGAAGCGCACACTTCCAAAACCGTGCCCTGGTGTAACTGCTCATAATATCACTCCCCTGCGGCTTGTTTTTCCGCCAGAGTCAAGTGGTGGTCATTGATGCGGTCGCCGTTGAACAGGTGATACCAGGGGGCGGATTCCACGTCTTTGCCCCGGTCTTTGTCCCACTTGATATTGGGTTTGTCGCGCAGGACGCCCGCGCCTTTTTTGCCGACGTCTGGCACGGTGAGGAAGGGGCGGATGTTCAGGCGCACGCCGTCATTGATGTCCGGGTTCCAGCCGATGGGCTGTTTGTCCAGCGCTTTCCAGCGGACAAAAATGTCATGGGGGGCTTCGCCCGCAAGGATCAGCTCCAGCTTTTTCTTGAGGGACTCGGCAGCGGCAAGGCGTTCGCCCGCGCCATCAAGACCGTTTTGCAAGTCTTGCTTTTGGCGGCTTATCCAGTCGCCCACATAGGTATAGGTGAGGGTTTCAAGATTTTTATAGTCCAGCTTATGGTAGTTGACCAAGGCGGAGAAGCCGTCGCGCAGTCCGTCCCAGATATGCCAGATGAAAGGCCGGTGCTGAAAGAGCTTGCAGTGCTGGGCAAAGAACTTTTCGCGCAGCCAGGTTTCCAGCGTTTTGCCCGCGTGGTCAGCATTGGCAAGCAGGGTGGCAAGGGTTGCGTTTGTCCACTCTGGCCCGTATGCGGCCACCAGCACATCCAGCAGGCGGTCGGCTGCTGCCGCTTCGCCGCGCACCGGGGGAATGCACACAATGCCGTCTTCGTCCGCATGGGGCGAAAGGGTTTTGCAACGCTCTACCCACTGGCGCTGTTCTTCGGAAAGCTCCATGCCTTCACCCAGTTCAGCGGGCCAGCGATAGCCCAGCAGGCGAGCCACGGCCACATGCAGCACAGTGGCGTCTTGCCGCAGCGGGCCGTGGGTTGTCCACTTGGCTTCCTCATCCCAAACTACCGAGCCGCAGGGGTGCCCGTGAAAAATCCACTGGGTGGGGTCATCGGTATAGGGCTTGGGCAGGCCGTGGGGATATTTTTCGGCAGCAACGGCTGTCCAGTGGTCAAGATTAAAGGGGACTTTTATCATCGAACCAACGGTGACTGCCATCGATTGATCAATTTCTCGGACAAAGTCACCATATGAAATCGACTCGCAAAATGCCCATGCCGCAGGCAGATGGTCGTTGCTTTTAAGAACAAGCGTTCCACCATTCTTTCCAAATATTTCACCACCATAAAGCGTTACAGGAAGTTGCCCCATTTGCGTAATGCGAATTCCCTTATTACCTAAGACCGAATATCCATTCATATTTTTTGAGGGAAAATTGTGTGCCGTCGGGCTTGTATGCAAACTACCTTGCGCACTTTCCCAGCGAATAAACTCCGAACGCCCATTATAAAACACAGAAGCCGCTACATTTTGGATAAAAGGTTTCCAATCCAAATTTTTAAAATTGACTTCCCAAAAAAACATTACATAGCGCGGAATGTCCCCTGTAGAAATTCCCTCTATACAAGTGCAGTACTCACTCAACAATGCTGCGTTATTACCTTCAATAAAAATGATCCTTGCATCAGGGTTCTCCAACTGCTTCGCTTGTTCCACACTCTGCACCGCTTCCACGCGCAGGGCATCGGCCTTGTCCTGCGCGGTGGGTGCTTCGGAAACATCCAGCCCGCGTAAAAAATGGACCTTGGGCTTTTCGCCCATAAGGCCACCCACAGGCATAGAGGCTTTGCCACGGCTGAGAGAGAGGAGAATGGCCTTGACCACCTCTCCACTAATGGTTGCAAAAGCCCCTGCCCCCAACCGCGCCACCGTATGCCACACATGCTGTTTGAGCAGCTTTTCGCGGAGTTTCTTGTAGCTGGTCAAAAACAGCCAGTTTTGCGGCAGCACAATGCTGGCCGTGCCGCCCGTGGCGCACAGGCCCAGGCAGCGTTCCAGAAAAACTGTGGCAAGATCATTCTTGGCTTCGGGGTAGTGATTTTCGCAAAACTCGCGCAGAGCGTCCCCCTGTTTGCCACGAGCCAGATAGGGTACATTGGTGATGACAAGGGTGTACTGCTTACTCAGCAAGGCGGCGGCACTGGCAAGGCCTTGCGCGGCCACAGCGGCTTCGTACTCTGTGCCGTCTTCCCCTTGCAGGCTTTGCTGCAAGGCTGGCTGGAGTTCGGACATATCCACAAGTCGTGCGGCAATGGATGCCGAGGGGTTGAGGAGCGAACCCAGCACAGGGGCCTGCTGAAATTCGTCATAGAGCAAGTCCAGCGCATTACGCAGTCTTGTGTTGGGCTTGGCAAGGCCCGTCCACAGGGCTTTATCCGCTGTGACATTCAGGCCGGAACAGGCCAGATTCAATGTAGGCAAAGGCCGATAGCCCGCTCTTTCTGCCCAGGTGCCCTGATCCCACCCCGCAAAACCTGAGCCGTCAAAGCCAAAGATAGTGGCTGGATCTGGGTTACAGTACGTCCACGCGGCAAAGGCCAGGGCAAAGGCCGCCAGCTCCACACAGCGTTGATCCAGCTCAAGACCGTGGATATTGTCCCGCAGCACCGCGTCTATGGCCTGTTCCGTGGTCAGAGCCTCCAACTCGCGGCGCATGGGCACCAGCATCAAAAAGGCTGCCACCAGAAAATGCCCAGAGCCGCAGCAGGGGTCGAGCAGTTTGAGTTCTGCCAATGTCTTGGGCCAGTTTTCAAAGCTGCCTGCCGCCAATGCCCAGCCGCCCTCATCCAGTTTAACAAAACGCAGATATTCCAAGGGCACACCGGGAATGGCGGCCTTTTGGCGCAATTCTTCCTCGCTTGCGGCATTTTTCAAGTCTTCGACACTCAAACGCCTAGCGGCCCACCATGCCCCCAACCCATTGTCCAGCAAGAAACTTACCATGTACGGTTCAGTAAAGAGCTGGGTCACGGCGGGCAGTTCGCGTGCGCCTATTTTGACCTCTGCGTTGTTGATGCGCTCTTTGTTGTCTGCCTGCCAGAACTGGTACACCCAGCCTAGGCTGTCAGAAGCGGAGAACACCTCTTGCGGCAAGGCCGCCAGCAGGCGTTCCAGCCCCTGCTGATGCTCAGGGGGCAGAGCCAGTTGAAAAACTGGAGAGTCCAGCCGGAAAATTTGTGGCAACATGCGGGCAGCAAAGCGGGCGGCCAGCTCCCAGCCGTTGGCTGCACCTTCATCGGCGGCCAGGTCTTCACATTCTTCAAGCGTCACCGCCACCGGATCATCCGGGTCTGGATACATCAACAGATTGTTCTCGGCCAGAAAGCGGGCAAAGAGCATACGGTGCCAGTGCTCGTAGGCGACTTCTTCCACCAAACGATCCATGTTCTGCACTTTATCGCCGTTCAGGGCATCCCCAAGCTGCCTGCCATGCGCTCGCAACCGGCGGCGCAACTCTCGTTGCGGCTCGGCAAGGTGCGCGGGCACGGTTTGCTCGTCCACGCCAAGCTAACCCAGCGCGGCACGGGCTGCGGTTTCTGCTATGACACGCGCTTCCCTGATGGTGCGCTCCAAACGACTGCGGAGAGCTCTGTCGAGGGTGGGCATAGGTTAAATCCTTGCAGCACGGTCATGGCCGGAAAGATGTGCGTCAAGTGACCAAATATAGACCCGACGCCCTTGATGGAGCTCACACTGGTGTTCCCAGTCGTGGATGATGGATAAATCACCTATTCCCGACTCGCGCATGGCAGAGTCAGGAAAACTTGCCAACCATTTTTGCATATCTTCTCTTGTGGGAAAGCTGAGTGGAGTAAATGGAATTGTTCCATCAAGAGCTTTTTGTACCTGTTCCACAAAACGCTCTGCGCACTTACGGCGCTGTACACCACCGCCATTCTGTGCAATATGATTGCCTGTTTCTAAAATTGTCGCCATAGGCAGAAATAAGGATTCATTGGCATCTATTTTTTGCTGAAGAGATTCAAATATTTCATCACGCCGACTTGTCATGCCGGGGATATTCAATATTTCTGCAAAAATAGTGGTGTCAATCAGGCATACCGCACTCATTGGGCAGCCCCCTCTTGCTTTAAATCGTCCAGCCAAGACAGGGCCGCAGCTTTGCGTTCTTGCGAAGTCGTATTGTCCTTTAAAAAGCGTTCCAAAATGCGCTTTGTTGCAAGCTGTCCCAAAGTTCCCTGTGCAATCAGTTCTGGGTAGCGTTCTAATCTATCAAGGCGTGTTATTTGACTGTATCCGGTGGCAGGATCACGGTAACAACATAGCACATCACCCAATGCTTCATCTGGTACGGCATCAAGCAGTGCCGGATTATGAGAAGTAATGAGAACATGAAGGTTACGAGTTGAAGCAATATGCAGAATTTGGCTTACTAGTGTTTCCGCTCGACTTGGATGCACGCCGTTATCGATTTCTTCTATAATGACGAGCCCATTTTCACGAGTGCTAAACAATGTCGCCGCAATAGATAGGACTCGCAAGGTTCCATCCGATAAAAGTGGAGCGTCTACAACACGTTCTTTATCACCAAACGACTCGTGCAATCGCACCATCACATCATTTCGCTCTGTTTTTATAAAAGAAATATCTGTAATATCTTGCTCCGGTAACGAACAAATGAATGAAAGAAGTTCTTTTTTATGCGTTTCACCTTGATTGCAAATTCGATAAAGAACACTTGAAACATTTGATCCATCTTCTTTTATCTCGTCGTCTTTGCTTGCAAAAGCGTAAGAACGCATTGATGCGGGACGAGGGTCAAGGAAGACAATATTCTGTAATGTTTCACGAATAGATTTTGTTACGGCAGGTATTAATTTTTGTGATTTTTCATGCTCTTTACCAAAACGTCCTGGCGTTTCGAGCTGATAAAATATTGCTTGCTGATTTGAGCAAGTAATATGAGGCTTGTGTTTCCCTTTTTTAAAATTATTGTACAGAACTGATACAGTATTGGTATGAATTTTTGGTGCTCCATCAACTGTATAAAGCGGCAAATTTTCTACTGGACTGGACACCGATTCCGCAGTGAGGGTCAGCCTGCCAGAAATCAAACCTAGGGCAATATGGAAAAAGCTCCAGCCGTCTTCTGTCGTTGGAATAAAGCAATCAAGTGACAGGCTCTCATCGCCGTCAAGAAACAAATCTGAGGCTTGTCCACGGATGAGCGTGTCTGCACCAAGAATATTGCGCTCGATATCATCCAGACGACTTCCTTTTGCCAACCAATTCAAAAGCCGTAAGGCTTCTAAGGCATTACTTTTCCCAGAAGCGTTAGGGCCAATCAGGAACGTCATCTTTGACAATAGAAGGGTCGCTTCAGCGTAACTTTTAAAATTCTTTATCGTGAGTGAAGAAATCATACTCCCCCCTATTTTATCACAACAGGCCCGTTGCTCAGGGCTGCTTTCATTACTTGCCTGGCTTCATCTGCCCAAGCGTCAATTTCATCAGGCGTTTTCAAGGTGCGACGTGGCAATAGTACAAACTGCACTTCCGGTTCGCACAGCTCCGCTGCGCCTTGAAGCACTTTATCAAAGCGCCCCTGCATAGCTGCCACTTTGTCGTTAAACATATCCAATGTGCAATATTTCAACGTGTTCAGCACATCTGCCGTGGTTTGCACCGCAACAGCCGGGCGGGCGTTTCCTTGCAGGCTTTGCTCCGTCAAAAGCTGGTGACGCTGATTTTGATCAAGCTGCTGCCAGTTTGCATCATCTGCCAGCTTTTTCATGCCTGCGGCATGGCCAGAAGCATATTCGCTGTCCAGTCGGTTCAGTTCTTCACGCAGAAGCTGCGTCAAGCTGGCGCAAAGTGGAGCTATGGCATCAGGATCATCCAATAATTGGCGCTTGTTCTCGATAATTTGCACCTGGACCATGATCACTTCTGCTTCTGGCAGGTTGGCGGCATGACCAGCAAGCTGTTTCAGCGCTAGCCAGCTTTGCCAGCGCGAAGTTATGCGCCCAGACAAGTCTGTCCAGTTGTCGATACTATTAGCAAGCTCGTCACGAAGGTTATAGATGGCAAGAAGTTGTTCATTACCTGCGGTGAGCCTTACTCCGTCAAAAAACGCTGTATCTGGGCTCTGGGGTTTGGGAGCATCCCCACCAGCCTGTTCCGCAAGCTCCAGCATCTTTTGCAGAAACTGCGGGACACAGGCAAGTTCTTCACCTTGCTTGGCGGTCAAGCCAAGCTTCTGGAAAAGTTTGCGTAATTGTATGCGCTGCGCTGTGGTGATGGTGGCAGACTCCACCTTAAAGAAGGCCTTGCCCACGGCCTTGCGCTCCAGCTCTTTAGGGTCAAGGGTTTGCCCACGCTCGTCCTGAGCCCGAATGAGCCCTGCAATCAGCAGCGCTTGTAGGCCGCCATCCACAGCATCACGCGACCAACCATATGGCGAGGATTCAAAGCAGGTGCGGATATCAACACCTTTTTTTCCTGCCGCAAGAAAGCCAAGAATAGCTTTGCAAACAGGATTTCTGGCAGGTTCGCCTTCATCCCCCACAATTTTCAGGGCATCGGGTGCTCCCCTTTGGGCTTTTTCGTATACCTTTGCCCATTGTGGATGGTCAGCAATTTGAAACTGCGGATACAGCCTTTGGAGCGAATTACTGGCAGCTTCCAGCACCATTTCCTGAAGGTCGTTACCCAGCATCTCATTACCGCCCGCTTGAAAGATGCGAGCACCAGAGAATGCCTCATCAAGCAATTCACGAATTTTACCTTCCGCGCCTTGCTTGGTGGTTTCCATAGCCGCCCGCGCTTCTGTGCCTTCGGGGGTGTTTGGTACGCCGCGCTTGTCTAGGGTAGCTGTGGCGGCTTTGTAGTTGATAAGATGGGTGCGCAGGTCATCAGCAGAGCGTTTTGGTATAAACACAAACACTGTGGGAGATTGATTACCTGCCTGTCGTGCATCTGCTCGCACAGAGGTTTCATCCGTACTCCACCCATCACGCACCCAAACACACAGACGCTGATGGGCATCTGCTGGGAGCTGAGTATCAAAGATTGGGTGAATGTCGCGAGGAACATTTGAACTACCGTGCATCAAAGATAGTTTGCGCACAACATCACCAAATTTTTTACGGATACGATCTTCACGTTCTGCGTCAATTCGGTGTGCTTCGTTGGATAACGCGGCTTGCTGGCTGAGAAATTCGTCATTCCACGCCGTGCTTTCTTCCGTTTGTATGCGATATTCATCGCCCACACGCATGAGCAATTCGCAGTGTGCCAACAGGCTTTGCAGCTTGCTGCGCAACGCGCCACTGCCTTGCGAAAGATTTTCTACCAACAGGTCGGCCAGGGTATCAATGGTGGCTTTAATGCCAACCTCCAGGTTCTGGCTGCCGAGTTTGTTAATCAGAAAAACCAGGCCACAGGCGCGGGCCATGAGTTTTTCGTCGTCTGTACCTTTACTCCAGGTGATGGTTTTTTCATGCACTTTGCGAGGCAATATATGCGGCTGGAGCAATTTGTCGGCAGAGTCAAAGTAAAGATAGTCAGCCGGGACAACATGCCCCAAGGGTTCATTTAGGTTGGTTTGAATAACCTTGTGGATCATGCTGAGCTGGTTACGGAGCTGGCTTTCGGTGCCAGTCTGATCCAAAACCCGCAGTGTGTTTTCCCAAAAACGGCGACGCACGGGCAAAATGGGATAATCTTGTGAGAAGTGCTGAGTATCGTCTTGCATGTGTCCGATGGTAGTGCCTGCAAGGTGCCGTGAAATTTCTCCCAGATTCGTCTGCATGATCTGTTCGATTTGCGGCTTGGCTTCTGGTTTTTTAGCCAGAATTACCTGGCGGATAACTGCATCCACATCTGCGTCTGAAAGTTCAACCCTCACAGTAAAACGCCCCTGTAACCGAGCCAGAAGCGCAACACCGGTGAGGGCTGTTTGCCCCGTACCCACAAACAAAATTTTTCCACCAACATTCTGGCAAATGGCTTCAACCATTTCTTGCACTTCAATGGAGCGTTCTGCACTGCCACCGATAAACTGTTGCACTTCATCAAGCACAATCAGAGTCAAGGGAAACTTGCCATCTCTTGTCAGGGCCTGACGAATTGCCTTGAGCATGTCGTCACTCGAAACATCCTGAACATAGGGATAGAGATTGTTCAGGGCTTCCACGCAGGATTCTGGCGTAGCAAAAAGTTTGGGCTTGGCCTGCATTAATGCGGCGTGAAGCCCTTCTGCTACATAGAAGTTATCCAGCTCTTCTTGCCAGTTAAAGCCATTTTGCTCTACATGGTTGCGCACTTGTTCATAAATACCCTCCTGACGCAACCACATGACAAAACGCGCCACAGAGTATTGCTCTGGCAGCCCTGCAGATTTGAAAATGATACGCAAAAGTGCCAGTCGCACGCTACCGCTGGCTCCTGAGCCAAGGGTTCCAGATGCGGCGTGTAGGCCTCCATGCCGTTTGGCTTGCGTGCTGAGCTCTTTTAATAGATCACTGATTCCCGGCGGCAGGTTGGCTATGCCACGAGCTGTGGCCCCGTCTGCAAAGGTGGTGTCCCCCCAAAGCGCCCGAAGCATCTTTACAAGGTGGGACTTACCCGACCCAAAAAAGCCGCTTACCCACACTCCCGGCTGTTGCGCTTGGTCGGTATTTTTTAAGTAGGTTTCAAGGATATGCGACATTCCTTTTTCGTACTGACCATAGCAAACAAATGTTTCAAGCTCATAACGAAGCACTGAGAGCGCATGACTGGTCGTTTCATCATTAACGCTGGCCACACCTTCATTGACAAGTTTTCGGGTGGCAGGGTCTTTTTGGTAAATGTCGTGATTGTACATCAGCTATCCTTTATTCAAAATTCCTTATCAGCAGTTATGGACACCGCAAGATAATTCCACCCGTCATAGCCATCCAGGAGCCGGTAGTTGTTGTTTTCAAAACTACCGGGAAAGAAGACCAACAGACGCCCTGAAACCAATGGGGCCAACGCATCAACCACATCTTTTACTTTCAAAAATCCAAATAATGAACCAACACCTTTCAGTGCTATAACAGATTCTGCGCCGAATGCTTTTTTTTGCAGGAATCCATCAAATGCTGCAACAATATAACTAAGGTATTTGGGCAACAAAGTCGGTAAGAGGTGTGGCTTTTGAAAATAGCTGGTGGCATAGCGCTGGGAAGTCAACCACGCAGCAAAAGTATCGGTCAGGTCAAAAATACTCCACTCATGACCTGCCTGCCGGGTGGCAATTTCAAATTCATCTATCTTGGCCCTAAGCCAGCGTTCTTCAGTTTCATTGTAGACACAAAAAATAACACGCTGTGCGGCGGCGGCATCGTTTCGCCACGGAATCGAGATAAATTTGCTGTAGGATTGTGTCAGCCGTTTAATCCTGTTCATGGAGCAGCTCCAATTCATGTTGGCTGATCAATTTGGGGAATCCAATTTCGATGATCTCACCAACCCGTTTGAGATCGATCCAGCCCTTGCGCGAAGCTTCTTCAGCCATCTCAATAATTTTACCAGGCGGGCAATCTAGAAGTTTACCATATTCGGACTGGATAAGAGTTTGCCCCCGAAGACCAGTAAGGTAGCCAAGAAACATGGCATACGAAACGCTTGCGGCAGTTGGAGTAGCCCGCCCCCGCACTTTTTTGGCACGGCCACTCAGATGCCCCGATTTAGTCCAGGTTGCATTGATGTTTTGAGCGGTGGACTTCAAGGTGGCCTTGCTAAAGCGTTCTGGCTTTTGTGCGTCAATAAACTCTTCTAGCGATTCGCGAGTAAGCACAGTTCCTTCAGGAAGATTCAAAATATAATGAGCGGCAACGCGCAAAACAGGATCACGTGCATAGGCACAGAGCAAAGCCAGTAATGGCCTGGCAACTGTGTCGCGATTCCAAAAATACAACAAGGCTCTAAAAAGAACATTTTTATTGTCAAGAGAGTACAAATCGACAAGATATCTGCCAGTGAGAGCACGGGTTTTTGCGGAACGTTTTCCAAGGCAGTTTTCAGCTATGATCGCGTGGATGTATTCTTTTTTTTCTGCATCTATTCGATTTATATGTGCAAGCAAGATATTTAATTCTTCGAGCATCATCGTGCGCGAAATATGGGCTCCCCCCAACCTCATATTGAAGCCCAAGGCGGAAAGAGAGTTATTTTTCATCATGTCCTGCACTAGCATCGTTTGCGCCACCTGTTCGCACCCACTCATCGGTTTCGCCTTTTTTGAACTTCCAAAGACGACCTATTTTGTGGGCTGGCATATTCTTTTCACTGATCCATCTGTAAATTGTATCGCGTTTAACACCTAGATATTCACCGATTTCATCTACAGACAACCATCTGTCTTCCATAGTTTTACTCCAATCACCCTTAACTCGTAGACATCTGTGGCTTGTAATGTATTACGCTAATTTTATTGAGAACAAGGCGAAAAGTCAACACGATCATGCCATTTTAACCATGTTTAGCATGATATGACAGATATTAGCCTTGCAAGGCCAAACTGATGAGTGCCCTAAAATGTCTACTTTGCCACTTTCGACAACGCCAACGTAACTCCCTCCTCGCCCAAAATTTCGCGTATTTCCTTTACGGAATACCCCTTCTTCAAAGCCTCCTGAAAGTCCCCGGCCAGTATCTCCAGAGCTTCCTCGCGGGTTTTGCCCGTCTCTTTTGCAGGGAGCTTCTGGAGCTTTTTTTTGACCGTCATGATCTTTTCCATCGGTATTCTAGTCTTCACTGCCATTGACGTTGCCTCCATTCTTGGAATTTCCCGACAGCATAGCACAAATATTCAATCCCTGTCATTACGCCACTCCCTGTTGTGGGTTCTTCGTGGCAGGATGGTAGTTGTCTGACGCCAACTACTATCCTGCCAAAGGGCTTGCGCCCTCTGGACTCCCAAAGGCAACGCATTCGGCGCAGGCTTCTCACGCGCTAAACCAAAAGACAGGAGAAAAGGCATGGCAAAGCCAAAGCGCAAATTTCATAAACGGCACACCCTTTGGGTGTCAGAAAGCGAAGCAAAACAGCTTGAGGAACAAGCCAGCCAGGCCGGACTTTCGGTTTCCGAATGCCTCCGGCGTCGTGGCTTTGGCGGCAGGCCAGTGGTGGCGCAAACGGACATGACCACAGTCCGTGAATTGCGCCGTATCGGGGGCCTGCTCAAGCATCATTTTGAGACACTGCGGCAGGCGGGAGCCAGCCGTGAGCACCTGGAAGAGCAAGAAGAAACCCTGCGGATTTTGGGCCGCGCCATTGAAAGATTGGGGAGCGGTAAACCGTGATCGTGAAGAAGGTGAAGTACACCGACACGGACAAGCCCAAAGTCTGGCAAATTGGTGACCTGGTGGATTATATCCGCTATCCGCACAACACCAATGCGCAGGAGAAAATCGCCCACGCCGGGAGCAGAAACTTTTTCGCCGCCACGCACAATGGCCAGAAAGTGGAGATGATTACGCTTGCCCAAGAGAGCGTCCACAGCAAGATGCCGGTGAGTCATTGGGTGTTTTCATGGCAGGAGCATGAACAGCCAACCCGTGCTCAGGTGGATGATCTGGTGGATATTTTTCTGGAGCGCATGGGCCTTGTCGGGCACCAGGCCGTCTATGGTTTGCATTACAACACCGAAAATTATCACGTCCACATTGCGGTCAACCGGATGCACCCTGTGACCGGAAAAGCGGTGCAACCGCACAAGGGGTTCGACAAAGAAGAAGCCCATAAAATCGTCGCCCTGGTGGAACACAAGCAGGGCTGGGCCAGCGAAGCAAATTCCCGCTACTCAGTGTTGGAAAGCGGCGAGCTTGCCCGAAACATGCGGCCTAAAAAAGTGCAGCCCCGGCAGGAAGCGATGGCCGTGGAACACGCCACCGGCGAAAAATCCGCCCAACGAATTGCCCAGGAGCGGGGGCATGACATCATCAAAAATGCCACATCCTGGCCAGAGCTGCATCAGAAATTGGCGGAAAAAGGGCTGCGCTTTGAAAAGAAAGGCTCCGGGGCCATCGTCTTTGTGGGAGACATTGCGGTCAAGGCGTCATCCATAGATCGCGATTTTGGCATGAGTAAACTGTGCAAAAAGCTCGGAGAGTTTGTGCCTGCCGAAGCACCGCCTTCACTTGAAAAGATGCTGCCGGAGCCGGTGAGCGAGGTCAACCTGGAGGAATGGCGGGAGTATCAGAAAGATATTTCTTTGCCCGTTTCGGAGCAGAACGAGGCAAAAAAACAGCGGCAACTTGAAGCCATGAAAGCCCGCCACCGCAACGAGCGTAAACAGATTTTGAACGGCCTTGGCAAACGCGGGCTGCCCGTGCTCAACGCTGAACGGCACAGTATGAAAGTGCGTCAACGCGGAGAATGGCATCAGCTCCAACAACAGCTTGGCCGCAAGACAACTCCGAAAGCAGGCAAGCCTCGCTTTGAAACCTGGCTACGCGGGCGTGGTCTGCACACGCAGGCCGACCTCTGGCGGCACAGATTCCGTATTCAACCCCAACGCCCGGAGCTTCCCGTGCAACAGCCCTCCACGGCTCCATCAACACCTTGCCGCTGTGAATGCGGATCGCGTCCGCGTGACCTGTATCCGCATGAAGCCGGACGGCGACAAAAAGGTCTTCATTCTGGACAAGAGGGACGGAGCGTCCCAAGGCTTCACACCAGAGGAGTTGGCCGAGCACCTGCCGGAAATGCTCCGGCTTCAGCAGCGAGGTGAAAACATTTACTACACGCCGCTTTCAGAAGACCGGCATCACATCCTCATCGACGACATGACGCGGGAGAGCCTGGAAAAGCTCTATGTGGACGGCTTCCGGCCCGCTGTGGTGCTGGAAAGCTCGCCGGGCAATTACCAGTGTGTGCTCACCATTCCCAAGCTAAAAAGCCCGCACAACAGGGACGTAGGCAACCGGATCACGGAGCGCCTCAACAAGCAATACGGCGATCCAAAGCTCTCCGGCTGCATTCATCCGCATCGAGCACCAGGCTTCGGCAACTTGAAGCCCAAACACCGGCGAGAGGACGGCTCCTTCCCCAAGGTCAAGCTGCTTCAAGCCGAAAAGCGCGAATGCGCCAAGGCTCAGGAACTGGCCAGACAGATTGAGCGTGAATATGCCGTAGCGGAAGTCCAAAGGCGGCAGACACAGCCCCGCCCCGTGCCCACACACGCACATCCTGGCGATTCAGCCGCTGCCTACTACGCGCACTATGAGAATATCCGCCAGCACCTTGCCCTGGAGGACTTGTCACGAGTGGATGCCATGATCGCCTTGCGGCTGCGGGCTACTGGACATAGTCAGCAGGCCGTGTCTGAGGCCGTGCGCCAATGCGCCCCTACCATTAGAGAAAACAACGAAGGCCGGGACTGGCAACGCTATGCTGAACGCACTGCGGCTTATGCGTTCAGCGTGGCCGGTGACGTGGCTCTGGCAAAGAACGAGCGGTATTTGGAGCACTGGCAGAGGATTGAGGGAAGTGGAGAAAGGGAAAGAGAACAGTCGCACCTGCGAATGAGGTGACCCGGCCCAACCTTCTTCGCTCAGGGGGGGCGCTCACGCACAGCCTCCGCGCCAAAGCCTCATTGCGCTCTTTTTACCCTTCCGCTGTGCAGGTGTCCGGCAAGCTCATCCTTACAGACAAAAGGGATCTTCGTTTAAAAATTCTTTATCTTTTATGTTACACTACTCATAAACTGTCTCAACATTAACTATTTGTTCTAAGCTAACAGTACTACCTTCGCAATCAATACATGTAACCGCCATTCCACTTGGTGGCATTCCTCGTACAGAAGTATAAGCATAGCCAAGAGCTGCCTTAATACAGCTATTGTCGCATCTCTCATCTGAAATAAATGTCACAATTTTTGGAGATAGCACATTTTCATAATGTGAAAAAATATCAACTCCATACGTATCTTGATAAGCTTTACAAATGTCTTCTATAAGTTCTGGCATCCCTAGGTAATCGTGCTGCCCAAGAGTGCATGTGTGAAATGCAACATCTTTGACAAGTATACCATAAGGTCCCCAGTGAATAGATTCATTTACTCTAAGTTGATACAAATAGTTCGGTACATTTTCAGCCCCCCATTCACTAATTCGCTCTCTAACAATATTATTTGGAGCCGTCTGCAAAACAATCTCAAATACACGTTCAAGTGAGTCTCCAAGCGGTAGTATACCATCTGAAAAATTCTCTTCAGGCGCTGTCCTAGTACAGTGAAACCAATATACATATTCTATTTCATCTGGATCGCCAAATCTTTCTAATGCTATATTGTATAGATATACATCTGCTTGCACATCGGGAGAGGAATCAATTTCTGCATAAATGGTATCAAGATCGACAGAAAGAAGAAAGTCTACAATGTCATCTTTAGAGCATGAGAAGCATTTGCAAAGCGAATCAATCGCATTGTCAGCCGTACTACAATCAAGAATAAACATTTTGCAACCTTATGTGTAAATGAAGTGAAGGTGGTGCGCTCGCCAATCTATTGATCAGAAGAGCGGCCTTGATCTGTCTCCATGCTCCATTCTTTGTGAAAAATGCACCAACGGCTCCCACTCGCTCACATAGCCCGGTTCATCCTGCATGCGCTTCAGCTCACGCATGACGGCACTGTGGTTTTCACGCACCAGCGCCAGTTCGTCCTTTTGCGGGAACTCTTGGCCAAGAGCGGCCTTGACCGTATCCATTTCGGCTATCTCTTGGCGTGCATTGTCCTGATAGGTCTGGAATGACAGATCAAGACCTTTTTCAAAAAAATTGTCAAGTCGCTGAAACATGCCGGATAGGCTGAATTTTTCGTCAAAGCCGTAGATGAGGTTGTCCGGCTGGAACCCCTGATCCCCCATGCCCTTGAGGGTCAGTCGGAAGCCGTCACCGCCCTGCGCTTGAGACGTGCGCAGCATGGTCACCTCAAATCCCCGGTACTTGCCCAAGGTGGGCCTTGCTTTGGATTCTCGCGTGATGCAGACCACGCCGTCACGCAGAATGTTCTGAATCTGCTCACTGTGCTTTTCAGTCAGCACCTTGCCGTCTTTCAGCCACTCCAGCCGGATGCGCTCCTTACCCTTTTCTGTGAAGGTACGGGTGTTGCCGTCCCGCAGGCCACAGTTGGCAGCATAGTCCGCTTGTGCCTTGGCAAGGCGACCTTCAGCCGCACCAAGCCATTTCAGCCGATCCCGCAGCCGGTGTTGCGACCGTTGATGCTGTGAATGCAGGGCTTCCAACTTGCGTAAGTCACTGGCCAGCTTCACCTGCATGAGAATGAGTGGATTGCCGGAGGCCGCAGCCTTCATATCTGCCGCATTGGCGGCTTCGGACTGCACATCGTCGATGACGCGCTGGAGCAAATCCCCCTTGCGGAATTGTTCAATGGCGGCGGCTTTGTATTCTATGGTTTGCCACATGCGGGCATCGTAGGTTTGCTTCGTGGCGTAATAGTAGACGCTTACGGCAAACTTGTCCGGGTCGCGCTCATAGAGCATATTGCCCTGGCGGATGATGCGCCCGTTGCGCTGTTCCAAATCGCTGGGCCTCCAGGGCGCATCGAGGTGATGCGCGGCCACCAGCCGCTTTTGCACGTTCATGCCCGCGCCCATCTTGGCTGTGGAGCCAAGCAGGATGCGCACCCGGCCCGCCTGCATGTCGCTGAACAGCTTGCCCTTGCGAATATCCGTGTTGGCATCGTGGATGAAGGTGATCTCGTCAGCGGGAATGCCGCGCTCTATGAGCTTTTGCCGTATGTCATCATAGACGGAAAAACGCGAGCCAGCGGCCACGCAACTGTCCATGTCTGCTGCAACTGTGTTGTCTGCGCCGTCATCGTCACCAGCTTCCACGCTGTCCCCTGCACCTTCTTCATCGGAGCCAGCGGCGGGGGCTGTGTCTTCTGAATCTGCACCCGGGAAGAAGTCTTCTTCTACAAACTCCAGCCCAGGTGCGGGAGTTGGTGCTGCCACTCCGGCCCCACCCTTGGGGGTGGACAAATCGCAAAACACGAGCTGCGTTCCCTTGTCCGCCGCTGTGTCCTGCCAAATCTGAAAAATGCGCTCCACCGCTGCGTTGCTCTTGGAGCCGTCGTAATCACCGGCTTCAGGGGCGATAAGGCGATAGTCGAGGCCCGCCTTGCGGGCGTCATTGGTGATTTTCAGCGGGTTGTCGATGCGCGGGTCTTTGGGCAAATGCTCCATGCGCTCGATAATCTGCTCCATGTAGAACGCCTGGCCAGACGACCGCTCCACCACATGATTGAAGGGCTTGCCGCCGTCCACCGGCGGGGTCAGCGGACGCATACCGGCCTTTGCCGCTTGCTCGTCCAGATCGCTCTTTGTCACCACATCCGCAAAGGAGCGGTACATGGAAAGCAGCTCCGGCACGTTCTGGAAGCTGGCAAAACGCGACTTCAGCTTGTAATTCACCCCCGTGGCGTCCAGCTCCCAACCGTTGGTTATCTGGCCGAAGGTGGAAGCCCAGGCGTCAAAATACTCAATGTTCTTGGCTTTCAGCTCGTCAAACTGCAAATAGCGTTGCAGCGTATAGACTTCGGCAATGGTATTGCTGATGGGCGTTCCGGTCATGAAGTACACGCCCCGGCCCTCGTGCTTTTTTTGCAGATACCGGCACTTGATGAACATATCCAGCGCCTTGGCTGACCCCGTAATGTTGCCGAGGCCGGATACATTCATGGTGGTGGTATAGCTCAGGTTCTTGAACTCGTGGCTCTCGTCAACAAAGAGCGCGTCCACCCCCAGATCGGCAAAATCCACAGCGCGATCCTTGGCCCCTGTTCCGGCCATGAGCTTTTCGTAGCGGGTTTCCATCTTTTCCCGCTGCTTTTCGAGTTGCTTGATGGTTGCGCGGCCCCCATCATTCTGCTTGGATTCCTCAATGGCCGTAATCACCGCGTCGATCTGCTCTTGCAGGATTTCCTCCTGCATGTCGCGGGGCATGTCGATTTTTTTGAAGCTGGAATGCGCCACCACCACAGCGTCCCAATCGCCGGTGGCCACACGGCTGAACAGGCGTTCGCGGTTCTGCTTGGTGAAGTCGTTCTTATCGGCCACAAGGATGTTGGCCCCCGGATAGAGCCGGTAAAATTCGTCACGCCACTGGTACAGCAGGTGGTTGGGAACTACCACCATAGGCTTGTTCAGAAAGCCCATGCGCTTGGATTCCATGATGGTGGCGATGCAGGCCATCGTCTTGCCCGCGCCCACCACATGGTCAAACAGCGCCGTACCTTCCTGGATGCTGCGCCAGACCACATCCTTCTGGTGCGGCCTGAGCTGCACCTCGGACGACGCGCCCACAAGCTCAAGGTGCGAGCCGTCATAGCGCGGCGGCACATGGGTGTTGAACCGCTCATTGTACAACGTGGTGAGCATGGAGCGGCGCTCATCGTCCGTCCATACCCAATCCAGAAACGCCTGCTTCACCTCATCGGCCTTCTGCATGGCAGCGGCTGTAAGTTCCTGATCCACCACCATGATGGGGCGGTCGTTGTCGTCGTATTGGCCGCTTTCCTTCTCTACTTTGATAGGCCGATTGGTGAGCAGGGATTCCAGAATCTTGGATGCCGGGTATTCGGGGATGCCCCACACTTCCGTATTGGCCGCGTGGTCGTAGATACTGACCTTGGCTTCCCAACGTCCCAATATGGGCACATAGTTGATAGTTTGGTGGCCACGGCCCCCATGAATGCGCTCTTCGATGAAGTCAGAAAGCACATTGCCGGGCACCCAGGTGGAGCCGAACTTGACGCCGATGTCCACGGCTTCAATGTCGGGAGGAATAGCGGCGGCAAGGGCCTCCACATTGGCGTGGTACTGCGGGTCTTCCGCTGCCGCTGCCAGGGCAGCCCGGTGCTTTTCGCGCACATTGCCGGTGAGATATTTGTCGCTGATTTCCCATTCCGCACTGGCCGGATTGCGGAAAATCAGGCCCTCATCCTGCAATTCCTTCTGAATGGCCTCCGCTGGCCGGTGCAACAACTGATTCATGCGGGCAAAGTCCACCTTGCCCGATTCTCGCAGGGAGATGACCAAAGCGTCCTTGGTGGTTTCGGCCTTTTCCGCAGCCTGTGTGGGCTTGAGCACCCGTTGCCGAAAGATGGCCGCTTTCCGCGCTGACGCGGGCCGAAACTCCCGGCCTTGACGCTTGGCTAAGTCTTTGGAAAGCCCCTTGTCGTACTCCAGCTCCAGCGATTCCAAAAGCGAATGCTCCGGGTCGTCGCGCATCAGCCCCCGGTTGGTCTGGGAATTGAGGTGCCCGTGACGGCGCACAAAGGCATCATACTGCACATTGAGCTGTCGCCGGGCACCTTCAATAAACTTTTCCTCTGCATCGTTCTTTTCCAGATTGAGAAGGTCACGCAGACTGTCCCGAATCTGGATCATGGAGGCCAGCCGCTGCCGCGCTC
>ERZ838827.1242-NODE-1242-length-20805-cov-6.118313_pt1 | contig 20805 bp, 17 predicted proteins | sample MGYA00519881_ERZ838827 | MGnify/ENA primary metagenome ERZ838827 (study PRJEB31850, sample SAMEA3708842) | human gut metagenome | biome: human gut; feature: human-associated habitat; material: faeces | place: China | collected 2014 ...
AGCAGATGCATCAGCTGATTCAGTCTCAGCATGAGAAGGTCAGCGAGAACCTGGAATTTATTGAAAAGATGAAAACAGAGCTGAAACAGCTTTGAGAATAAAATTAACCCTGAAAGGAGATTCATATGTTACGTCCATCCTATACGGATTTAATTAATGTAGTAAACAGCGAGGTAGAACCGGGAGAGCAGCCGGTAGTACAGAGCCGGTATTCTATCGTTCTGGCAACTGCTAAGAGAGCAAGACAGATTATTGCCGGTGAGGATCCCATGGTTCCGGCAGGCCCGGGCAAAAAGCCGCTTTCTGTTGCAGTTCAGGAGCTTTATATGGGCAAGGTGAAAATTGTAGGCGATGACGGCGAAGAGGATGAGGAGGAAAACAAAAACGCTGCTGAGGCGGCAGAGCTTTCTTCTGAAACCGCAGAAGCAGAGGAAAACGCATAGGAGCATATATTATAGCAAGAAGAGAACAGAGCCGGCAGTGAACGGCTCTTTTCCATAACAGCGGGAGATTTCTATGAAAATATTGTGTGTGTCACTGGGATGTGACAAGAATCTGGTGGATACAGAGAAGATGCTGGGACTGTTAAACGGACGGGGCATCACGTTTACGGACGACGAGACAGAGGCGGATGTGATACTGGTCAATACCTGCTGCTTTATCAACGATGCCAAGGAGGAGAGTGTCAACACCATCTTAGAGATGGCAGAGTACAAAAAGAGCGGAACCTGCAAGGCGCTCTTAGTCAGCGGCTGTATGGCACAGCGTTACAAGGAAGAGATCCTGCAGGAGGTGCCGGAGGTGGACGGTATTCTCGGTACGACCAGCTATGATGAGGTCAGCAAGGTGCTGGCGAAGGCGCTGAAGGGTGAGAGGGTATCTGATTTCCACGATTTGTCCGAACTTCCGGAGACGAAGATGCGGAGCAAACGTCTGGTGACGACCGGCGGACATTATGCTTTTTTAAAGATTTCCGAGGGCTGTAACAAACGGTGTACCTATTGTATTATCCCGTCCCTGCGTGGACCGTACCGCAGTGTGCCGATGGAGCAGCTTCTCGCAGAGGCAAAGGAGCTTGCGGATCAGGGTGTGAAGGAACTGATTCTTGTCGCACAGGAGACGACGCTTTACGGCGTGGATTTGTATGGAGAGAAGACCCTGCCGAAACTTTTACATGAACTGGCACAGATCGATGGAATCGAATGGATCCGTATCCAGTACTGTTATCCGGAGGAGATCACCGAGGAGTTGATTCAGGCGATCAAGACGGAAGAAAAAGTCTGTCATTACCTGGATATTCCGATCCAGCACGCGAGCGATGCCGTTCTCAAGCGGATGGGACGCCGCACGAATCAGGCGGAGCTTCGGGAGCGGATCGCGCATCTGCGGGAAGAGATCCCAGATATTGCACTCCGCACGACCTTAATTTCCGGTTTCCCGGGTGAGACACAGGAGGATCATGAGGAACTGATGCGGTTCGTCGATGAGATGGAATTTGACCGCTTGGGCGTGTTTGCATACTCTGCAGAAGAGGACACACCGGCAGCCGGATATCCGGATCAGGTACCGCAGGAGGTCAAGGAAGACCGCCGCGACGAGATCATGGAGCTGCAGCAGGAGATTGCCTTTGAGAAAGCCGAGGATATGAAAGACCGTGTGCTTGAGGTTATGATCGAGGGAAAAGTGGCAGACGAGAATGCTTTCGTGGGACGTACCTATAAGGACGCGCCGAACGTAGATGGTTTGATTTTTGTCAATGCGGATGTTCCGCTGATGTCCGGCGATTTCTGCCGTGTCCGCGTAACGGGAGCACTCGAATATGATTTGATAGGAGAGTTGGCTGATGAATTTACCGAATAAGCTTACGACGCTTCGCGTCATCATGATTCCGTTTTTTGTGTTTTTCCTTCTCTGGCAGAATGGTGAAAACTATACCTTCCGTATGATTGCACTGGCACTGTTTATCATAGCCAGCCTGACCGATCTTCTGGATGGAAAGATTGCCAGAAAGTACAATCTGGTTACGAACTTTGGAAAATTTATGGATCCGCTCGCGGACAAGCTTCTAGTGTGCTCGGCGCTCATCTGCCTGATCGAGCTGAACGCGCTTCCAGCCTGGATGGTTATCATCATCATCAGCCGGGAGTTTATCATCAGCGGATTCCGTCTGATCGCCTCGGACAACGGAGTTGTCATCGCCGCCAGCTATTGGGGCAAATTTAAGACGACGTTTCAGATGGTATCGGTGGTGTTGTTGATTCTGGATATTCCGGCGCTTGCGTTTGTCACGACGATCTGTGTCTGGATCGCGCTGGTGCTGACGATTGTGTCACTTGTTGATTATATTTACAAGAATCATAAAATACTGACAGAAGGGAGTATCTGATATGATAGTCGAACTGATCTCGGTAGGAACAGAGCTGCTGCTTGGCAATATCGTCAATACCAATGCGCAGTATTTATCGGAAACGTGTGCAAAGCTGGGGCTTAACGTCTATTACCAGACGACGGTAGGGGACAACCGGGAGCGCATGACAGAAGTCTTCCGGACGGCGCTCTCAAGAGCCGATCTCGTTATCATCGGCGGCGGTCTGGGACCGACGGAGGATGATATCACGAAGGATGTCTGCGCGGAGCTGATGGGAATGCCGTTAGTCGAGGATCCGGAGGTGCGGGCACATCTGGAGGACTGGTACCGGCAGCGCAAGCGCACCGATATTCCGGATAGCAACTGGCGTCAGGCGCTGGTGCCGGAGGGCGCGGTGGTATTTTCCAACACAAACGGCACAGCTCCGGGACTTGCCCTGGAGAAAAACGGTAAGACCGCGATTCTTCTTCCGGGACCGCCGAACGAACTGTATCCGATGGTGGAAGATCAGGTTTGTGCTTATATTCAGAAACGATCTGACTGTGTGATCTATTCCCAGATGCTCAAAATCTGCGGATACGGGGAGAGCAAGGTGGAGGAGATGCTTCTCGACCTCATCGACCATCAGACGAACCCGACGATTGCGACCTATGCAAAGACGAAAGAAGTACATCTGCGCGTGACCGCGAGAGCCGAGAGCGAAGACGCGGCAAAACAGCTGTTAAAACCGGTTATCAAAGAGATCAAGAAACGGTTCGGTAATGCGGTTTACACGACGGATGAGCATGAGAATCTGGAGGATGTCGTTGTCCGCCTCTTAAAGAAATACGACCTGACTGTGACAACCGCAGAGTCCTGCACAGGCGGTCTGATCGCCGGACGCATCGTCAACGTGCCGGGGGCTTCAGAGGTCTTTAACGAGGGATACGTGACGTATTCCAACAAGGCAAAGAAAAAGATCCTGGGCGTCAGCAAGGCGACCCTGAAAAAATACGGCGCGGTCAGCGAACAGACGGCGCGTGAGATGGCTGCAGGCGGTGTATTTACGACGGATGCGGATGCCTGTATCGCTGTGACCGGCATCGCCGGACCGGACGGCGGAACCGAGGAGAAACCGGTGGGACTCGTCTATATCGCATGTTATATGAAGGATAAAGTCAAAGTAGAGGAATACCATTTCCGCGGAAACCGCGAGAAGGTGCGTGAGCAGACGGTGATTCAGGCGCTGGATCTGCTGAGACGGTCGATTATTAAGAATTATAAAAAAGATTGATCACGTAAAGGAGGGAGAGCTGACAGGTGGGTGAAATAGCCGGAAACGTGCTGTTTTTAGAGCGCCATGGATCAGGCTCTCCTTTTTTAGGAGGCGGGGACGATGATTTGGTATAAATATCTGTATCTGGGAGAAACTGCTAAAAAGCATCGTTTTTCGATTCTACAGAAACTCCGCCTCGGAAAGGTACAGCCGGGCGTTCACGTGATCACGCCTGCCTCAGGCGGACACAACCTGCTTGATATCCTGCCTGCCTATGTGCTCCGGCAGAATTATTACCGGGAGCAGGCGGATCTGCTGATCGTAGGGGTCGGCGCGAGCTACCAGGATGCCGTGGAGACGGTGGGGCGGATTGTGGATGAGACGTACCGCGAGACGGGTGGATTTGATGTGAAGACGTATCTGAGAGAGAAGGAAGACAGGCTGAGGAAAAAGAGGTAAGTATTTTGCAGCCTTTGATGAAGATTTTTTGGACTGAAAATGTCTTTTGACACCAACATCATATGATACAGAGCTGATACATGAATTTGTCAATGAAAGAATAAGAAGTGGGAGGGGATGGATTGCTGCATATTTTGTTCATAATCTTGAAAATACTCGGAATCCTGCTTCTTGTCATTCTGGGACTGTTGTTTTTGTGCCTGCTGGCGGTTTTATTTGTCCCGATTCGATACCGGGGGAACGGAAGCTACCACAGTATCAAGGATTTTGGCGTGCATCTGCATATCCATTGGCTGCTTCATGCGGTGTCGCTGCGGATTGCTTATGAAAATGGGCTTCGATATGCGGTTAAGTTGTTTGGATTCCGGATTTTCGGGAGTGAGAGTGAAGAGAAAGATACGGAAGCTGGGCGTGTGCGGGAAGGCACGCAGGCAGCGGATTCGGATGAGCTGGAATTTGTAAATGCGCAGGAGAAAACAGAGGATGATGATTTAGACACCGGTGAACTGATTTTGCGGGCGGAAGCAGCATCGGAGAAGACAGACGCCGCGATCGAGAAAGCGGAGGAAACTGCCAGGCTGCTGGAGGAGGCGGTGAAGAGACGGAGTGCGCAGAGGGAGGCGGAAATGTCTCAAGCTGTGAAGAATGCAGATGCATTTCCAGCTGTGAAGGAGGCGGGAGTGTCCGAGGCAGAAGGAGAAACGCATCGGGCAAAGAATGAATTAAAATCAAATCCCAGCCAGGAAAAGCGTGAATCGTTCCTTCATAGAATCATTAGCTGGTTCAAACAAAAATGGAGCGCCCTGCGGCAATCCCTTTCAAAGCTGCTTACCCGAATCAACAACCTGGAGCACAAACGCCAATCTGTCCTTGCATTTATAGAAAATGAAGAAAATCAGAAGTCATTTCGCCTGATCAAACGCCAGCTCATGCGAGTTCTGCGGCATATATTTCCCAGAAAGCTGTCCGGTCAGGTTACGTTTGGCGTGGAGGATCCTTATTTGATGGGACAAATTTTGAGTTTGGCGTCTTTTTTGTATCCAGTTTACGGAAAGAAGATTGATTTGACTCCGGTCATGGATGCAAATGCGCTGGACGGGGAGCTTTCGTTCCGGGGCAGAGTCCAGATTGGCGTGCTGGCATTGATGGCGCTTCGGATCTGGATGGATAAGAATGTACGGACACAGGTTTATAAATATAGAAACCGAGGAGGAAGATAATATGGCAGACAATCAGTTTGCATCGACAATCGGTGCATTATTTCAGGGTATGGATGAGTTCGTCACGACGAAGACAGTCGTGGGAGAGCCGGTGACAGTTGGCGATGCGATTATACTTCCACTCGTGGATGTAACCTGCGGCATGGCGGCGGGCGCGTTTGGTCAGTCGGCGAAAGAGAAGAATGCGGGTGGCATGAGCGCCAAGATGACGCCGAGCGCGGTGCTGGTCATTCAGAATGGCATGACGAAGGTGGTCAATATCAAGCATCAGGATGCATTGACCAAGGTTCTCGACATGGCACCGGATCTCGTCAATAAATTTGTCGGCGGAAGCACCGGACCGATCGATGCGGAGACGATGCAGACAGCTGAGAAAATGGCGGGCGAGATGGAAGAGAAGAAATAAAGAAATTAAAATCAAAACGCTTCATAGAATGATCATAGCACACGATCGAATGTCAGATGTCTCTGGCAATGATCGCCTGCTATTTAACTTCTTTTGAAAACAGACATTTCAGAGAGGTATCATTCTATGAAGCGTTTATTTGGTTTAGTTCTTTTTTCAATGGGATTTGGCATGACCCTGGTGCTCATTTTCCCAAAGAATTTTCTATGGGTCAGCATCGCCATTTCTCTGATGATTGTCGGGTACAATATGTTTTGCCGATGAGATTCTATGCTTTTTCAAGCGGCAGAATCACTGTAAAGCAGCTACCCTCGTCCACCTGGCTGGATACCTCGATGGTACCGTGCATCAGGTCGATGATCCGTTTCGTGATGGAAAGTCCCAGCCCGTTGCCCTTTTCATTGGGATCAGAGTTCCTGCTGTAAAATTTTTCAAAGATCCGTTTCATCGTGGCGTCATCCATGCCGACGCCGGTATCGCGGATGGAGACACGCACCTTATCTCCTGTGATAACGAGTTTGGCAGAAAGCATACCGCCAGCCGGGGTGAATTTGATGGCATTTTGCAGGAGATTGATCCAGACCTGCTGCAGCATCTCACAGTTGCCGTAAAATTTACACGCCGTCAGATCAATGTCGAGATTCAGATGCTTTTTCTCCCAGAGCGGTTCCAGCAGAAGAATCGCCTGCCGGATTTGTTCGTCGAGGCTGAACGTCGTGCGGCCGGTCACGATCTCCTGCTTTTCCAGGCGGGAAAGCAGAAGAATGTTGCCGGTCATCGTGGTGAGCTGGCGCGTGCTGTCGATGATGATGCGCGTGTATTCATTCCGGTCCGCCTCTGAGAGAGATGGATCCTGCAGCAATGTCGCATAGCCCTCGATGGCGGCGAGCGGTGTCTTGAACTCATGGGAAACCGTGGTCACGAAATCATTTCGCAGCGATTCGATGCTGTTTAACTCCTGCACCATACGGTTAAAATTGTCGGTTAGTTCACAGATCGCCTGCAAAGACTTCGAATTTGGCACATGAACAGAAAAGTCTCCGTCTGCTACCTGCTTAGCGGCAAGGCTTATGGAACCGATCGGGCGGAGGATTTTCGACCAGAGGAACAGCGACAGCGCGATACTGAACGCAAGGCTGCTCAAAAATGACATCAGGCGCGGAAAATTCGGACCGAAAATCCGAAAAACTTCGTGTTTATCTGTTCCGCTTGTGAGCAGCGAGACAAAATATCCGGTCAGCATCGGCATCAACGAGGACACCAGGAAGAAAAAGACCAGGAGGGTCAGCCAGTAGAGTGGAATCTGGAAATATTTGGTAAAGTTCTTGCCGATCATGCTTCTGTTTTCACCGCCTTATAGCCGAGACCCCGCACGGTCATGATGATAAAATCATCGCAGTTTTTAAACCGTTCGCGCAGCCGGTTGACATGCACATCGACCGTCCGTTCGTCGGTTGTCGAGTCAAGCCCCCAGATTTCGTCCATGAGCTGCTGCCTCGTGAAAATCTTATTTGGATAAGAAAGTAATTTATATAGAAGATAAAATTCTTTCTGCGGCAGAAGCATCTCCTGCCCGTTGACCGTGACCGTCAGTGCATCGTAGTCGAGAATCGTATTTTGGCAGACAATCCGATGCTCCGTCGCGATCTTGGCGCGTTTGAGCAGGGCGCCAACCCGCAGAACCATCTCATTGACATCGATCGGCTTCACCATGTAGTCATCCGTGCCTGCCTGAAAGCCGCGCTGCTTGTCTTCAAAGCGCTCTTTGGCGGTGATAATCAGGATCGGCATCGTAAATCCACTCGTCCGCAGGTGATCAATCAGTTCATATCCGTCCATTCCGGACATCATAATATCCGAAATAATGAGATCTACATATTCAGAATCTAAAAGAGATAATGCTTTTTCGCCGCTTTCTGCCGGAAGCGCCAGATAACCATTGTTGGTGAGTACCGTGCAGAACAGGGAACGCAGTTTCGCATCATCTTCTACCACGAGAATGTGAAACATATCCGTAAATCCTCCCTATAATTCAATTAAAAAGATGTAATATCATAAGTGCTCATAGTATACCACATAAGTTTAAACTGATTGTGAACGGTGCAACACATTTTTTTCACGGTTCGTTTACATTCAGTTTATATGTAGTTGAAACTCGTTTAAAAATGGGATGTTATACTAGGGACAATTAGAAAAAACCAGAAAGGAATATGCGAAATGAGTAAACTATCTTCTCTGATGGAAGCGGCAAAGCAGAATAAAAAGAAAACAGCCATCATCGCGGTGGTGGTGCTCGTACTTGCGGCGCTTTTTATGCGTTTCAAGGGTGGCAGCAAAGGAGGTTCCGGCGGCGGTCCGGGCGGTCCAGGCGGTATGCAGGACACGCAGATGGACAATGTGGCGACGGTTGCGGCTGAGAATCCAAAGAGCGGAACGATTGAGCGGACAACCAGCACATCCGGTACTGTCGAGGCATCGGACGTTGTCTATGTCTATGCGAAGGCATCCGGCGATGTGACGGGTGTCAACGTCAGCGTCGGTGATATGGTGACAGCGGGTCAGCTTCTCTGTACGATCAATACCGAACAGGTTGAGACGGCGAAAAATGCGATGGACTCCGCCTCTGTTAACCTGACCGAGGCACAGAGCAATTTAAGCCGTATGCAGCTTCTTTATCAGGGAGGAGATATTTCTGATCAGGAATGGGAGCAGTATCAGAACCAGGCGAAGACGGCACAGTTAAATTATGAATCGGCAAAATTAAACTACGACCGTCAGGTGGAATACAGTTCCGTGACCGCACCGATCTCCGGCAAGATTGAGACGATGGATATTGATGTATATGATTATGTCAACCAGCAGGCGCAGCTCTGCGTTATCTCCGGTGAGGGAGATAAACGGGTATCGTTCTACGTATCCGAGCGTGTTATGAGCAACTTAAACCAGGGCGACGCGATGACGATTGTAAAAGATGGAACGACTTATGATGGTGTGATTACCGATGTCAGCAGCATGGCGGACGAGAGCAACGGTCTGTTTAAGATAAAGGCAGAGCTGCCGGAGGCGAACAGCCTTTCAACGGGAAGTACTGTCAAGGTAACAGTAACTTCTGAGCATGCAGAGAATGTCATGACCGTGCCGGTAGATGCAATCTACTATGATAACGGCGTTGGAAATGTCTATGTTTACCAGGATGGAACGGTACATAAAGTGGAAGTCGAAGTGGGGCTTTATAATACGGAGCTGGCGGAAATCAAGTCCGGGCTGACGGCAGATGATCTCGTCATTAGTACATGGAGTTCCCAGCTTTATGAGGGTTCAACCGTTAACTTAAAGGGTGAAGAAACAGATGCGGCAGCAGCGGATGAAGCTGGAAACCAGAAAGCTGATGCCCTGGCAGGCTCTGGAAATGGACAGAAAGCGGGCGCTCCGGCAGATGGAGGAAAGGATCAGCCTGCGGGTGATGCAGGCACCCCGAAAGATGCAAAAAATGGACAGAAACAGTAGGACAGGAGGAATGTAAGACATGGGAGTAACGAAATATATCCTGAAACATCCGGTTACTACTGTCATGGCTCTGTTGTGTCTGGTTGTATTCGGTATTTCATCGGTCTTTTCGGCAAAGCTGGAGCAGATGCCGGATATGGAGACGCCGATGCTGATTATCATGGCAAATTATTCAGGCGCAGGACCGGAGGATATCAGCGAGCTGGTAACCGAACCGATCGAGGATGCGATCGGTACGCTGGAAGGTGTGGACACGGTTACCTCCGAATCGAGCGATGGACGTTCGATGATCATGCTTCAGTACGATTACGGCACCGATATGGATGAGGCGTATGACAACTTAAAGCAGAAACTGGACAATATCCAGCGGGAGCTGCCGGATGATGTGGAACCGAGCGTTATGTCGATGAACTCCAATCAAGGAGACAGTATGATGCTTTCGATTGCACATAAGACGCAGACAAACCTCTACGATTATGTGGATCAGAAGATAGTACCTGAATTAGAGCGAATTTCTTCAATTGCAAACATTGAGACGCGAGGCGGTTCTTCTAAGTACGTCAGCATTGAATTACAGTCTGAAAAAATGGATCAGTACAATCTGACCATGCAGGATGTTGCGAGTGCGATTAACGATGCGAACGTGGCATCCCCGTCGGGTGAGGCAGATGCCGGAAACCTGGAGCTTTCCGTTACTACCTCCTTAAAAACAGAACAGGTAAATGAGCTGCAGGATATTCCAATCAAGACGCCGGCAGGACAGATTATTTCTCTGTCGGATGTGGCAAATGTGTATGAGGCAACGAAAGACCGGGGCGGCATTTCCCGTTACAACGGTCAGGAGACGATCTCCGTTTCGATTCAGAAGCAGCAGGACAGCACAGATATGGAAGTGTCCTCGGCTGTAAAAGAGAAAATTGAAGAATTGATGGCAGATGATTCGGATCTGACGATCACGGTTGCAAATGATACATCTGACACGATTCTTGATTCCTTAAAAGACGTAGCAGAGACAATGGTTCTGGCGGTTATCATCTCCATGTTTATCATTTTCCTGTTCTTTGGCGATTATAAGGCGTCCCTGATCGTCGGAAGTTCCATTCCGACTTCGATTTTGATGTCCTTGATTGCGATCACGATGGCAGGATTTTCGTTGAACGTTATCACGATGAGTGCGCTGGTACTCGGCGTCGGCATGATGGTCGATAACTCGATCGTTGTACTGGAGAGCTGTTTCCGTGCAACGGCGGAGCAGGAAGACAAGGGGGCGCTCGGCTATTTTTCAGCAGCGCTTCACGGAACCGGCATTGTCATTAACTCGATCATCGGTTCGACGATTACGACCTGTGTCGTATTCCTGCCGCTGGCATTCTTAAACGGTATGACCGGACAGATGTTCAAGCCGCTGGGATTTACGATCGTGTTCTGTATGTCAGCGTCCCTGCTGTCTGCGATGACGGTGGTTCCGCTGTGTTATCTGTTCTATAAACCGAGCGAGGCGAAGCGCGCCCTGATGGGACGTCCGATTGAACGTTTACAGAAATGGTACCGCGGCATCATGGACCGTCTGTTAAACCACAAGGCGATGGTTATGGGATTTTCGGTTCTGGTACTTGTACTGACGGTAATTCTGGCGAGCGGAATGCAGACGGAGCTGATGACATCGGATGATACCGGTACAGTCAGTGTCAGCATAGAGACGCGTCCGGGGCTGAAACAGGAAAAGATCGAGGAGGCGCTGGCAGAAGCGGAGGCGATTGTTTCCGCGAGCGACCAGATTGATTCGTACATGCTGCGTTACGACGGAGACAGCGGCGAGATCAGTGCCTATCTGAAAGATGACCGTACCATGAAAACAGACGATGTAGCCGATCAGTGGCAGAAAGAGATGGATAACATTGCAAACTGTACGATCGACGTATCGGCATCGACTTCCATGAGCTTCATGGGAAGACAGCGCGGCTATGAAGTGATTCTTCACGGCACGCAGTATGATGAATTAAAAGAAGTTAGTGATAAGATTGTCAAGGAAATGACAGCAAGAACGGATGTCATCAACATCCATTCCAGTATTGAGAATAATGCACCGATCATTACCCTGAAGATTGATCCAGTCATGGCAAAGGCGTATGGACTCACGGCTTCCAGTATCGGAACGACGATCAACCAGATGTTGAGTGGTATCGACGCGACGACACTTAAAATTGACGGCGAGGACATTACGGTAACGGTTGAGTATCCGGAGGGCGAGTACGAGACAGTTGATAACATAAAAGATATTATTTTGACGGGAACAAACGGACAGAAGGTGGCACTGACCGATGTGGCAAATGTCGTATTTGAGGACAGTCCGGCTTCGATTTCCAGAACCGACGGTGCATATGAGATCACAATCTCTGCCGATTACACCGGTGATAATGTACAGCAGCAAATCAACAGTGAGGTAATTACTCCGAACTTAAGCGGTACAATCAGCATTGGGCAGAACAGCCGTGACCGTATGATGAAGAGTGAGTTCAGCTCCCTGTACCGCGCGATTGCGATTGCAGTCTTCCTGGTATTCGTTGTCATGGCGGCACAGTTTGAGTCTGTGAAGTTTTCCATCATGGTTATGACGACCATCCCGTTCAGTTTGGTTGGTTCCTTCGGATTACTGAAGCTGGCCGGCGTCAGCATCAGTATGACGTCCCTGCTTGGCTTCCTGATTCTGGTCGGAACTGTTGTAAATAACGGTATTCTCTACGTGGATACGGTCAACCAGTATCGCTCCACGATGGATCTGCGGACAGCGCTCATCGAGGCAGGTGCGACCCGTATCCGACCGATTCTGATGACAAGTATGACAACCATCCTCGCGATGATCCCGATGGCACTGGCAATCGGAAGCAGCGGTTCCACAACACAGGGTCTGGCGATCGTAGATATCGGCGGCCTGAGCGTAGGTGTGATTGTCGCGCTCTTCATGGTTCCAGTATATTACGCACTGCTGAGCCGGAAACCGAAGGAAGAGATACCGGATGTGGATTAGATATAGGTTAATTGAAAAAATATTGTAGGAAATAAAATATTTGCTGCGGAAATTAAAATCAGATAGATCGGAATGGAGTGACATACATGAATCAAAATAGAAGATTATGCCTGACCCGCCGGATTGCCTCTGGCGTGGCAGCCTGCTCACTGGGAGTATTCCTGGCGGCAGGTGTGCCGGTTCAGGCATTGGCAGCCAGCCCGCAGTTTGCATATTCTACAGAAAAATGGGCTTCGCTGCAGGATGATAAGCTCGAATTTGACGAGATTGCTGATCGGATCCATGAGTACAACAGCACAGTGGAGAAGAACCGGATCGAGTACAAAGATTATCAGGGCAAAGACAGCAATGAGATCGCGCAGGAATATTATGACGCGGCAGATGAGATCGAGAGCAGTATCGAGTACCCGGATTCAGATGATGCGAATTATGGTTCCGCACTGGCAGCAGCACAGAGAAGCGAGACTTCCGCGACCCAGATGCACGAGCAGGGCGATAATAACGTCGATGATGCGAATGTTAAGGCGTGGGGGTATACGCAGACCGAGAAATCGTTGGTACAGCAGGCGCAGAACCTGATGATCCAGTACTGGAATGCCCAGGAAAACTTAAAGAGTGTGCAGAACCAGGTGTCCAAGGCAGAAAAAGACTATGAGACGGCAAATTTAAAGCTTTCATCCGGAAGCGCGACCCAGACGGATGTGCTGGATGCCAAGGAGACTCTTTTAAAGGCGCAGGCGTCCATCACGACGGCGGAGAGCAATATTGCATCGACGAAGGAATCCCTGTGCCAGATGCTTGGATGGAAATATGGCGCATCAGTAGAAATCGGTGCATTACCGGACCCGCAGGAACAGATGAGTGCATCGGTCAACCTCGAAGAGGACATTGCGAAAGCACAGGAAAATAATTATCAGTTAAAGATTCTGGCACGTCAGGTCAACAATGCGATGACAAGCACCCTTAAAGAGCAGTACCAGACAACTCTGACCAGCGGAAAGGAGGCAGTCAAGTCGAATGTCCAGTCGGCTTATCAGAATCTGAAGCTGTCTGAGGCACAGTATGAACAGGCAAAACGCAGCCTTGAATTAGAAGAAAAGACGAAACAGACCAACGACCGCAAGCTGGCAGCCGGACTTATCAGCCAGAACGCATACCAGAGCGCAACCTATTCCTATGAATCGGCATACATGGCAAAAGAGACGGCAGCGATGTCGCTTCTCCAGGCGCAGCTCGCCTACCAGTGGGCGGTGGGCGGCCTGGCATCCACGCAGTAGAAAGGGGTGGGCGGATGATGCGAAATCTGAAAGGAAAATGGATGAACGCGGAAGCTGGGACAGAGCAAAAGATGCGCAAGGGGCAAGAAAGAGACCGAAGCGGTGCAAGTGCTTTGGATGTGCATCTGGACGGTTATAATGTGAAACGAATCGGAAAAAGCAGATTGAGTCGTTCGATCGGAATTGCCCTGGCGGCTTGTATTCTTGTATCGAGCCCGGCGCAGGCGGCGAAAACGCCTTTGATTTCCGGCACAGAAAGTGATTCAGACAGCGAGGCAGATGGTCCGGCGCTGGAAGATGGCACCATAACCGAAAACAGCGCAGACAACACGATCGACAGCCAGTCCGGCTCCTATACGGAGGAACAGCTCGCGGATTCTGTGATAGAGTACGGGGAACTGGAGGCGCTGGTGCGGCGCGGCAATGGAACGGCTGTCAGCGCCGATTACAGTTATCAGGACAGCCTTGCCGTCTACCAGGAAGCCTACAATGCGATGATTTCCGGTGCCCGGGATATGAACTATAAAGCAGATGAGCTCGAAGATGCGGGCGGAGATGAGGCACTGATCGGCACCTATGAGCGAAATGCACAAACGCTGTCGATGGCAGCGAAGCAGTATAAAAAGTCCCTCACTTCCTTAAATTCGGCGTCAAGCCGTGCGTCCAGAAACCGGACGGTCTGGCAGGTCGTAAAGACCGCACAGATCCAGTGGGGCACCTGCCGGCAGCTTCAGGACGAGGTGGAGGCGGCTGCCAAGACGGCAGAGAACTATCAGGCGCAGGTGGATCGCAGAGAGCGGGAACTGGCAGCGGGGTTTTGCACGGAGACGGATCTGCTGCAGGCTCAGAAAAACCTGCTAAGCGCCCAGACAGCATTACAATCCACGACCGATCAGGCAAATAAGGCGCTGCGCCAGCTTGCCATTTTACTTGGAAAGAGCGGAACTTCTATTACGCTGGGGGAAATTCCAGCCGTATCGGCAACGGAACTGGCTTCTATGAATCTGGATGCGGACCGCGCGGCAGCTGTCATTGCAAGTTCCAGTGTCAAATCAGCTAGACGATCCTCCGCAACCGGGGATGCGGCGCGCAAGCTGCGCCACCAGCAGATCGAGGAAGCCGAGAGCGCCGCAAGCGCCTCAGCGGATGATCAGTACGCTGAGATAGCGGCATTAAGCCTAGAACGCGACGCGGCGCAGGCAGCCTACCAGTCTGCCGAAAAAACATACGGCGCCACCCAGATTAAGTATCAGTCCGGTGCGATTAATAAAGCAACGTATTTACAGGGTGAGGCGTCTTATCTGCAGAAAAAAGCAGAACTAGAGACTGCCGAGATTTCCCTGCGGACGGCGTATGATGCGTATGAGTGGATGTTGAAAGGGGTTGCGTGAGGATTAAGTGATTGCGTTTCCTAAGATCGTATGTTTTGTATGGATACGTGAAATGGAATTTTATAAGATGGGTTTGAAAAAGGATGTGCCGAGGCACATTCTTTTTCATGCTTTCGGTATGAGAACAAATTTGTATTTGCGTATTGTTCCGGTCAATGGTACAATCATAGGCGGAATTTTGAACCGGTAAACGATAGACTGAAAGGGTACGCCCGTTCACGGACCCATGGAAAAGGCCGGAAATGAAAACGGGAGGAACATATAGATGCAGCAGGAGAATATGAAGACATTGGAATCTCTGGAAGATTTTCGGCATTTTTCGGAAAAAGAGCTGGAAATACGGTTTGACCAGCTTAAGAAACAGATTGTACCAGCGGACAAGACAATCCGGGAGCAGGCAGAAAAGCATTGGGGGCATGTGGCAAAACCGCTTGGCAGTCTGGGAGTCCTGGAGGAAGATATTGTGCGGGCGGCGGCAGCGCAGGGGGAGGAAGTGCCAGACTTCTCCAAGCGTGCGCTTTTAATTTTTTGCGCAGATAATGGGGTAGTCGAAGAAGGAGTATCACAGACTGGGCAGGAGGTTACGGCGGCAGTTGTTTCGAATATGACACGCGGGAGGAGCTGTTCCTGCCTGATGGCAGAAAAGGCAGAGACAGATGTGTTTCCGATCGATATGGGAATTGCCTGTGAGGTAGAACATCGGGGAGAACTTCATCCCCTAACGGAACGGAAAATCCGCCGTGGAACTTCCAATTTTACAAAAGCAGCAGCGATGACGCGCCAGGAGGTGTTGACAGCCATTTTGACGGGAATCGATGCAGTGCGTGTGCTGAAGGAGCAGGGGTACCGCTTGTCTGCAGTGGGTGAAATGGGGATCGGCAATACAACGACCAGCAGTGCGGTCGCATCGGTTCTGCTGCAAAAGGATCCAGAACTTGTCACTGGAGCTGGGGCGGGTTTAGATTCGGCTGGATTGAAACGGAAAACGGAGGCAATCCGGCGTGGAATCGGACTGCATCACCCGGATCCCATGGATGGCATGGAGGTATTGCAAAAGGTAGGCGGATTCGATCTGGCGGCGATGGCAGGTGCTTTTTTGGGCGGTGCCATCTATCATGTTCCGGTTGTGATTGACGGGGTTATCGCGGCAGCTGCGGCGGCAGCTGCTGGAAGAATTGCACCGGCAGCGACGGACTATATGCTGGCAGCCCATGTATCGGCGGAACCGGCGTCTATCTGGCTGCTTGATTTGATAGGAGTAACTCCGGCTATCCAGGCGGGACTTCGACTCGGAGAAGGTACAGGGGCGCTGGCGCTGTTTCCACTGCTGGATATGGCGCTGTCCATTTACCGGGATATGGATACGTTTGCGGAGATGGAAATAGAGGAATATAAGCCGCTGGTGTGATGAGATATACGGATTAAAACATTTTTTGCGTATGTTTTTAAAGCATGGAAACTGCTGCAATTCAGTGAAAAAGAGGATAAATGAACGATGTTATATATAGTTACAGGCGGCAGTGGCAGCGGCAAGTCCGAATATGCCGAACAGACTGCCGTGCAGTGCCGGAACGGGAACGGTGGGACACTCTGGTATCTGGCGACGATGCGGATTTGGGATGATGAAGGCAGAAAACGGGTGGAGCGCCATCGGCGGATGCGCGCGGCAAAAGGGTTTGAGACGATTGAGCGGTATACGGGGTTAGAAACATTAGAATTAGAGGAGAGATTCAAAGAGTCCAATTCGGCTGGTTTGGACGCTGAACAGGAAAACGATAGTTTGAAGCGCTGGGAGTCCTGCCGAGTGGCACAAAAACCAGTGCTTCTCCTTGAATGTATGTCCAACCTTGTCCTCAATGAATTTTATGCTCAGGAAAATGGTGCGCAAGAGCGGATTCTGCAAGGAATAAAACACTTGCAAAACCAGTGCCATGACCTTATTATTGTAACGAATGAGATCTTTTCGGACGGTGTGACGTATGATCTGGAATCGGAGCGGTACATAGAGCTTCTGGGACGGATCAACCGGGAACTGGGACAGATGGCGGATTCGGTGACGGAAGTGGTGTATGGAATTCCGATTGCGGTGTCAACACCTGTTTTTGCAGCCGATGAAAGGACAAAAGATGTAGGGTAGTCAGTGAGTGGAACAGAGTGGAATGCCTGCTAAAGTTATGGTTGCCAGAATAGAGTCAGGGGGATCGAAGATTGAATCTGATAGGAAGTTTTGTCATTGCATTTTCCATGTATTCGCGCATTCCGATGCCGCGCATGGACTGGACGGAAGAGCGGATGCGCTATGCGCTTTGTTTTTTTCCGCTGATCGGGGCGGTGATCGGGGCGGTAGAGATAGCCACGTTTGCGCTCTGTGAAATTTTGGGTGCTGGAGTTCTGTTCCGGACCTGCCTGTTGACGGCGGTTCCACTATTGATTACCGGTGGAATCCATATGGACGGGTATCTCGATGTGACGGATGCGCGCCATTCCTACGGCGAGCGGAAAAAAAAGCTGGCGATTTTAAAAGATCCCCATACGGGGGCGTTTGCGATCATCGGTCTGGGGCTGTACCTGCTTCTCTATGCGGGGGCAGTTTCTGAGCTTGTGGGAGCAGATGTGTGGCTGCTGCCGGGGGCGCTTATGCTGGAACGCGCCTGCAGTGGCTATTCGGTGGTGGCATTTCCAAAGGCGAAAAAGGACGGGCTTGCCGCTGAATTTTCCAGAAGTGCCGAGACAAAGGTTGTTCGCGTGAGTATGGCAGTTTTAGCAGTGTTGGCGATCAGCTGGATGATTTACTGGGGACATCTGCGCGGCGCCCTGGCAGCCTTAACAGCACTTGCGACTTTCGTTTGTTATTATCGTTTTTCCATGCGGGAATTTGGCGGCATCAACGGCGATCTGGCAGGGCATTTTCTGCAGAGCTGTGAGCGGAATGTGGTGCTGGTGCTGGCGGCGATGCGGCTGGCAGGTACGTGCCTGCGGTTTTTGAATTTTTAAGCGAGGAAAAGCAGAATGATTTTTATAATTGGTGGCAGGGAACAAGGAAAGACAGCGTATGCGATGAAATTGTGGGAAAAACGTACTTTGGAACGGAGGAAAACAAAAGACTTATCCACCGTTCTGAATCGATCGAAAAATCCAGAAGCGTGTAGAGTTACGGCACGCATCGCGGATGGGAGATTAGAAACGGACGAACAGACGATCGTGCAGGTGGATCTGATCACGCATTTTGAACTGTTTGTGAGGCGTGAGATGGAAGCCGGGCGCGATCCATACGTGTTTGCAGAACGCCTGATGCAGGAAAATCCGGATGCATTCGTGACGGCGGATGAAATCGGCTGCGGCATTGTGCCGATGGAAGCATTTGAGCGCGATTATCGGGAGACAGACGGGCGCATTTGCCAGCGGATTGCCGCATATTCGGAGGAAGTGCACCGGGTTATCTGCGGTCTGGGAATGCGGATCAAATAAAAGAATAGTTGGGAGTAGACAAAATGACAGCAATCAGTAAAGTATTGACAGGAATGATAGAAGGCAGAATGGTCGGATATCACTTAGCTGCGATTCTGGCAGGTTATCTTCTGGATCTGTGCCTGGGTGATCCGCATTCGATGCCGCATCCGGTCCGGGCGATCGGAAATCTGATTGTGTGGCTGGAAAAATATTTGCGTCCAGCTGGAAAAAAGCATGCAACGGAACGGGGGGAACGCCGCGCGGGCGTTCTTTTTGTGTGTCTGGTGCTGCTTGTGACAGGCAGTGTGGCAGGCGGAATCCTCTGGATTTCCCGTCTGGGCGGCATCTGGATTCAGACAGTAGTCGAGGCGGTCATGACTTACTATCTGCTGGCGGCGCGCTCCCTGCGGGATGAGAGCATGGCGGTCTGCCGGAAGCTGGAGGCGGGAGAGATCGAGGGAGCCCGCTATGCAGTGTCGATGATTGTCGGGCGCGATACGAAACCTCTTTCAGAGGCGGGGATCGCACGGGCGGCAGTTGAGACGGTAGCGGAAAATGCGTCGGATGGAGTGATTGCGCCTTTGTTTTATCTGGCGATCGGAGGTCCGCTTCTTGGCTGGCTGTACAAGGCAGTCAACACGATGGATTCGATGGTCGGATATAAAAATGACAGGTATCTGCATTTTGGACGCGCGGCAGCAAAACTGGACGATCTGGTAAACCTGATTCCGTCGCGCCTGGCAGCGCTTTTATTGATAGTATCTGCATACCTTTTACGATATGACGGAAAGAATGCTTACCGTATCTGGCGGCGTGATCGCCGGAACCACAAAAGCCCCAATTCCGCGCAGACCGAGTCGGCATGCGCCGGCGCGCTGGGCTTGCGACTGGCGGGCGATGCCTGGTATTTCGGCAAGTTAGTTCCGAAGCCATATATCGGTGATGAGATACACCCGATTGAACCGCAGGACATCCGCCGTGTCAACCGCCTGATGTATGGAGCGGCGGGAATCATGGGGCTTCTGGCACTGGTGATGCGGGCCGTGATTTTGTTTTGATAAGGGAATTTTAACAAAGAAGAATATAAAAAAGGAAAAAAATCCAAATAATGAAACAATCAAACAGATAAAAATATCAAAAACAGAACGAAGGAAAGAGTAACCAGATAAAGAATACACAAAAAAGAGGGAACAACAGGGAGGAAGCATCTATGCCATACACGCACGGCGGCGATATTTACGGTGATGCAGCCGTAGAGTTAGATTTTTCAGTCAATACAAATCGTCTTGGAATGCCGCAGGCTGTCCGTGATGCTGTGATGGCATCGGCGGCTGCTTGGGAACAATATCCGGATGCTTTATGCCGGAAGCTGCGGCGTGCAGCGGCTGCTTTTTATGAGGCAGACGGCACGCCGATTCCGGAGGACTGGCTCGTGTTTGGAAACGGTGCTTCGGATATTTTATATGCATTTGTCTCAGCGATTCGGCCCAAACAGGCGATTTTGCTGGCACCGGGATTTTCGGAGTATGAGCAGGCGCTTCGGATGTGCGGCTGCGAGATCCGGTGGCTTCATTTAAAGGATGAAAATGGATTTTCCCTGGAGAGTGCGAGGGAAGAATTGTATGCCATGCTTTGCGATGGCTCCGGGGATGCATCGAAGATAGATTCGGTCCCAACTTTATCCTCTAAACGTGAAAACGTCTGGGAAAAAATTTTGATTCTCGGAAATCCCAATAACCCGACAGGGCGCGCCATTTCAGCCACCGAGCTGGAAAAGTTGGCACAGGTCTGCCGGGAAACACATACCTGGCTTATGCTGGACGAGTGTTTTCAGTGGTTTTTGGATACACGGAGAGAATGTTCGTTTGTTGGAAATTTGTTAAATGGTGTTGGAGATCACGTTATCCTCTTAAATGCCTTGACCAAAATCTGCTCAATGGCAGGCCTTCGCCTGGGTTATGGAATCATTCCTAACGCCGGACTCCGGGAATGTCTCGAGAAGTTCCGCCAGCCGTGGAGTGTCTCGGCTCCGGCACAGGCGGGCGGGGTGGCGGCATTTGCGGTACTGGCGGATCATTCAGAAGGAAATCTGCTGGAATGGACGGTTAAATCTTTGCAGACGGAACGTCCGCGGCTGGCGGAAAAACTGGAAGAACTGGGATTTATCGTTTATCCGTCCCAGACAAATTATCTGTTGTTCCGTTCGCCGGATGAGGATTCGCGCGATTACAAACAGGGTTGTTTAGAGCATGGCATTTTGATTCGCGCCTGTGAGAATTTTGAGGGGCTGAACCGTCATTATTACCGGGTGGCGGTGCGGAACCGGGGAGAAAATGAAAGGTTGATAAATATTTTGAAAGAGGTACAATCTGAAGAAAAACACAATGTGAATTTGTAATATAAAACGAACCCGTAACTGTTCAGTAGGTCTGCGCATTTACTGC
>ERZ838827.1259-NODE-1259-length-20551-cov-7.005123_pt1 | contig 20551 bp, 16 predicted proteins | sample MGYA00519881_ERZ838827 | MGnify/ENA primary metagenome ERZ838827 (study PRJEB31850, sample SAMEA3708842) | human gut metagenome | biome: human gut; feature: human-associated habitat; material: faeces | place: China | collected 2014 ...
CTTGACCCCACCCATGTGTGCCACATGGATGGGGAATGCGCGGGGAATCCGTTCAACCTCGGCGGCAGCTATGATGCCGGCTTTGCCAAGTTCTACGTCTACAGCCAGGTCTTCCAGAATTACGCCAAGGCCGCCAAGGTCACGATGTTCTCCATTCCCTCCGGCGTCGACGGCTACGGCGTGAACCTCGGCTTCGAAACGAAGGCTCTCGGCAGCACGGTCAAGGCCTCCTTCGGCTGGGGCGACTTCGAAGACAGCCACGCCGACAACCTGACGATGAAGACCTATCAGACGGCCCTCGGCTACAACTACCCGCTCTCCCGCCGCACGACGCTCTACACGGCCGCCGGCTGGATCCACAACGACTTCTCCGACGACTATGCGGCCGCCAAGCCCACCGCCGTCGAAAACGACTACGAATGGATCTGCGGCATCACGCACAAGTTCTGATGAAGAACAACCGGTTCTGACCGACGAAGGCCTGAGCTGACAGGCAGAAAAAACCAGAAGCAAGCGGGGACGGCCTCACGGCCGCCCCCGTTTGTTTTCATCCGCGCCACACTCCGGATCAGTCATTCACGGGAATGATGAAGCGGCCGCAACACCTCCTTTCCGCGCCCGGCGCCTCAAGCTGCAGCTCGTGCACGAGCAGCGCGTCGCCCGCCTGCTCGAAGCCGAGCGCCTTCATCCTCTGGAAGGCGGGATGCTCGCCCTTCACGATGTCGGTCATCAGGAAGCCGTTCGGAATCCCGCTGAAGTGAAAGACGAAGGCCTTCCCGAAGCCCATGCGGCGCACAGCCTCGTTGACGGGAATTCCGTATTTCTTCAGAAGCGACTCCCGCACCGCAAAGCCCCAGTGCAGGTGCGACTCGTCGATCTCGAGCGACTGCGCGACGCACATCGCCGACTTCGTGACGGGGAGCCAGGCGCCCCAAGTCTTCTGGACGTCGTAGACGCACGACGTCTCAAGAAACTCGCGAGAATTCGTGTGGTAGAGAAACCAGTGCGGCTCCATGTTGCAGACCTCCCAGTCAACGGGCTTCGCACAACGCTCCTCAAACCAGAGGCGAATGCGCTCGTGCTCCTCGACCACGGCCTGCATGCGCTCGATCTGAGCGCGCATCTCGTCGACCTTGGCGTCAAGACATCCGACGGCCTCGTCGAGACCGCCCTCGAGAAACGGTCCCATTTCCTTGACGGAAATGCCGTAGTTGCGAAGCCTCATGTACTGAAGAATGCGGGCCGACTGTTCGAACCCGTAGTAGCGGTAGCCGCTCGCGCGCTGCGTGACGTCAAGCAGGCCGCTCTCCTGATAGTGCTTGAGGAATTCGGCCGTCACGCCGAGGTAGCGGGCAAAGTCGCCGATGCGGTACTGCCGGCAGTCAGTCTTCTTTTTCGTCGCCATGGTTGAGCCTGAGTCCGTTTCATGAAGTGCAACTTCCATTCTCTCACGCCTCGAAGGAGAACTGTCGAAGCGCCTCGTCCCGACGGTGCCCGTCTTGCGTTCCACGCAAACCTTCTTTGCCTGCGTCTGCGTTTCGGGCCGTCCTCACCTTTGCTAGATTGCCGTCAATCGGGATCCGCTCCCGAATCCGACCACCACAACAGGAGAAGACCATGAAGAAACTCGCACTGGCTCTGCTCGCCTCTCTGGCGCTCTCGACCGGCGCTCAGGCGCTCGAAACGGGCGTGGCTCCCAAAGTCACCGAACTCGGCGTTTCGAATCCGACGACCGGACTCTACGTCGGCAACTCGTACTCGTTCTATAACTGCGGAGTTCACGGCTACGTCCGCGGCCTCACGCGCGCCGCCAACCGCACCTGGAAGGCCCGCCTGCAGACCATCAGCTCCGGGATGCTGAGCTGGCACAACGTCGAGGACTATCTTTTGCCGCACGAAATGGACACGTATGTCGTGAAGGGTACCGACAAGATGTTCGACGTCGTCTTCCTTCAGGGCATGTCGTCCGAGCCCATCGCCGCCAAGCGCGTGCCGACCTTCAGGAAGTATCTCGCGAAGCACGTCGAGACGATCCGCTCCAAGGGCTCAGTCCCCGTCGTGGTCGTCACCTGGGCCAAGGCCGACAAGATAGACAAGGACACCCGCCGCCTTGCCGACAGCATCATCGAAGAAGCCAACCGCAACAACGCGATCGCGCTGCCCGTGGGCCTTGCCTTCGCCGAAAGCCTGAAGGAGCGCCCCGACCTCGTGCTTCATCAGGCGGACAAGAGCCATCCGACCGCCGCAGGCTCCTACCTCTACGGCGCGCTCATCTACTCGCTCCTCTTCAAGGCCTCGCCCGAAGGACTCGACTTCCTCGGCGAATGCGAAAAACCCCTCAGGCCCGAGGACGCCGCCTACCTGCAGAAGCTTGCGTGGCGAGTCGCCACGGAGTTCTACGGCTGGAAATGACAAGAGACCAATAAAGGAGATTCATCATGATGTTTCGTCTGCTTCCCGCTGCGGCCATGACCGCAACGGCGCTCGCCGCCATGACGGCCGGCGCCGCCACCGTTGACGTCTACGGCGTCGTCGACACCGGCCTGCACTACGTCAAGGCCGACAGCGGCGACACGTCCGTGACCATGGACTCGGGCATTTCCAAGGGCTCCCGCGTGGGCCTCATCGGCTCCGAGGATCTCGGCGGCGGATACAAAATCGTCTTCAATCTGGAGACGGGCTTCAGCCTCGACGACGGCTCCTTCGACAACACCAAGAACCGTCTGTTCAACCGCAACGCCTACCTCGGCGTCGACTCTCCCTATGGCGAAGTCCGCTTCGGCCGACAGGGCGCGCTCGGATCGGGCGTCAACGGCTCGATCTTCCTCAACAGCTATACGGTCTTCGGCAACCTCTACAAGGAAGCCCAGGCGCTGCAGATCATCAACCATCAAGTCATGCGCGCCGACAACATGATCCGCTACGAATCGCCCGACATGGCAGGCCTGAGGCTCTACGGCGAATACTCCAACGGCGTGGACGGCGACGATGCCGTGCCGAGCTCGCAGCGCGACCGATTCGCCGCCCTCGGCGCCCAGTACCGCCGCGGTCCGTTCCGCGTCGTCTTTGTGGCCGACAACTACTTCTACGAGCGCGGCTCGAGCGCCTACAACCGAGACGACTCGCAGACCTACAACCTCGGCATCCGCTGGAAGCTCGACGACCTGACGCTCTACGGCGCCTATCAGTACGGCCACAACGTCGAGAAGGTGGGCAACCAGATGACGCGCTACAAGGACACCAAAAATACCCTGTGCGGCAATGAAGGCTTCGACAGCCACGCCGTCGTTCTCGGCGCCACCCATGAGGTCCTCGGCGGCAAGCTCAAGATACAGACGGGCTACGTCACGGGCGACTACGACACCTTCACGGTCACGGTCAAGTCGGGCAAGCGAACCGACGTCAAGGTCGAGGCCGACGCCTGGCAGATCGCGCTCGGCTATGACTATCCGCTCAGCAAGCGCACGTACCTCTACGCCGCCGCGTCCTACGTCGACCGCACCTACAAGGAGAACGGCAAGGAGGTCTCAGGCTCCAAGAAGACCGACACGGTCAGGGCCGCCATGCTCGGCATCTGCCACAGCTTTTGACAAGTTCTGAGCCCTGACGAACCAGGGGGCTTCCGTCCGCAGACGGCGGCCCCTTCTTCATCTCCGTGAATCCGATCCCTCATACACGGCGCTTGCGGGATTCCGTGAACCGGATTTCCGTTCTCTCTGCAGGCGGATTGTCGGGCGGGAGCCCCACGAAGGAGCTCACGGCCCGCTCGTAGCCTGCAAAGGTGCTGCGCATGGCGGCCGCAAACCACTCGAAGAAGACGCGCACGCGCTTCATGTGCCAGGCATCGCGGTTCGTCACGATGTAGCACTCGACGGGCGGACGGCTCCAGCCCGGAAGGATCGGCACGAGCTTGCCTTCGGCAAGATCCTCGTAGATCTGCACGAGCGGCATGTCGGCCGCAACGCCCATGCCGGAGAGCACCGCCTCCCGGATCGCAAGCACGTCGGTCGAGCGCACGGCCGTGCCGTACTCGACGGGCGCGCTCACCGCGCCTCTGCAGAGCACCTTCGTCTCGGGACGGACGGGACCCGCGTAGATGTAGCCGCGGTGCTGCCTGAGCTGCTCGGGCGTGACGGGCAACCCGTTGCGGCTGATGTAGTCGGGACTAGCGACGGGAAGATAGAGATTTCTGCCGCGACTCACGTAGACGAGGCCCGGCAAGGTCGGCTCGCCCGTGATGACGGCCACGTCGACAAAGCCCTTCGCGACGTCGGCCTCGGTGCCGCCCGTCTGGATGTCGACCGAAATCCCGGGGTGCGCCTCGGTGAACTCGCGGATGAAGGGCACGAGCTTTCTCGTCGCAAAGCCCGGTGCGGACGAGAGCCTCACGCGGCCCGTGAGCGCGCGGTTGTCGTTGACGAGCGCCTCCATCAGACCATCGTGCGCTCTGAGTATCGTCTCCATGCGCTTCAGGGCAGCCTGTCCCGCCTCCGTCAGCTTCATCGGCCGCATGTTGCGGCGGATGAGCTCGCAGCCGAGCGCCTTCTCAAGCCCGCCAATCGCGCGGGAAATGCTCGAGACCTCCACGTCAAGCGCCTTGGCGGCCGCGCTGAGCGTGCCGCTGCGCGCGACGGTCACGAAGACGCGCCACGCCGAGAGGTCGTCCGTCTTGCTCATGATGAACTCCGGAAATCCTGATGATGCACATTCCGATCATAGCCGAGCGTCGTCTCTGAGTGACACCACACTTTGCGTTTGACGCAAAGTCATTTTGCGTTGTGCATGGTTGTGCGCCACCTTGCGCGGCGGCAGACTTGAGGCATCACCAACACCGGGCGGCCGCATCCGGACCGTCCAAAAGGACCTGAAAGTGAAAAAGGACGAATTCTTCTGGCTCAACGCCGTCAACCGCGCGACGGTCGTGACGGGCCTTCGCAACGGCCAGTTCGGCGAGGACCTCGCCCGCAGGGCGGCCGCCGGCATTGCGGCCGTCGAGGCCATGGGCGAGGCGGATCCCGCGCTTCGCGTCAAAAGCTACATCGCATGGGAGCCGCTTCTCATCAAGGCCGCGGGCCAGGGCGTGACCGCCATTCACGCGGGCCGCTCGAGCCAGGACATCCTCTCGACGCAGCGCACGGCGATCCTTCGCGACGAAACGCTTGAGTTTGCCGCAGGCCTCGAGGACGTGATCGGCGACCTGCTTGCGCTTGCCGAACGCCACGTCGACACGATCGTGCCGAGCTACACGAACGGCGTCGCCGCGCAGCCGACCTCCTACGCCCATCATCTCCTCGGCATCGCCGCCTCGCTCCTTCGCGTGCGCGAACGCCTCTCCGAATGCCACACCCGCTTCAACATGTGCGCGATGGGCGCCACCGTCCTCAACGGCACGGGCTGGCCCCTTGACCGCGACGCGATGGCCGCCGCGCTCGGCTTCCCGCGTCCCGTCGAGAACGCGCTCGACGCGACGAGCCTCGCGCCCGTGGACATGCCGCTCGAGGTCGCCTCGGCGCTCGCCGCCGCGGCCGTGCGCATCGGCTCGATGGTCGACGACATCATGGTCCAGTACGCACAACCGCGCCCCTGGATCATCCTGCAGGAAGGCGGCGAGAACACCTACGTCTCCTCGGCCATGCCGCAAAAGCGCAATCCCGGCCTCATGAACAACTGCCGCGAGGACTGCTCCGACGTCATCGGCGAGATGAACGCGGCCTTCCTGCGCGCGCACAACGTCGTGCCCGGCATGATCGACGGCAAGCGCGTCGAGAAGAACGCCCGCATGATGAAGACCGCCATGACGATGCTCGCGCGCTTTCGCAAGGTGCTCGCGGCGCTCACGATCAATCCCGCCCGCGCCCTCGAGGAACTCAACAGCGACTGGACGGCCTCCCAGGAAATCGCCGACCGCCTGATGCGCGACCACGGTCTGCCCTTCCGCATCGGCCACCACATGGCGAGCCGCATGGTCGGCTGGGCCCGCGCCAACAACGTGCTCCCGCTCGAATTCCCCTATGCGCAGATGCGCCGCATCTACCGCGAGGAGGTCTCCGAGGAATACCCCGAAGGCCCCGCCGAGCTTCCGATGAGCGAGGAGGAATTCCGCGCCGCGCTCGACCCGAGGAGCATCGTCGCCGCCCGCCGCACCGCCGGCAGCGCCTCGCCCGCCGAGGTGAGGAAGATGCTTGAGGCCGACGCAGGCAGGCTCGCCGCCCTGCGCGCCGAACGCGAGGCCGAAGAGGCCCGCGTCGCGAAGGCCCTCGAGGACCTCGACGAAGCCTTCAGGAAGCTTCTCTGAAGCCAGAGCTGAAAACGTCCGAACAAACTGGAGAACAACATCATGCAAACACTCATGCCCTGGATCGCGGTCGCCGTGACGATCGTCGCCGGCTGGGCGCTCATCAAGCGCTACCAGACGCACATGGTCCTGCTCTTCGCGGGCCTCGTCCTGCTGCTCTGCGCCGCAGGCCTCACCGACGCGAGCTTCCTGCCCAAGGGCGTGAAGCCCTCGGGCTTCTTCCTCTTCGACATCTTCAACACCCTGAAGAGCATCGCCACGAAGCAGAGCGCCGGCATCGGCTTTCTCATCATGACTGCGGGCGGCTTTGCGGCCTACATGGACCGCATCGGCGCCGTACCTCGTGCTCGTGGGCGGCTACCTCGTTGGCCAGATCCTCGTGATGGTCATTCCGTCCGCAGCCGGCCTCGCCATGCTGCTTCTCGTCGCGCTCTTCCCGATCCTCAAGGCCGTGGGCACCTCGGCCGCATCGGCCGCGGCCGTCATCGGCACCTCCGCCGGCATGACCTTCGCGCCGACGGCGGGCACCGCCAACCTCGCCGCCAAGGTCGCGAACCTCGACCCGATCATCTACCTCGTGCAGTATCAGCTCGTCCTCGCCGTCCCGACGCTCATCGTCGTGTGCATCGCGCACTACTTCGTGCAGCGCCACTATGACAGGAAGAACGACGACGTCTACTCCGAAGCCGCCGAGGTGAAAGCTTCCGACGCGCCCGCCGCTCCGAAGTGGTATGCGATCTTCCCGGTCCTGCCGATCGTCCTCCTCATCATCTTTTCGAAGCTCGTCGTCACGTCCATCAAGCTCGACACGATCTCCGCGCTCTTCATGGTCTGGGTCGGCGTCGTCATCGTCGAGATCATCCGCACGAAGTCCGTCAAGAAGGTCTTCAAGGACGCCATGGCCATGTTCCAGAGCATGGGCAAGATGTTCGCGGGCATCGTCGCCCTCATCATCTGCGCCGAGTTCTTCGCCACGGGCCTCAAGGTCTCCGGCCTCATCGACGCGCTCATCAACTCCGCCCAGGGCATCGGCGCGGGCATGGGCGTCATGACCGTCATCCTCACGGCCATCGTCTCCGCCGTCACGTTCCTCACGGGTTCGGGCGTCGGCGCCTACTCGTCCTTCGCCTCGCTCGCTCCCGACGTCGCCGCGGGCCTCGGCGGCTCCGTCGCCGCACTCGTCACGCCGATGCAGTTCGCCTCCGGCATGCTGCGCGCCATGAGCCCGGTCGCAGGCGTCATCATCGCCGTCGCAGGCGCTGCGGGCATCTCGCCCATGGCCGTCGTGCGCCGCACCTGGATCCCGATGATCGCAGGCATGATCACCACGATCATCGCGAACATGATCTTCTTCGGCTAAACAGGATCCGACAAAAAGTCCCCTGCTCCTCGGAGCGAGTCGGGCCGCCCGTTCATTCGGGCGGCCCGACTTGCATCAGCTCAGGAGAAACTTCACTTCGGCCCGCCAGGGCTCCGCAAGGCTGCGCCACCTTTCGGTCTCCACCGATGCCCAGGCCTCGGCCGCACCCGCATAGTCCTTCAGGTTGTAGGCGCAAAGCCCCGAGAGGAAGCGCCAGCGGTCCCGTTCGGCCGGCTTCGTCTCGCTTTCGGCGAGCCTCATCGCGCCCTTTCTTGCACCCGTCCAGTCCTCCTCGGCCAAGGCAAGCTCGACCGCCATGCGCTCTCTCCCTTTCCCTGCGCCGCCGTCCCCCGCCTTTCTCAAGAGCTCGAGTGCCTCGGCCCTGCGGCCGCACTTCACGAGAAGAGCCGTCTGCAGCATGCGCCGCTCCTCGGGCTTCCAGGCTTCGGGATGCTCCTCGAGGATGCGAAGCGCCTTGGTCGGCGCGTCATGCTCGATCACGAGCGAAAGAAGAAGCGGCACGAGACGCTCGTCAAGGCGTCCCGCCTTGCGGGCGCTCGAGAGAATGTCGAGCGCCTGACGTCCGTCGCCCGCCTGCTGCACGAGCGAGCCCCATCTGCTCCAGTAGGGCGTCTCGTTCCAGTCGCGCACCATCACGGGCAGGAAGGCCCGCTCGGCCTTCACGTCGCCGAGCGAGGCGCAGAGCGCGAGCACGAAGTCGCCGCGCGCCCGGGCAGGTGCGATGCCGTAGGCCTCCTTCACGCGGGCGAGCGCCTGACGGTCGCGTCCGAGCTCGTGCAGCGCATAGGCCGCCAGCGTCATCATCTCCGCCGTCTCGGCGCGTTCGGTCGCCGTGCGCGGCATGCCCTTCACTTCAATCCAGGCGTCCACGTGTCCGGGCACGGCCTCAAACCGCTCGCTCTGATAACCCAGCTGGGCGGCGAGCTTCAGAAGTCCCGGCCTCTGCTCGGGCGAAGGCTTGAGCTCGAGAAGCACGAGCGCCGCACCGTAGGCCGCCTGATGGCGACCCGACGCGATGCCCCAGCGAAGCATCAGGTAGGCGGCCATCGTGCGCTCGGAGGCGGCGCCCTTCGACCAGCGCTTCGAGAAGGACTCGACCAGCACGCCCGCTGCCCGAAGCCCCTCGGCGTCGCCTTCCCTGACGGACTGCAGCTTCATGTCGGCCTCACGGTACTCCTCAAAGGCGCCCGCCCTGACGGGCGAGGCCGCGAGCATGCAGGTAAAAACCGCAACGGCCGCAAGGGCAGCGACGGACTTCAGGGGCGGACTCGGAATCAGCTTCATCATTTCTCCAGCTCATAGCGGATGGTGAGGCGCTGCCACGCGGGTTCCGCGGGCGGCATGAAGGCCCAGCGGCGCACGACGCGCAGGGCGGAGGCGCGGAAGACGCCCTCGGGCTTTTCGCGCACGACGCGCACATCCTCGACGCGGCCCTCGGCGTTGATGCGCAGGTCCATGACGACGTAGCCCTCGATGCCCTGCTGCTTCGCCTTCACGGGGTACTGAGGCGGCACCCTGTGCACGGGCCTTGCGAGCGCGATCGAGCTCACGGCGGGCGCTGAGGGCGCTGCGGCGGCGGGAGCGGCGGGCGACTCGAACGAAAAGTCGGGCACGGTCATGACGCGATCGACCGTGGGCCTGCCGATCTCGTACTTCGGCATCGGCAGGCCGGCCGCGGCTATTGCGGGCGACTCGAAGGCGAGCGTGACGGGCTTCGGGGGCGCCGACACCTCGGGCACGGTCTCAGCCGTGACGGGGACCTCCTCGGGCGGCGTCTCGTCGGGCGCCTCGGGCGGAGGACCCGACCAGTAGACGACGGGAAGCGTCACCGCGCGCTTCGCCTCATGCCGTCCGCCCATCGTGAGCATCAGGATGAGCGTGAGCACCGCGCCCGTCACGACGAGGGCCGCCAGGGCGGCGGCGAGGCGGTCAGGAATGCCCTGCGTTGGTTGCAACGGCCACATTGGCGACGCCTCCCAGACGGATTTGGTCGATGACTTCGATGAGCAGGCCCGAGGGCACGAGCCTGTCGGCGTTGACGACGACGCTCACGGGCCTGCCCGCGGCCGCGCCGCGCACGAGTCCCGTAACCTCCTCCTTGCCCACCTGCCTGCCGTCGAACCAGATGATGTTCGAGCGGTCCACGCTCACGACGAGGGCCTCGGGCGCCGACTTGTCGTGCGAGGCCGTCGACGGGCGCTCGACGTCGAGCGTCTGCGTCTGCGTGAAGCTCGCAGTGAGCACGAAGAAGATCAGCATGATGAAGACGATGTCCATCATCGGTGTCATGTCGATGCCCGCGTCACGCTCGCGACCGTCCCTGTGTTCAAATCTCATGATCAAACCTCATTTCATTTTTCCTGAACCTGCATTCAGGACCTGCAGCACGAGGGCCGCATGAACCTGCGCAGCCTTGCGCGCACCTTGTCCGCAAGGCGGTCGGTCCTTCGCTCGAGGCGGTGCACGGCGAAGACTCCGGGAAGCGCCGTCACGAGTCCCGCAAGGGTCGTGAGGAGCGCCGCGCTGATGCCGCCCGTGAGGCCGCCGGGGTCGGAGCCCCCTGCGGCGGAGAGCGTCTCGAAGCTCTCGATCATCCCGGTCACGGTGCCGAGAAGTCCGAGGAGCGGCAGGAGCGCCACGATCACTCTGGCCCAGGCGGCCTCGGCCGCGGCCGTGCGCCTCACGCGCACGAGGGCCGCCTGCATCATGCGGCGGCGCGACGCGGCGGTCGCGGTCGCCCACTCGAGGGCGGGCGCGGCGGTGGCGGCCGTCCAGGCCTTCTCCGCGTCCTTCAGGCGCCTCGCGCCCGTGAGAAGAATCATCCAGAGCACCGTCGAGAGGACGAGGATCGCCCAGAGGACGTGCCCGCCCCTGTCCATCAGGAGCGAGAGGTCCTCGAACCACCAGAAGCCTGCAAGTGCTTCGTTCATGGCGCCTCCCCGACTCACTCGTCCCTGCGGCAGGCGCCGCAGCAGCCCGCGGCCTCGCGCACGGCAAGGGTCGAGGCGGCTTCCTCGAGATGCGAGAAGAGCGCGTCGCGCTTCGTCTTCACGGCGCAGTGAAGAAGCAGGATCGGAATCGCGGACACAAGGCCGAGCTCCGTCGTGACGAGCGCCTCGGCGATACCGCCCGCCAGAAGGCCGGGCTCGGCCGAGCCGTACTCGCTCATCACCGTGAAGGTCTCGATCATGCCGCTCACAGTCCCGAGCAGACCGAGAAGCGTCGGAATGCCGGCGAGCACCGCAAGCGTCGCGACGCCGCGCTCGAACCCGGGACGCTCGGCGACGATCGCCGCATCGAGCTTCGCCTCGAGGAGTTCGTCCGTGCTCTCCTTCGCGGCCGCGAGCATGCGGCCGAGCGAATTGTCCTCGCGCGGATTCTCCATGTCCTCGAGCTGTCTGCGCACACGCCTTTCCTCAAGGGCGAGCGCCGTCCAGCGCAGGAAGCCCAGAAGAAGCGCAGCAGCAGCCACGAGTCCGATGAAGATGCCGATGACGCCTGCGGGCTTCATCCAGGCCCAGGCCGAATGACGCTCGGCGTAGCCCGCAAGCAGCCTGCCGAAGGACGGATCAAGCGCCACAACGCCCGCTGGAATGCCGGGATCGTCCGCAAGGCGACGCCAGGCGCGCTCTGAAGGCAGATATCGGAGCCACGCGCCGTCCCCCGCCTTCGCGGCAAAGGGACCGTAGAGCGTCACCGTTCCCCTCGAGGGCGCGCCCGCAGCGTCGTAGATCACGGCGTCCTCGACCGTCCTCACGCCCGCCGACCCGGCGACGGCCCCGAGGGCCCTCACACAGTGGCGGCGCAGGCGTGCGACGCCGTCCGTCTTCGAGACGGGCGCATCGTCCATGAAGGCCTTGCTCCTGCCGATCTGGGTCTTCATCACCGATTCGGTGAGGAGTCCTTCGTGCCTTTCGATCGAGGCGAGCACGGCCTCGCCGAGGAGCGACTCGGCGACGAGCATCAGATCGGGCGCAGCGGCGCCCGAAGCGGTCTTCACGGCTTCGGCGAGCATGGCGGCATCCTTTTCGGAGAGCTCGCGCCAGCCGTCCGCGGTCTCGATGCGAGCTCGGCGCCCGTCCTCGGAAACCTCTGCGTGAAGAAGCCTGCCGATGCGCAGGAAGACGGCGAGCGCGCCCGAGTCGTTGACACCGCGGTCGGCGCCGACCGTGAGGCCGTAGCTCGCCTCCACCTGCCAGGCATCAAGGAGTACGTCCATCTTCTGGCCGTCGGTGAGCGTCGGATCGGCAAGCACGGCGCGCAGGTTCTCGAGCCTCGCCCGGCGTTCGCCCGAAAGAAACTTCCTGTCCGCCGCCACGACCTCGGCGAGCGAGGCCGCCATCTCGTCCATGAGGGGCCCAGTCTCCATGCGCATTCGGCGCACGGACTCACGCTCCGCCTCGATGGCGGCCTCGGAGGCCTCGAGACGCGAGAGGGATGCGGCGAGCTTGTCGCGGTAGTGCGCAAGAAGCCTTGCCTCGCGCTCCTCCATCCGCCTTGCGGCCTCGGCGTCGTCCTTTCCGTCGACGAGGCGGGCGAGCTCGGCGCCCGCCTTCTGCGCGGCAGACGTGCCCGCGGCGTCACGCTCGAGAATGTCGGGCAGGCCGGCCGCGCCTGCGGCACCCGCCATCATGAAGGCCGACGCAAGCGCGAGGGCCGTTTTCCTGAAGTTCGTCATCACTTGTCTCCGGCCGTCGCGGCGCTCCTTCGGTCCGCGGGCGTCATCATGTAGGTGCGGGGCTCGTCCCCGAAAAGCGTTGCGAGAAGCCTGTTCGTGTCCTCGAGGCCGATCGCCTCGAACCGTGCGGTCCTCCCCGCGAGATCCTCGAAGGCCGTCCTCGAGCCGTCCGTCATGGCGGCGGACTCGCACCAGTAGTAGGCGTCGCGCACGTCGCGCTCATGGCGCACGCGCCACTCGGCCTTGAGCTCCTCGAAGGCCGCCGCGTCGATGCCCGTGCGGGCGAGTGTCTTCAGAACCTCGTCGGCGCGCCTTGCCAGATCCTCGGCCCTCGCGGGCGCGGACGTGAAGTTGAGGCGGCCGATGAAGTACGGGGCGGGCTCCTTCACGAGGAGCGGATTGAGGTTCACAACGTAGACGCCCGAGGCCTTCGTCCTGAGCGACTCGCGCAGCGCGCGGTTCGCCGCATAGCCGATGAGGCTCAGCCTGTCGGCGTCGGCCTCGCTCCAGGGCATGGCGGACCGATAGTGCATCTGCACCATGGCCTTGTCGGCCGTGGCCCAGGGCCAGACCTTCACGCCCGTGCCGGACGCAGGCCTCACGCCCTGATCGCGCCAGAACTCGAAACCCTCGCCGCGCTTGGCGAGCGAGGCGAGCCAGGGTGCCGCCTCTTCATAGGTCTTCTCGACGGACTCCCTCGTGACGATCGTCACCGTCATGCGCGACGGGTCGCCGAGGAGCTTCGCCTCAAGGGCGGAAAGCTTCTCGGTCGAGGCGAGCGCATCCACGTCGTCCCTGCCTGCGACCATCGTGCCGCCCGCCGTGAACGCATCGCGGGCGATTGCGTCCATGAAGCGGCGCTCGGCGGGTGCATGCTCGAGGTCCCTGATGCGGTCGCGCCGCATGTCGGCGAGCGCCTTTTCGTCGAACCTCGGAGCGGAGAGCCTGGCGTGCAGGATCGCCATCATGGCGGGCACGCCCTCAGGGTCGGCCTCGGCCCTGATGCCGTGGTGGAGCTGTTCGGCGTAGCTCATCACCGAGACCTTTGCGTCCCTTGCAACACGGCGAATGTCGGCGGCCGTAAGAGAGCCGATCCCGGACCTCATCGGCAGCGTGAGTGCGGCGGGCACGGCGAGAAGGCCGTGATCGACCGCGGACGTGCCGCCCGCAAGCCTCAGGTTGAGGGTCGTCCTGCCCGTGAGCGACGGATCCTCGATGATCACGAGCTTCAGGCCGTTGGCGAATTCGAATCGACGGGCGCGGCCCGAGCCCGTGGGCGACGGCAGAACCGTCGTTTCGGCCGTGACGGGACCGGCGGGCGGCGTGAGATCGAGCGACACGGTCCTCCTCACCTCGGTCCAGGGCTTTGCGGGCGAGGCGACGCCCTTCGTCCAAGCGGCGCGAAGCGAGGCCTTCGACGTCTTCTCGGAGGCGCCCGCAACGGCGCCGAGCTTGACGCGGGAGGAAAGGAGCGCTGAGGCGGAGGCCCTGACGTGGTCCGCCGTCACCTCGGCGAGGAAGGCCGAGACCATTTCGTCCTGCTGCGTCTCGTCGAGCATCGGCAGCCGATAGACGACGGCGTCGGCGAAGTCGTCGGCGACTCTCGCGTTCGAAATGCGCACGGCGGCGAGCCTGCGGCTTCGGACCGCGTCGCGTCTTGCCCTCACGGCGGCGTCGAGCTCCTCCTTCGAGGGTCCGAAGGCGGCGAGCGTCTTCAGGGCACCCGAGGCGCGCTCAAGTGCGGCCTCAAGCGGCTCGTCCGTGCCGGGGCGCGCAAGGAGCAGAACCTGCGTCTCGGAGGGCGACAGGATCCAGCTCGACTCGGGCGCCTGAAGCGAGCCCTGTCCGCCGTTTTCCTTCATGAGCGCGAAGCGGCGGCCGAGGATGTCGAGGGTGAGGCGCTCGATCGTCTCGCGCCACGCCTCGTTCACCGTGTCGGAGGTCGACTCGAACGTGCGCTGGAGTTGGATCTGCACGAAGCGGTCCGAGACCTCGGGGTCGAGCACGAGCGTCGTCAGGCGATCCTCGTTTGCAACGGGTTCGAAGCGGCCCCAGTCGGCGGGCGTCTCGAGCCCGCGGGCAGGTTCGGAGGCGAAATAGCGCTCGATGAGCTCGTCCGCCGTTGCCTCGTCGAAGGCGCCCACGAGAAGGAGCGTCATGTTCTGCGGCGAGTACCAGCGCTCGTAGAAGGCCTTCGCGCGCTCGACGGGCGCCGTGCGGATCACGTCGATGAGACCGATCGGATCGCGGTCGCGCGAAGCGCTTCCTTCGTAGCGAAGGGTCTGGAGCGGCCCGTTGATGCGTGCGCCCACGCCTTCCCTCAGGCGCCACTCCTCGACGATGATCTCGCGTTCACGCTCGAAGGCCTCGGGCCTGAACGTGATGTTGAAGGCCCATTCGCGCATGATGTGCAGAGCCGTGTCGAGCTCCGTGCGGGTGGCCTGGGGGACGGAGAGCCTGTAGGTGGTGCCGCCGAGAGACGTGACGGCGTTGACGTCCGCGCCGAGCATGATGCCGTCGGCCTCAAGCGCCTTGAAGGCGCTCTGGTCGGGGAAGTCACGCGTGCCGTTGAAGGCCATGTGCTCGACGTAGTGTGCAAGCCCGCGCTCCTCCTCGGTCTCCTGAAGGCTGCCCGCGCGCACGACGAGGCGCGCTTCGAGGTTGCCCGTCGCATCCCTGCGCGGATAAAGGAACACCGTCATGCCGTTGGGCAGAACACGGCGCTTCATGGCGGATGCCGTCGGAAGCACGCCTTCGCTCACGGTCGCCTCGCTGCGGGCGGCTTCGGCGCCGCCCGTGCGGTCCGCGGCGGTGCAGCCCGTCATGATGAAAAGCGCCTCGCACACGGCCGCGGCCAGCAGTGCGGCGCGCAGGCCTGTCCTGATTTTGTTCATGCTCGTTCTCCGAGATCGTAGAGGCGGTCCGCAATGCGATGGACCGCGGGCTGGTGCGAGACCAGAAGGAAGGTGGTGTCGGGGAGCCGCTCCCTGAGGAGCGTCAGAAGCCTGACGGCGAGCGCGTCGTCGAGCCCCGAGGTCGTCTCGTCCATGAGGACGGCGGCGGGTCTTGCGAGCAGCAGGCGCGCGAAAAGCACGCGCTGCTGCTCGCCGCCCGAGAGCGTGTTCATCCAGCTGCGGGGTTCATCTTCGTCAAGAAGCGGGACGAGCCGCTCTAGCCCTGCGTCGCGAAGCACGGCCTCGCAGCCGCTCCTCGAGACGGCATCAGCACCGTACGGATAGGCAAGCAGCTCTCTGAGCGGCATCGGCGCGAGCCACGTGCGCTGCGTGAGCCAGACGGCGCCCGGCCTGTTTTCAAGACGTCCCTCAACCCAGGGCCAGAAGCCCGCGAGGGCGCGAAGGAGCGTGGTCTTGCCGATGCCGGAAGCACCCCTCACGACGGTGAGGCGGCCGGGCTCGGTCCCGAGGCGGAGGTCTTCAAGAAGCGGCTCGCCCGTCTTCGAGCGCACGAGGCCGCAGGCGGCGACGCGCTCGCCCTGCCTGACGCAGCTTCCCGGAAGGGGCGCGCTCAGGGCGGCCTCGAAGCCCGCGAGTCGGTCGACCGTGGCCGACCACTCGGCGATGTCGCGGTAAGCGTAGATGAACCAGCCGATAGCGGAGGCGACTTGCTGGAAGGCGATGCGGATCTGCATGAGGCCGCCGAGCTGGATGGCGCCCGAGAGGAACTTCGGGAGCGCGAAGAAGATGGGCACGAGCTGCGTCACCTGGCCAAAGCCCACGGTGAAGAACGCGAGGTCTCGCTCCCTGTTCATGAGCGAGCGCCAGTTGCCGACAATGCGCTCGAACGAAGCCCTGAGCCTCGCCTGCTCGGCCTCCTCGGCGCCCAGGCCCGCAATCGACTCGCCGTGGCGGCGGATGTCGAAGAGCGAGGTGCGGAAGTCGGCCTCCCGCCTCTGCTGCTCGAAGTTGAGCTTCATCAGGGGACGGCCGATCACGTGCGTGAGGCCCGTCGCGACGAGCGTGTAGCCGATGCAGGTCCAGACCATGTAGCCGGGAAGCGCCCACTCGGTGCCGAACATCGTCCACTCGAGCGTGCCCGACAGCGTCCAGAGGATGGTGACGAAGCTCACGATGGTGAGGAGCGAGCGCAGGAAGGAGATGACGAGCGTGAGCGACGATTCGATCAGGAGCCGCACGTCCTCGGCGATTCGCTGGTCGGGGTTGTCGGGCTCAAGGCCCGCGAGCTGCAGGCGGTAGTGGCGGCCGTCGGCGGAGAGCCAGCGGCCGAGCAGGTCCTCGGTCATCCAGCGGCGCCACTCGATCACGAGCTTCTTGCGCAGCCAGTCCGCATAGACGAGGACGAACACGAAGGCCGCGACGATCGCGATGAATTCCAGAAGAAGCGGGTAGATCGTCCCGCCGTCCATGGCCTGAATGGCATTGAAGAAGGCGCCGTTCCTGGTGTTGAGGCGCACGGAGAACCAGACGGTCGAGAGCGACAGGCCGATGACGGCCAGAAGCAGCAGGCGAGCGCCCGTGCGCCCTGTGCTCTGCATCCAGAAGGGACGCACGAGCCGCCAGAAGGTCTTGAGCTGATGCATGGGACTTGTATTGAAGTGAGGAGCGGGCCGGTCGGCGGAGTCGTCCGCCGTCCGGCCGGGTCAGGATTTGAATGAGGCCCGGCTGAGCCTCGGCGGAAGCCGGAGCGCGGATCAGTAGTCGTAGGAGAGCTGGACCCAGAACTGGCGGCCCGGATCGTATCTCTTGTACTGGGTGCCCTTGTAGACGAAGACGTCAGAGGCGTTGCGGTTGTTGGTCACGTTGTAGACCTCGAGCGAGACGCCCACGCCGCGGGCCCAGTCGGGCCTGTAGAGGACCTTCGTGTCCCAGGACCAGGCGGAGGCGAAGTCGACGCGGCTGTACTTGCGGATCTGCTCGGTCATCGGGCCGTACTCGCCCTCGTGCGTCCAGGCGTAGTACTCGCCGTCGTCGCGCACGGCCTGGCTACGGTCGAGCGAGAGGTGCAGGAAGTTGTACCAGGTGAGTCCCCACTGAGCCCATTCGGACGTTGCCTCGAGGTCGAACTTCAAGGGAATGTTGAAGTCGGTCGAGTCGAGGTCCTCGGCGTCGATCACGCTGCCGTCGTACCAGACCTTGTCCATGTTGACGGTCTTGCCGGACTCGAGCTCGCTGTAGCCCTGGTCGATTGCTGCGTTGCTCTTCGTCTCCTGCCATGCGGCGGAGAAGCGCACCCAGTGGTTCGCCTTCGCGAACTTGAGGGGCGCGGTGTTGTTGATGCTGAAGATCACGGAATCGTGCTCGGACTCGCCGCCGTTGTAGAACTCGCGCACAAAGCGCGTGTCGTAGCCGCTGCCCTCGGTCCTCGAGCGCGAGCGCACCTCGTCGTGGCCGTTGCGGTGCACGTAGGCGGCGGATGCGGACCAGTCGCCGAGGCGCTGCGTGAGGCCGATGCTGAACTCGTCGGTGACTGCTCCCCGTCCGATTTGTAACAAATCGGGCGAGGCTTCCTGCTTCTTCAACACAGCCCGGACGATCGTTCGGGTCTTACATGTCTCCACAGGCTTTGGCTCGTGACGTTACGAGCGCAAGACGGTCAGCCCAGCCGCCTTCAACATTCTTATGCCTTCCTGTTTGATATTCAGAGAGGCGTTTATGTCTCGGTCATGATGAGCGCCGCAATGCGGACACGTCCAGCTGCGTGTTGCAAGGCTCAATTCCTTGAGCTTGTGACCGCAGGAGGAACACGTCTTCGAAGACGGAAAGAAGGTGCCGATCTTTGCAAAGATTCTGCCTTCATGCTTCGCCTTGTATTCGCACTGGCGCATGAATTCAGCCCATCCCGCATCGGCAATCGCCTTTGCCAGATGGTGATTCTTCATCATGCCTTGAATTTTCAAAGTCTCGAAAATCAGCGCTTGGTTATCGTTCACCAATCGTCGAGATGTCTTGTGAAGGAAGTCGCTGCGGCGGCGCTTCACCTTGCGGTGCAGTCGCGCCAGACGCTTGCGGGCCTTTTCACGATTCTTGCTACCTTTCTGCTTTCTTGAGAAGGCGCGTTGCGCCTTCTTAAGCTTCTTTTCGGCGCTCTTGAGAGCCTTGGGAGACTTGATCTTTTCACCGTCGGAACATGTGCCGAAGGTCTCAATGCCGACGTCGACGCCTACCGTCTTGGTCTGGCGAACGCATGTCGCAGGTACGGCTTCGGGGAGGCCGTCCTCGTAGAGAACGGAAGCCCAGTAGTCGCCGCAGGCATCCATCGAGAGCGTGATGCTCTTGACCTTGCCTTCGATCTTCCGATGCATGACGGCCTTGATCTTCTTCATCTTCGGCACCTTGACGAAGTCGTCGCCTGCCGAAACGCCGGTGCAATGGTAGCTGGACTGTTCGCCGCGTCGGGACTTGAAGCGCGGATATCCGGCTTCCTTCTTGAAGAAGCGGCTATAGGCTTTGTTCAGATTGCGAACAGATTCCTGTAACGCCATGCAGTCGTATTCCGCCAGCCAAGCGTACTTCTTCGTATTTTTAGCAATGGCGATGAGCTTCTTGAGGTCGTGAATCGGGTGAAGATTGACACCCTTCACCTTGTAGAAATGCGTCTTGAGATACAGCGCCTTGTTGAAGTAGAATCGTACGGCACCGAAAAGACCGGCCAGATATTTTTTCTGGTCGGGCGTCGGATAGAGTCGAATTCGGATGGCGCGGATCATTCGGACAAAGGCAGGAAAGGTATTGCTATTTGATTATATGAGGCTTCCTATTTTGGCGTATGCCTCGCATTTTGCTGTCTTTTCCGCCATTCCTCCCCGCCTCACATCTCTGGACCACCCACTCTTGTCAAGCAAGATGTTAAGGTTTCTTCGCCGCTGGCGATGCGGGAGCGCGAAAGCGCTCTCGCAGTGGCCGCGGGCCGTACTAATTTGAGCGAGCTTGCTCGCGTGAATTCAGAAAATGAGGCCCGCTCAGGAACGCGGGAAAACGACGGAAAAAAGCCCCCCCCTGATCCGCATCCTATTACCAGGTGCGATGCGGAGTCAGCTCAAGCAGATTCTCCTCATGCGAGAGGCCCATCCACCAATCTCTCAGGGCTGTCGGGACTCCGTTCGGAATTCCATGCCCGCCATGAACTTCAGAAAACCGTCTGTGCCAGACAAAAAGAAATGCAAGCTTCTGCAATCAATGGGGAATGGCTGTTAGACGGCGCCTTTAAGGCATCTCATGAATCAATCTTGCTTGAGGTCGGACTATTCTCTTTCGGGCGGTTAAGACTTATGCGGCTTTGGCCTGTTCAAGCTCCCACTGCTTCAGTACCGCCTTTGATATGCCAGCTTTCTCGAAGCTGAATGTCTCTCCGTATTTGAGGAGAGCTGTGGCTATGCGCACCAACTTGGCTGCGACATAGACTAGAACTTTAAACCAAGGTCTTGGCGATGCCAGGCGCTCCTTGATGCTTGCTACGAACGGGCAGTCAGGCAACCGGTCGTTGCGCACCATCAAACACAATGCGCCTGCACCCAGGATGCAGAGCGATCGGAGCATCTTGTCTCCTCGCTTCGACATCTTTCCCTGGCCTCGGGCTTCACGACCGGAAGAGGTCTCCGTGTGATGCCCGGTAATTCTGTTATTCGGGACAAGACCAATGAACGCCATGGTCTGCTTCGGGGAATCGAATCTTGCGATATCGCCGATTACGGCGCACCATCGGCTCATCGTCAGTATTCCGAATCCCGGTATGGAACGGAGCAGAGAAGCCCGCGGATCACGCTTGGTAGCCTCTGTCAGGAGCTTCAGCACCGTAGCAATGTCATGGTCGAGATCACGCACCCGATTGATCATGAGGTGCAGAGTTTCGACCACTTCATCACCGAAAGCTTCTCGGTTGGCATCGATCAGCTCATGCAGAACCTTCTGGTTGAATGAGCCCGCACGAATGGGAAATCCCCATGCATGGAGCGTAGCCTTGACGTGCACCATAGTCTTCGTTCGTTGCCCCTTCAATTGGCGATAGGAGGCCTGCAGAGCGAGCAGACGGCATTCCTCTCGCGTCTTACCGCGGATGGGCGTCAGCCAACGGTCATAGGCCAGATTCAGGATGGCGAACGCGTCATTGAGGTCGGTCTTCTGGCCGTTGCAATGATCCTTCACCCACGCCTGGACATGCCGCCCACTGATCATCATGACTTCATGTCCGAGCTCCTGAATCTGCTCGGCGATCTGATGAG
>ERZ838827.1269-NODE-1269-length-20482-cov-2.725559_pt1 | contig 20482 bp, 19 predicted proteins | sample MGYA00519881_ERZ838827 | MGnify/ENA primary metagenome ERZ838827 (study PRJEB31850, sample SAMEA3708842) | human gut metagenome | biome: human gut; feature: human-associated habitat; material: faeces | place: China | collected 2014 ...
AGAACCTTCATATAAACCGATAATTACGTTTACTCCTGATTCTTTCATATTTAATGCATGAGCATGTCCTTGAGAACCATACCCGATCACGGCAACAGTTTTACCGTCTAATAAAGATAAATCACAATCTGATTCATAAAAAATTTTAGCCATTTTTTCTAATCCCCCTATTTCTATTTGTTATGACTTTCTATATCAATTTCGCCAAGACCACGTTTGATACCAGATAATCCGGTTCTAACCATCTCAACAACATTGAAACCTTCTAACATGGCAAGCAGTCCATCAATCTTTGACTGATCTCCTGTTACCTCGATTACTAATGATGCTGGTGCAACATCAATAATCCGTGCTCTAAAGATATCGGCAATGGAAACAAGTGACGAACGTTGTTTTTCATCAGCCTCAACTTTAACTAAAACTAATTCCCGGTATACCGATTCTTCCGGTTTCAATGGGAAAATTTCAATTACTTCGACTAGTTTACCTAACTGTTTTTCAATTTGATTTAAAATCAATTCATCACCAACAGCCACAACCGTCATGCGTGAAACATTAGGTTCATTGGTCTTGCCAACGCTTAAACTTTCAATTCCATAACCACGACGACTAAATAAACCAGCCACTCTGCTTAATACACCTGGGTTATTTTCCACTAATAACGATAATACTAAACGATTCATGTTCGGCTCCTTTCCACTTATTTTAGCGTCTTATACAGACGATTCATTCCAGATATTATCGCTTTTACAGTTGCAGTTGTAATATTTGGATGAATCCCCACTCCGTATTCTTGTCTAGCACTTCCCTTAGCTCTTAAATAAACATAAGCCGCTGCTTTTGAGCTTGATCCTGAAGTTAATGCATGTTCACTATAATCTAATAAGTGTGAATGCATTTCTGGAAGTGAGTTTAAAGCATTTTTAACAGCATCGATTGGTCCATTACCATATCCTGTTAAAGTTGTAACTTCACCATGCGCCTCAATCGTAATCTCAGCACGACGTTCAAACTCACTATCATCTTCACTTATATCAATCAGCTTTTGTTTAATAAAGCGATAAGGTTCATCAATATCTACATATTCTTCAATGAATGTATCGTAGACTCTTTCTGGAGAAACTTCTCCTTCTTCTTCACTTATATCTTGAATTACTTTAGCAAAATCTACTTGTAATCCTTTTGGTAAATGGAAACCATACATACTTTCCATTACATATGCTACACCACCTTTACCAGATTGTGAATTAATACGCACAATCGGTTCATATTGGCGGCCTAGATCACTAGGATCAATCGGCAAATAAGGTACTTCCCAAATTTGACTGTCACGTTCATGCATTGCTTTATTAATTGCATCTTGGTGACTACCTGAAAATGCGGTAAACACTAACTTTCCTACATATGGTTGACGAGGTGGGATTTCCATTTTCGTTACTTTTTCATAAACATGTTTTATATTATTGATATTGCTCATATCTAGTTTTGGATCAATTCCTTGGGTAAACATATTTAAGGCTACTACGACAATATCAAGATTTCCTGTTCTTTCACCATTACCAAATAGTGTTCCTTCAACACGATCAGCTCCTGCCATAATTCCTAATTCAGTAGCCGCTACACCACAACCACGATCATTGTGAGTATGCAACGATACAATGACACGATCACGATCACTAAAGTGAGTACACATCCATTCAATTTGATCAGCATACACATTAGGTGTTGCCATTTCTACTGTTGACGGTAAATTGATAATTACTTTATTATCTTTAGTAGCGCCCCATTCATCCATCACCGCTTCACAAACTTCTAAGGCATATTCCAGTTCAGTTCCAGTAAAACTTTCTGGTGAATATTCAAGAATTACTTCCCCATCAAATTCTCTACTTAATTCTTTGACTAATTTAACACCATCGACTGCAATCTGTTTAATTTCTTCTTTACTTCGATTAAAGACGACATCACGTTGTAATACTGAAATTGAATTATAAACATGAACGATTGCTCTCTTTAATCCTTTTAATGATTCAAAAGTCTTTCTAATTAAATGTTCACGTGCTTGAGTTAGAACTTGAACAGTCACATCATCAGGAATTAAATTTTCATCAATCAAAATTCTTAAAAAATCATATTCAATTTGACTAGAAGAAGGAAAACCAACTTCTATTTCTTTAAACCCCATATCAACTAAAAGTTGAAACATTTCGACTTTTTCTTCGATTTTCATAGGGGTAATCAACGCCTGATTGCCATCACGTAAATCTACAGAGACCCAAGTTGGCGCTTTTTCAATTTGTTTATCCGGCCAAGTACGTTCTTTAAAGTTGATTGGTTCAAATCTCTTATACTTTTGATAATTCATCATTTTTTCTTCCTCCCTTTTGCATAATAAATACTTATAAAAAAACTCTCGCACTCAAAATGACAGACTATGTCATTTTGAGGACGAGAGTATAGTAACCCCGTGGTTCCACCTCAATTTATTAATACCTCACGATATTAATCTCACCAAGTACGCTATTATATATAGTTCATACTTTTGCTAGATAACGGTTGCACTCCGTAGCCACCTACTTGATTCAGCGCTCCACTCAAGGATGAGTTCAACAAATCATCAACAATTCTTTTCACCACCCAGAATCTCTCTATGCTCGATAAATTTATTTACTAGTTCCTATCAAAGTATTTAAGTTATGTTACTGAATATAATAGCCCGTAATTTTGTCGAAGTCAACCCTTTTTCATAAATTTTATAGATAATTAATTATCTGATTAATAATTAATTATTTCACAAGTCGATTCAATATAAAAGTCCTGATTTTATCAAGTATTTTACCAATATCATCTATTTATTCTAATGACAATTTAGTTTCAAATTATTGAACTTATTTAGACGTAAAACCGTTCTAGAAGCAAAGAGCCTATCTACTATATAATCATTAGCCAAACAACGATTATACTTCTTTGTTAAAGTCAAATAATCTTGCTTATTAAACATAAATATCTTAATAACTTCATTATCTGGATATAATAAAACAAACTCTAGTCCTTGTCCATCTCTTAATACCAATTGATAAGACGCTTTGCTCCTTAAAGTAGTTTGAATATTATGTTTCATTATCTCAACAATTCGATCATCTAAACCATTTTCTTTAATAACGATTTTTTCTTTTAATTCACTTACACTTTTTACAAAACGAAGTTGATAAGCGGTTAAATCTATTTTCACTTTCTTTAAAAAACGGTGTCCATCATGGCTCAACACCACCGCATATTTTAATTTCTCATCATAATACATACATTCATACGAAATCCTTTGATAATGTCCACAATGCGGACAACGATATAAAAACAAATCTTCTTCAAAAATATTCTGTTTTGCCTCTAAATCTTGTCTATTAATTATTGGATATAACTGTTTTTCCCCAACCCCTAAGCAATGAACACAGGTAACTTCCAGCTTAATCTCATTAGTCATCTTTCATTCCTCCTCAATGTCCTTGCATACATTCTACTAAACTAAATAAATCTAACTACCAAATCTTCTATAATTTATCTTAAGAATATGCAAAGATTTTTCAGCTTATTTAAGACAATTAGCATGATTGATCATGTTACAATATAAAGGGTGATAAAAATGTCAAAGAAAAAATTAAAACTAAAACGTCCAATTAAAATATTTCTTAATTTTCTCCTGCTTTTATCCCTCGTAACGGGGACGTATTTATTTATCAATAGAAAAGAAACATCAATCAAATCACCAAACAAATCCACTTCTACTAAAAGGCCAAGAATAGTTAATGCATCTTTTATCGGCGATTTATTATATGAACAGCCATACTATGATTGGATTGGAACAAGTTACAATGATAAAGGCTATTATGACTTAGTAAAACCATATTTTTTAAATGACGATCTAACATTAGCCAATATGGAAGTCCCTATCGGCGGCAAAGGATTAGGAGTATCCGGAACTGGTTATAGTTTTAATGCTCCTGAGGAAATTGGTAATCAAGTTATCGCTATGGGTGTCGATGCTGTTAATCTTGCTAATAATCATGCTAACGACGCGGGTCCTCAAGGACGTATCAATACATTAAGCTTCTTTAAAAAACACCAGATTCTAACAACCGGAATCTATGAATCAAAAGAAGTCCAAACACAAATCCCTACAAAAACCATAAATGATATAACCTTCAGTTTTCTTGGCTACACTTATAAAACTAATAAGCCTGATAATCAAAACAGAGAACTGATTGGTTATTATCGCAACCTTGACACTATGAAACTCGATAATGCTCATAAAGAAATCATAAAACAAGAAGTTGCACAAGCAAAACAGCTTAGTGATATAGTTATCGTTAGTGTTCATTGGGGCAATGAGTTTACATATGCTGTCAATAGTGAACAAAAAGAATTAGCTAATTATCTAAACGAATTAGGGGTTGATGTCATTATCGGTCATCATTCACATTGTATTCAGCCAATTGAATGGTTAGAAACTACCAACCATAAAACACTTGTTGTATATTCATTAGGATCATTTATTTCAGCTGATAATCAGGTAACTAGAGCAACACCAGAATTTGCCAATGCATATAATGTTTCAATGATCCTGCAAATAACTTTTGAAAAGAATAATAATTCTACCATAATTAAAAATATTAATTCTCTCCCAGTCATCAACTATTATGATCAAAAATTTGAAAATTTTAAATTGGTGCCTATAGATAAATATAATGAAAAATTAGAAAAAAGTCATAATCGTTATTCAAAAAGATTAACTAAAGACTTCATTACCAATAGTTTTAACAATGTGATTGATCAACAGTTTAAACAATAAAAAGCACTAAATCAGCTTGTACTAATTTAGGCTTTTTTAATCTTCTTTTCTTATCTGCTTGATCTTGAAGCTTGCTACAATTAGCATTATCATAAAAATTATTAACTGAACAGCCACATTAAGCCACAAAAAATCATTTGTACACATTAATTCAAATCCCCATGTGGCCGGTAAAATTCTGCCTATCACCTGTAATACGTTAGGGAGCATTGCTACAGGGAACATTATTCCTGATAACATGATCGACGGTAAAAAAACTAGTTGCGTTGCCATTCCCATTTTCGCTGCACTTTTGAAAAATACACCAAAAACCATCCCAATACTCAAACTAACTATGATAAATAAAATCGCCCCCAATAAATATATAAAAATATTTTCAGGTATTTGTGCTTTAAAAATAATCGGGGCACTTATTAAAATTATCAAACTCATCACAAATAAATGCATAATCCCAGAAATAAAATTACTTGCGACAATCGTCCATAAAGGAATCTTTCCTACCTGATAAGCCTTTTTTATGTCACTATGATAAAATTCCACTAACGGATATGGAGAACCTAAGACTCCACCCATGGTAATAGCAAAAACACTCATTACTTGAATTATCGTTTTATTAGCATCGGGCAAAATCGATATAAAAACCCCCCCAATAAACAAATAAAAGACTAAGGGAACCACATAATAATGAACTAATAGTTCTTTACTGCGAAGATTTAATTTCCAGTTTAATCCAATTTGATAGATGAAAGCCCTCATGATTGCACCTCTTTTAAAAATCTTTCTTCCAGCTTTGGCTGAACAGTATTTATTTCCATAATTTTAATACTTTGTTCCTCGGTTAATTGAATAATTGCTTTTAATGTTATCTCTAAGTTTGTAGTCTCAAAGATATAATACTCCTGTTCCTGAGAAACTATTTCAAACTGCTCATTTAATCGGGGCACCTTTGAAAAACGAACCTTTAATTTAAATTTACTTTGCATTGTTTGATGCAATTGATCAGGAGCCCCAATAAAAACAATTTTCCCATGATTTAATACTCCGATTCGATCACACAACTCTTCAACCTCGGTCATATCATGACTCGCTAATAAAATTGTTTTACCTTGGGTTTTTAGTCGTTTAATTTCTTGGTGGATACTGTTACGTCCCTCAACATCAAGTCCTGCAGTTGGCTCATCAAGTACAATAATATCGGGGTGTCCTAATAGCGCAATTGCAAGATGTAAACGACGCTTTTGTCCTGTCGATAACTGGTGATATTGCTTTTTTAGAAAAGCTTTAATTCCTAAATAAATAAAATAATCGTCAGTCACCTCAAGATCTTGCCATTTTGCAAATAACATGATTGCTTCTTTAGCGGTAATATCCGCTGGTAATGATGATGATTGCAGTTGAACCCCCAGCTTACCATTTATTAAAATTTTACCTGTATCGTATCGTCGAATCCCCTCTAAACATTCTAATGTCGTTGTTTTCCCCGCACCGTTTGTGCCAAGTAAAGCAAATATTTCCCCTTTAACAACAGTAAAACTAATATTTTCTAAAACCTGATGTTTACCATAAGCCTTACCAAGATTATTAATCTGCAATGCAATATCCATATTACTCTTGCTCCTTTTGGATCCTCTTAAAATAATATTCTAGAGCCGCAGTTAGATAATTATCTACTTCTTTTTGTTTAACTGCCAGATCATTATTCCAATCGTCCTTTTTATCATTAAATTTTTGTAACTCTGGCAACAGTTCTAAATTACCTCCAGTAAATTCTAAAATCATTTCCCACCACTGTTTGGCAATCATAAAGCATTCTGGACTATCAGGACTTACCCCCTGTTTCTTTAACACATACAGCTTATCTAAGACTTCTTGATAAGTGCTAAATATTCTTAACCCGGCCTCTGGATCATCACCAAATCGTTCTTTAATATGATCAGTAATTGTATTATCAAAATGTTTCCACACCCAATATTCTTTATTTCCCAAACGAAGTAACTCTATTATTTCAGCATATTTTTTAAAATCTACCGTATTCATTTCTTGAACTTCTCGAGATAAGGCAATCGTTGCTTCTAAAGCTTCTGATAAGTTAGCAATTTGTTCTTGAATCACACTTTTTTGTTGATTTAAAATCGCTGCAACTTCCTGTGGTGTGTCGAGATTAAATAATTTAGTTTTAATTTCTACAAGTGAAAAACCAAGATATTTAAATGATAAAATTTGATGCAATTTAACAATATCTTTAGTTGAATAGAGCCGTCTTCCCCCTTTGCTAATTGCTGCTGGCTTCAACAACCCCTCACGATCATAATATTGTAGTGTACGAACTGTTACATCCATCTTTTGTGCTAATTCTCCAATTGTTAAGTAGTCCTCATTCATATCATCACCTCTATAAACATTATAGTTCATGACCTTACGTCACGAGCAACAATTATTGAAATTATTTATAAAAAAGAACTAAATTAAAAGGATTGTCACCTGTGAATTACAGGTGACAATCCTCTAATTAGAAACTATTTATAAACTGTCCTGCTTGGGAAGTTCAGTTCAAAACAAGTTCTTATTTTTGTAAGGCCAAGACAATCAAGCGATCCAATAATTCCGGATAAGTGATCCCGAAATCATTCATTAATTGTGGATACATTGAAATCTTAGTAAATCCTGGCATTGTATTAATTTCATTCAAATAAATTTTATTAGTTTTTTTATCTAAGAAAAAATCAACTCGGCTTAAGCCATGACCATCAACAGCTTTAAAAACTTTAATTGCATATTGACGAATTTGTTCTTGGATTTGCTCATCTACCAGAGCCGGAATACACGTTTTACTTTCTTCATCTTCATATTTCGATTCAAACGTATAAAACTCACCATGAGGCATGATTTGACCGACTCGTGAAACAATTACATCATCATTACCTAATACAGCTGTTTCTAACTCAATACAGTCTATGCACTCCTCAACTACGACATGACGATCATATTTAGCTGCCTCACTTAATTTCCCAATCAATTCAGTCTGATTATCACAACGATAACATCCAACACTTGAACCTGAACGACTAGCCTTAATAAAGCAAGGCATTCCTAATTCTCTAACAATATAGTCTTCAATTTCTTCAATCTCATCAAAAGTATTTGTTACTACAACTAATTTTTCGTCATAACGTTTTTTCACATATACTGATTTAACTTGCGGAACACCTACTGTATCTAAAATCTTTTTTGTATAGATTTTATCCATTGCTACACTAGAGCCCATCACCCGACAGCCAACATAAGGTAATTTTGCTAATTCAAATAAACCTTGAATTGTTCCGTCTTCACCATACATTCCATGTAATACTGGAAATGCTACATCTTGATTTTTTAATAATCCATAAACATCTTCAACCATGCTACTGTTATCTAACCAAGTATTTTTAGCTAAATCTGTCTGCTTCGCATCAAGATAATGCCAACCACCATCTAAATCAATCCCAACTAAGGTGATTTCGTATTTATTCGCATCCAAATTGTTTAATACCGATGTACAAGACATTCTTGAAACAATATGCTCACTTGATTGTCCCCCACATAAAACCAATAATTTTTGTTTCATGAAAATTTCTCCTCTATTTTGGTGACAACGTCTTTTAATTTCATTCCATTTGAGCCCTTCAATAAGACAACGTCATCATTTTGTAAATTATTCTTTAAATAATTTACCACTTCTTGATTATTATTACAATAATAAATCTCTGCCATCCCTGACAAAGCAGCACTATCGCTCATAAACTTAGCTTCTCGGCCAACCGCAACTAACACATCAATTTGTTTTTCCGCTACATATTTACCAACACTTCGATGCAATTGCTCGCTGAATTCGCCCAATTCTAACATATCCGCTAATACAGCTATTTTTCTACGCGAATACGTAGCCAATACGTCAATACTTGATTTCATTGAATCTTCACTAGCATTATATGTGCCATCAATCAAGGTAATGTTGTTTTTTAATTCAATTACATCCATCCGTTTTTTAGTTAATTCAAATTGACTAATTCCTTGAATACATTTTTCCATTGGAATTTCTAGATTTATTCCAATCGCAATCGCAACAAGAGCATTTAAAACAAAATGATTCCCCGGTACCGGGACAACAACTTGATAGACCTTCCCATTATAATTGATTGTAAATTCACTATGATCATCCATTAAAATAACTTTTTCAGCTTTAAAAACAGCAGCGCAATCAACACCGACTTTAACAACCTTGAAATTATCAAATCGAACCGTTGACAACATATCATTATCACCATTAATTACTAATGTACTGCCGTCACTCATTCCCGCAACAATTTCTAATTTTGCTTTTAGAATATTTTCACGACTTCCTAATTCTCCAATATGTGCTGTTCCAACATTAGTAATCGCGCTAATATCCGGACAAGCAATTCGTGATAATTCTTCCATTTCATTAAGATGATTCATACCCATTTCTAAAATCATCACTTCCTCATCTTTTAATCTCAAGATTGTCAATGGCAAGCCAATATTATTATTATAATTACCTTCTGTTTTCAATGTCTTATACTGCTGTTTAACAACACTATAAACCATATCACGTGTGCTTGTTTTACCCACGCTCCCAGTAATTCCAACAACTTTGACCTTGCGATGTTTCCGTAAATAATGAGCCATCTTTTGCAAAGCTTTTAACGTATTATCTACTAAGATAACAACATGCTTATCATCTTCAATCAACCGATCAGTAATTATAGCGCTGGCACCATTTGTAAATGCACTTTCAATAAAATCATGGCCATCATAGCGTTCACCAATAATTGGAATATACATCATCCCGACCTCAGCTTGACGACTATCTTGGCTAAAACCTGTTATTTCCATTGTTTCATCACCACTAATAAGTTTCCCACCGGTAGCAATTACTATCTCACTTACTTTCATTTCATCCCCCTAGAACTCATTACCTTTAATCGTTGGTTGATTTTCATCATCTAAAATATGGCGCTTCCCATCAAGACCAACAATTTCATATCCAATCACACTATCTGAGTTTCCTTTAGTTAACACCAGCAGCTTATCACCTACAACCTCAAATGTCAGACTGCCTCCAATGTCCATCGTATATAACTTCTTTTTATCTTTTCCATCAAGATCCATCGTATAAATAATATTCTTATCTTGAATAACTAATTTCTTCTCAACCAGGTTCACTAATGATAAATTATTACTTTCATAAATAACTTTACTTTGTCCTTCTAAATCACTTTTAACTAGCCCATCATTATTTATATAATATAAATATTCACCATCATAAGTATAAACATTAGTATTATTGGCAAGATTCTTCTTGTCGCTGCCATCCAATGCAATCGAAACTAATTCATTATTTTTATTAATATAAAAAATTCTACCTTTTTCCTCATCAACAACAATACTATAAGAAACCTCATCACTAATCTTATGATCCTGATTTGTCTCTAATTCAAGACAATGAATTGTTTCACCATCACTATCATTTTGATAATAGACTTTATCACCAAGATTATGTACATAATATACATTCTTTAATAAAATATCTTCTGCTTTTGTCTTTTTATCCATTCGAATATAATCATTATTTTCATCAAGATAATAATACCACTGCTCATCTTCACTAAAAACAGTAACTGCTTGTTCCAAAACAAGTTCGCGATTATTAAAACTACGATCATATTTCAATAATTCAGAATTCATCATTAAATAAACAGCATCATCATTAACATAACTAATCCCTAAATAATTAATATTTGTCGCTTGACTATATTTACCTGTATTTTTATTGATTGATATTTTACTATCACTATAATCATTAATGATTGTGTTTGAATTATCATTCTCTGCCAGCTTAATCGGATTATTAATAACATATTGACGCATTACTGTCGTCACTACAATTAAAACAATAAAAACAGCCCAAATTTTCTTACTACGCCAATAATTTTGCGCTGATTCATTAGACTTAAGCAATGTTTGTTCAGTCTTATCAGCTGCAATAAACTCATCGACTTTTTCAGGTTCAATAATCTGTTCTTCCTTTATAATATCTACTTCTTTATCTAACCCTACCGGCGTTCCGCAAACAGGACATCTTTTTTCATGTTCTAATAATCGCGCTCCACATTTTCTACATCTTTTAATCTTTTCCATTTAGTCACCTACTTTAATGCCTACATTTTACCATATCACCAAAGTAAAAAAAAGCGTGTTATTAGCGTAAAAGAAAAGACTTCGCTTCAATAAGCTTAGTCTATTCTTCTTCATTATTATTCAATTTAGCGATAGCCGTATCATAAAAATCATTTATATACCACTGCTTTAAATACTCATCACCATTTCCTGTACTATACACAATATAATTGCCTATTACATTAAATACAGTTACATCATAATCAATCGATACAATATGCCCATCACTAGTCATTAAATCATCATCATAGTTAGTATATACAATTGTATTATTTGTAACGATATAATTATTAACCTCACCTTCAACAAGCAGTTCATCATTTTCATCAGCAATACTATAACAATGTACGCCTTGATAATCTTGATAATAAAGCAAATCTCCACTCACATAAATTTTCCCAGTACTAGATAAATTAAATTGTGATAATTTATTTCCGGCCAAATCAATAGCCTGAATATAATCATGTTCAATTGTTGTATAAAAAACTAAACTATCTTGCATGTCATAACTATAATCTGAAATTTCATCGCTTATGATTTTTATTGATGTTGCACTTACCTCATCATATATAAACAGTCCCTCTTCATCATACTTAGTATATAGGAACTTATTTTTATCTATTGGTAATACATTATCCATTTCAAAAAGGGCTGTCAATTCACCACTTTTCATATCATAACGTGCATATCTTCCATACTGTTCATAGTAAAGATAGTCATCAGTACTATAAATATACCTTTCTCCGTCATCTACAAGCGATTTAAAGTTACTAAAATTCCGTTCTGTTTGATATATTTGATAATCCATCCCAAAATAAATATTTGAATCCGTTAAAAAAGCATAACCACCATTTTTTAAATTTCCCTCTTGCGTTATACTGCTATTACTATCAAATAATTGTAATGTTGATAATTCTTGATAATCCCGTTGATCATTCGAATTTTTAAAAATTTGCCCGAAAATAGTTACTCCTGCAATCAATATCACTACAATTCCAACTATAATATTTCTTAGTTTTTCTTCATTATTAGCAGCCTTCTTTTTTATGATTGGAAAGCCCATGCTGTTAATTCGCTGTCTAGCTTCTTCTAAACGTTGTTTGATTTCATTATTGCTTGATTTGTAATCATACATCTCTTGTTGGTGGTAAACATGGCTTTTTTCACTATGTTTATCGCAGTCTTTATTATTTGTTGAATTATTTATGTTAAAACTACTGGCGTACTTCTTAGTGACATCAGTCTTCTTTTCATACTTTGTTGGATTCCCACAATTAGGGCATCGTGGTTGACCAAAATGTATTGCCGCTCCACAAACTGAGCAATGACTTATCTTCCCCTGACGATGACCACATAACGGACATTTTAAACTATTTTTATACTCATTTCCGCAATTATCACATCTCATTGTACCTCACCCCCTATTAATTATATTGTACCATGCCCCTATTTAGAGTCAATCAGCCAAATAATATAAATAATTTTTATCAAAAATAAAAAGATACTGTCGTATCTTCTTACTTACACATTTTAACTCCGGTTTCTAATATTTCCATTTGCAATAAAGTTTGTTCATCTTTGACCCGAGGTTCCTTACCCTCAATAATACTTTCATATAAGCCATCAAAAACATTTCCATAATCCCCTACTTCAGAGATGACTTTTTCTTCATGAAAAACACCTGCATCATCATAATACGATAACGTTCCATAATCTTCAGGACGATCAATTCCAAAATTTGGTGACCCCGGCATATAAAATAACTTGAGGTGTTCTTCTTGACGATCTTTTGTCGCTTTAACAAAGCATCCTTTATCACCATAAACAACAAAACTAGGACGTTCTTTTACTCTAAAATAACTTGACTTTACTGAAACTTTAAGTGTTCCATAATATAGATCCAAATCAAAATAATCATTCATTCGTCCTGATCCTAATAATTGTCTTACATCATAATGAATCTTTTCAGGTTTACCAAAATAAGAAATTACTTGATCTAAAGTATGACATCCATGACCATATAAATATCCATTGTACCCAACATATTCATGAACATTTAGTGGTATTTCCGGACGATAATAGTCATAATGCATTTCTACTTCTAATAAATTACCTAATTTTCCACTTTCGATCACTTTTTGAACTGTTAAAAAATCAGAATCATAACGACGGTTTTGATAGCATTGCACTAATAACCCTTTTTCTTTAGCTAATGCAAATATTTCTTTAGCTTCAGCACTATTTTTCATAAAAGGCTTTTCAACCAAACAATTTTTACCATGTTCTAAAACCATTCTAGCATACTCATAATGACTATCATGACGAGTGCAAACACTAATCAGCTGAATCTCTGGATCGTTTAATAGACTATCTAAATCATCAGTATAATTTATTCCTGCAACACGTGACCAATCATGTTTATTTAAATTTCGAGCATAAATAGTTTTTACTTTAATATTTTTTCTTGTCAGTACAAATGGCAATTGATAACGATTAGTACTTTTACCATTGCCAATAAATCCCATTGTTAACATAATCTTCTCCTTCTACTTTGATATATCATATTGTACTATATTCTAATCATTAATTATATTTTTTACGATAATTGAAAAGATGATTTTAAACAACCATATTAATAACCAAACATAATAACGGAATTGTAAGTAATGATAGCGCTGTTGATAAAAAGACAATTTCTACTGCCAAATTTGAATCTCCATCATACTTCTCAGCCAAAATTGCTGTCGTACTTCCTGCTGGCATTCCCGCCAAAACTGTTGCTACTGCAGTTACTAATGGTGGTAGATTAACTATTGCACAACTAAATAAGACCAATAAAGGAATTAAAATCAAACGGATAAAACTATAGTAGAGGGTCAATCTATTTATAACATCTCTAATTTTGATTTCTGCCAAGATTCCACCTATTACAATCATTGATAAAGCCATCGTACAATTACTAAGTGACTGGATTGATACTTTTAAAAAACTTGGTAATTGAATTTGGCCAATCATAATAAACAGGCCAATAAATACTGCGATAATGCAAGGATGTGTAATTACTTTCTTAATAACATCTTTACCTTTAGCATTAGTAAAACATGCAACCCCACCAGACCACATTACAATTCTTTGGGGAATTAAATAAATGGAAGCAAATAATAATCCATCTAATCCATAAAGGCCTTGAATCAAGGGTGAGCCCATAAATCCAGCATTGGAGCAGATCGTTCCGTATTGTAAAACACTTTGTTGTCGTTTTGTTGCCTTAATAAAGAAATACTTTCCAAATACTTGGCAAGCAAACTGAATAATAATCGAAACAATCAAAATTGTTAGACCACTCTTGATGATTTGAGTATCCATTTTAATCATAAAAGAGTAAATAATATTAGCCGGCAGTACAATATATATTACTAAATCCGTCAAGCTCTTTCGATGCTCTTTAGAAATAATATTTGTCTTTCTTAAAATATATCCAATTATCATTAAAATAAATATTTCAAATTGTAAATCCATTAAATTATTAAAATCAACCACAATAACACCTCTTTGAAGATATCTTAAACTAATTTTCTTGACACGTCATCTAAAACTTACTATTATTCCTATAATTAGTTATAATATAAACAATAAAAGTAAGGGTGAAATAATGAAAACAAACTACGTCTATATCGTCAAATGTCAGGATAATACTTTCTATACAGGCTGGACAACTGATCTAGTAAAGCGAATCAATGCTCATAATCATGGCAAAGGTGCAAAATATACCAAAGCTCGTCGCCCCGTTGAACTGGTTTACTTTGAGGAGTATACTGAAAAAAGCCTTGCGTTGAAACGGGAATACGCTATTAAGCAAATGACACGTAAAGAAAAAGAATTATTAATCAACAGTTAGCATAGGCTAAGTAATTTCTTTGGAAATTAAAGAATAACGTGTTATACTAGATTCATATAGAAAGAAGGCAAAATATGAAATTAAACCGAAATGATTTATGCTGGTGCGGCAGTCAAAAAAAATACAAAAAATGCCATCTAGCATTTGATGAAAAATTAGAGCAATTAAAGCAGCAAGGAAAAAAAATTCCAACCCATAAAATGATAAAGACGCCTGAGCAAATTGAGGGAATTAAAAAAGCCGCAGTAATAAACTCAGGTTTATTAGACTATATTGAAGCAAATATCAAAGTTGGAATGACAACTGAAGAAATTGATGTTATGGCAAAGGAATATACTGCCAAATATGGAGCAGTTTGTGCTGATTATCAATATATGGGTTATCCAAAACATATTTGTGTCTCGATCAACGATGTTGTTTGTCATGGTATTCCTAATGAGCAAACTATTTTACAAGAAGGTGATATTGTAAATGTTGATGCTACAACCATGCTGAATGGTTATTATGCCGACGCTTCTAGAATGTTTATGATTGGTAAAGTTTCTAATGAAGCTAAAAAACTAGTCAGCGATACAAAAAAGGCTTTAGAACTCGGTATGGCTAGTGTTATCCCCTATCAAAGTTGTGTTGGCGACATTGGTAAAGCAATCGAAACATTTGCTAAAGCTATGGGTTATAGTGTTGTTAGAGAATTTTGTGGTCATGGTGTTGGTTTAGCGATTCATGAAGATCCTTATGTTTTCCATTTTGAGCCAAATGTGCCTACTGTTACCCTTGTCCCAGGAATGGTCTTTACAATTGAACCAATGTTAAATCTTGGTGGTCGTGAAGTATATGTTGATGAGTCAGATGAATGGACTGTTTATACTGATGATGAATCACTTTCAGCACAATGGGAGCATACGTTGTTAGTGACTGAAGATGGTATTGAAATTATTTCAAAATAATAAAACCTCCGATTTGAAGTGAACCACCATTATTTAGATTAGACACCTAAATAATGGGATTCATTTCAGTTTGGAGGTCTTTTATTTTATATTTATAATTACATACTCACTAGGAGCACCTGTTTTGATTGGATAACGCCATCCCGCTATTCCTGTCGTCGTAATTGCTGTAAAATCACCAATATCCCTTTGTCCACGAATCAACGTATCACTTGTCAATGACTGAACAATTCCCATAGGGAACAATTGTCCACCATGAGTATGCCCAGATAATTGTAAATCAATTCCTAGAGCTGCATTTTCATCAAGGTTTAAAGGCTGATGATCGAGCATGATCGTGTAGTTACCACGTTTATTTTCAGGAATCATCTCTAATAATTGACTAGTTGACAAACGAGGATTTGTACCCCAAAAACTTGCATCTTTTCGACCAATAATATTTATATTGTCTAAGCTAACTACTGCATCTTCCAATACAACGATTCCATTTTTCTCCAACGTAGCACGAACATCTTCAGGACCAAATTCACTATCGCTAAAAGCATGAGAGCCATTGTCATGATTACCATAAACATAGTAGATTCCTTGTTGATTATTGATCGATGCTAGCGCCTTACTAGCATTAACCATATCATCTAATGGGGTATTTTCATCAAAGATATCCCCTGTTAAAACTACTAAATCAGCATTCAGCTGGCTCATTTCATCACAATATTTTTGTAGCTCCGTAACACTTAATGATGTTGACATATGTAAGTCAGCAATTTCAAGAATTTTAAGATCCTCAACTTTATCACTTTTTAGATCATATGTTGTAGCTACAACATGTTTAATATTATAGTAGCCATAACCTAAAAATAACGCCGTAACTACTATTCCCAAAATACCAGTAGTAAATGAAATCCGATAAATCGGGAATCTTTTTAAGCCTAGATTTAATAGCTCAAACAACAACATGACAACCAATAAATGATAATAAATAACCCCATATAACTCCAACGTGTTCATCGCTGGAATTGATAGCACCATTATCACTAATCCAATTATAATAATGAGGAACCAATTAGTATGAATATTTAAAATCGTTCGTAATAAACGGTTAATAAAAAAAGTAAAATAAATAATACCGGGTATAACCGCAAGCAAACCCATATATAAGTACATAAAATCCCTCCTTTTAATTTAGAATACACGCTGAAGTATGCTTCAGGTCAAGTAATTTTTATAAAACACATATCTTCACATATTTATATTCTAACAAAATAAAAAGAGCATATAACAACATAATTTACTAAACAAACAACAAAAATATTCCAAACAGTCTTAAACATTACCAGCTTTATCCTACTCTCTATTTTTACCGTACTCTCTTTTTATTACCCAACATATTACTAAAAATAATTAATAAATCATATTTCCTTAACAAGAAAATTTTAGTTTGAATAACTTATCAAATTATCGTAAAAACTATAATGATAGCAAAGCTATCAACACATTTATCAACTAGAAAGAGATGAAATATGAAGAAACGTTTCCTGATTTTTTTACTAATTATTGCACCATTATGTATCAATGCTGTTCATGCCAGTGAAGATAATGCTAAACTTCAATTATTAAAAGAGAAACATTATGAAACTGAAGGTACAATCGTTACTGTCAAGATTCCCCATGTTGTTAATGTTAAAGATGACAAAGTAAAAAAAGTTATTAATAAGCTGATTACCCAGGCAATTGATGACTTTACTAACGAATTTAAAGAATTTGACAAAGAACCAAACACAGAACATAAATTAATTGCAGATATTACTTTCCAAAACTACTATAGTGACGATAAAATAATATCATTTTCAATTAATGCCACCCAAATCATGGCAGACAGCTATTTACAAAAGAAATTTTATACAGTAGATCTTAAAACTGGCGAAGTCTACAATATTGAACATTTCTTAGGTTCAGATTATCAAAATATCGTTAAAAAATCTGTACAACAACAGATTGCGGAGAATAAAGAAAAATATCCTAACCTAATGTATTTTGATGAAGCGGTTAATAATTTAAAGATTACTAATGAACAACCATTTTATATCAACAAAGATAATCAGGTAGTTGTTGTTTTCAATCAATTTGAAATAGCTCCTGGTTATATGTCATTACCGGAATTTATTATTAAATAGTTGATAAATCTAGAGGTTAAATAATATTTTAACCTCTTTTATATTTGTAAATCATTTATTTAAAAAATATCCACGACATGTCTAACATCATGGATATTTATAATTAGCAAGTGGTATATTATTTATAAACTATATTGTTAACAATTTTATTATTTATCTGCAGCAAATTCTATTCCCGCACTTTGACGAGCTTTAGTCGCAATCTCAATAGTAATCAAACTAATTTCCTGCATTTTTTTAGCACGAGTAAAATCTTTTTCATCAATCATTTTAACAAATTCTACAAATTCATGATACATCCGATGTTTATCATTATTGTAAGAAACCTCATCACCTTCATTATTCATTTGTTTAGCACTACCCTTATTCATTAATACTTTAAAACCATTTAAGCTATTAGCAGGTGTAGAAATTGTAATACATCCTGCATCACCTTGAATATTTGTTGCAACGGGAGCTTTACAATCTTTAGCTCCAATACATACACATTTAAAACTATCATAGTCTAATGTTAAAATTCCTGAAGTATCAATTCCTCTTTGAATATTTGCCTCATAATTGACATTTAATGGTTTACCAAATAAAGCTACTACTAAATTTATATTATAAATATTTAGATCCATTAATGCCCCTCCCGACATGGCTGGATTAAATGCTGGCAAGACTTCTCCTGCTTTAAAAGCATCATAACGTGATGAATATTGTGAATAATTAGCACTAACGATCTTAATTTGTCCTAGTGTTGGTAATAACTCTTTAATTTTTAAAGTATTTGGTAAATATTGGGTACTAACTGCCTCAACCATAATAACTTTATTAGTGTCTGCTAAAGCAACCAATTCTTCTAATTCTTTAAGATTAGAAGTAAATGGTTTTTCACAGATTACATGTTTACCGGCTAAAATTGCCTTTTTGCACATTTCATAATGTAAATGATTAGGCACCGCTACATAAACTACTTCAACCTCACTATCTTCCAGCATTACATCAATATTTGTATAATGCGCTTTAATATTGTTAGCTTGGCACATCTCAACAATTTTTTCTTTTTCAGCCGGTGTGGCACATAAAGCAACTAACTCCATACCAGTAACTTCATGAGCAAAAGTTAAAAAATCATGAACGATCATACCGGCCCCAACGATTCCGACCTTCATTATTTAGCCTCCTTTGCTACTTTAGTTGCTTCTTCAATAATTTTTAAAACTTCTATTACTTCCTCATCGGCAACTAATTTATGAGCCCCATTTACAATAACATCATTTAAATTGTCATAAATAATTCCATAATCCCCAATTTCTGTAGGTACTTTTTTTGTAATATCATTGCCATTATCATCAATGTAAGACAATGTTCCCCACTTATCTTCTGGTAATGGATCAAATGATACATGGATCGCTCCTGGTTTAGGTTTTTCTGATGAATTATGACCAAGTGCCGGCATTAAAAAACTTCCTTTTTTGCCATGAACGATAAAGCGTGGATAATCAAGTTTTACATAATAACTAGTTTTAACAATTGCTTTAAATCCATCATAAAAGAAATCAAAATCATAATAATCATCACTGACTCCAGGATTATCAACACTACGACAGTCATATACAACTCGATTAGGTTTACCGAATTCACCAATGATTTGATCAATTGGATGAACTGCTAACCCATATAAAATTCCCATACCTTTATTATTTGCTATTGATGGTCTAAAATAATCATAATGTGACTCAATTTCCACAATGTCTCCAAGTACACCTGATTCAATAACTTTACGAACTGTGCGCATATCAGCATCATAACGACGATTTTGGTTAGCCATTGCTACTAGACCTTTTTCTTTAGCATAATCGAATACATCTTTAGCTTCTTTAGCGGTCATTGCAAATGGTTTTTCACATAAAACATGTTTACCATGATCCAATGCCTGCATTGTATACTCCACATGATAACGATCTGGGGTATTAACAACTACCAAGTTAACATCAGGATCATCCATAATCTCATTAATTGAACTAGTAAACTTAATCCCAGGATACCAGCTCTCTTTTTCTTCATTAATTTCTGTTTCTAAACGATAAATATACTTTACATCAATGAAGTCTTTTCTTTTTTCAACATATGGTAAATGATAACGACAAACGCTGTTACCAAATCCAATATAAGCAACTTTTAACATCTTTCTTTCCTCCTATTTTATAGGTTTATTTTATGATGAAAAAAACCTATAAAACAGTGATTTTCCAGCTCTTGCAATTGAATTTCATACATTTATTTACAGTACTGTAATTTAATTTCATACTACTAAATTAAATTAATCAAGTAGCGGAAAATTTTAAATATTTTCCCTCTCTTACACCACTGTCCATACGGTTCCATATACGGC
>ERZ838827.1276-NODE-1276-length-20392-cov-10.821360_pt1 | contig 20392 bp, 20 predicted proteins | sample MGYA00519881_ERZ838827 | MGnify/ENA primary metagenome ERZ838827 (study PRJEB31850, sample SAMEA3708842) | human gut metagenome | biome: human gut; feature: human-associated habitat; material: faeces | place: China | collected 2014 ...
CCCTCACCATCGACCCGGTGACGGTGCTGGAGCACATGAAGCAGAACGGGGTGTATGACGAGAACACCTCCCGCAATTACATCCTCCAGCTCATGGAGATCACCCCCACGGCGGCCAACGTGAAGGAGTACGTGGCCATCGTCAAGGACAAGGCCCTGCTGCGGCGCATCGCCGAGACGGCGGGAGAGCTGACTGCCATGGTGCAAGAGGGCACCGGCACCGCCCAGGAGGTGCTGGAGGCGGCGGAGCAGCGCATCTACGCCATCCGCCAGGGCCGGTCCGCCCAGGGTCTGGCCCACATCTCCAGCGTCATCCTCAATGTGTACGAGCGGCTCAACGAGCTGGCCGCCAGCGACTCGGCGGTACCCGGCCTGTCCACCGGCCTGCCCGACGTGGATATGGCCATCTCGGGGCTGAACAAGTCCGATCTGATCCTCCTGGCCGCCCGCCCCGGCATGGGCAAGACCTCCTTCGCCCTGAACATGCTCCTCCACGCGGGCAAGTTCTCCGGCAAGACGGTGGTCTTCTTCTCCCTGGAGATGAGCCGGGAGCAGCTGGCCATGCGCCTCATCTCCGGCGAGAGCTTTGTGGACAACAAAAAGCTGGTCACCGGCAAGCTGGGGGAGGAGGACTGGACCAAGATCGCCGCCGCCTCGGCGGCCCTCAACCAGACGCAGATTTTAATCGACGACAACCCCTCCCTCTCCGTGGCCGATATGAACGCCAAGTGCCGCCGGGTGGATAATCTGGGGCTGGTGGTCATAGACTACCTCCAGCTCATGACCTCCGCCGGCGGGCCCACCCGCAGCGGCGACAACCGCCAGCAGATCGTCTCCGACATCTCCCGCGCCCTGAAGATCATGGCCAAGGAGCTGAACGTGCCGGTGGTGTGCCTGTCCCAGCTCTCCCGCGGCCCGGAGAGCCGCTCCGACAAGCGGCCCATGCTCTCCGACCTGCGTGAGTCGGGCGCCATCGAGCAGGACGCCGACATCGTCATGTTCCTCTACCGGGACGACTACTACAACGACAGCGACGAGAACCACAACCTGGCCGAGTGCATCATCGCCAAGAACCGCCACGGCGAGACCCGCACCGTGGAGCTCCAGTGGCTGCCCGAGTACACCACCTTCTCGTCCATCGACCGGAGGCACATCGAATATTGACGCGGAATGGGGCGATGTAGGCATCGCCCCCTACGTAGGGGCGGATGCCCACATCCGCCCGCCGCAAAGGAGACTTTATGCTGGAAACCATCAAAGCCCTGACAACCGAATACGACATGCTCCCCCGGGGGGGCACGGTGCTGTGCGCCGTGTCCGGCGGTGCGGATTCCATGTGCCTGCTTCACCTGCTCCACACCTGGGCCGGAGAGGGGGGCTTCCGGGTGGCGGCCGCCCACTACAACCACAACCTGCGCGGGGCCGAATCCGACCGGGACGCCGCCTTTGTGGCGGAGTGGTGCGCCGGGCAGGACATCCCCTGCGTCATTGGCGCGGGCGACGTGGCCCATGAGGCCAGGGCCCGGGGCCTGGGGGTGGAGGAGACCGCCCGCCAGATGCGCTATGAATTCCTGCGGGGGGCGGCGGACGCCATGGGCTGTGGACGCATCGCCACCGCCCACAGCGCCGACGACAACCTGGAAACCCTGCTGCTCCACTTGGTGCGGGGGGCGGGGCTTCATGGCCTGGCGGGTATCCCGCCCCGGCGGGGAGTGGTGGTGCGCCCCCTGCTCACCACCTCCCGGGCGGAGATTGTGGCCTACCTGGAGGCCAACGGCGTGGCCCACGTGGAGGACAGCAGCAACACCGACGAGGGCTACGCCCGCAACCGCATCCGCCGCCAGGTGGTGCCGGTGCTGCGTCAGCTCAATCCCCGCCTCACTGAGAGCGCGGCGGAGACCATGGGCTACCTGCGCACCGACAACGACTATCTGAACGCCCAGGCCGCCGCGGCCTGTCAGAACGCCCGGTGGGCGGAGGACGACCTGGTGATCGAGGCCAGGTACATCGCCCAGCTCCCGGCGGCTATCGCCCCCCGTGCGGTGCGCCGCCTGCTGGAGATGATGGGGGACGGCAGCACCAACTGCTCCGCCGCCCACCTCAAGGCGGTGGTGGAGCTGGCCCGGGGAGACGACCCCTCCGCCGTGGTGTTCCTGCCCGGCGGACGGCTGGCTCAGCGGGTATACAGGGAGTTGCTGCTCACCACCCAGTCCGACCCCCTGCCCCCCTTTCTGCCCACGCCTCTGGCCCTGGACGGTGAGACCGAGGTGGAGGGCACGCCCTGGCGGGTGCGCTGCCGCCCGGTACGCTGCCCGGACGAGAGCGAGCGGAAGCCCGGGGCCCTGTATCTGGCCCAGGGGGCGCTGGAGGGTCCCCTGGTGCTCCGCCCCCGGCAGACGGGAGACGCGGTTACACTGCCCGGGCGGGGTGGAACCAAGACGCTGAAAAAGCTGTTTATTGACGAAAAGGTGCCCCGCCGGGAGCGGGAGCGGATTCCGGTTCTGGCCGACGGTCGGGGCGTGGCCGCGGTGGCGGGCTTCGGGCCTGAGCAGAGCCGGACGGCCGTCCCTGGACAGGCGGCCTATGAGCTGTTATTCTGGAAGAAAGAGTGAGGGAGAGGTATGGAACACATGCTGGACAAGGACGTGGAGCGGGTGCTCTTTTCCGAGGAGGAGCTGCACCGGCGGGTGGCGGAGATCGCCGCCGAGATCGACCGGGACTACGCAGGGAGGGAGCCCCTGCTGGTCAGCGTATTGCGGGGCTCCTTCGTGTTTATGGCGGACCTGGTGCGCCAGATCCACCTGCCCTGCACCGTGGACTTCATGGCGGTGTCCTCCTATGGGGCGGGCACGGCCAGCTCCGGGCAGGTCAGGATCATCAAGGATCTCAGCGAGCACATCGAGGGCCGCGACGTGATCGTGGTGGAGGACATTCTGGACAGCGGCAACACCCTGAGCTATCTGCTCCAGCTCCTCCAGGCCCGCAGCCCCGCCTCCGTGCGGCTGTGCACCCTGCTGGATAAGCCCTCCCGCCGCACCAAGGAGGTGGAGCTGCACTACTCCGGCTTTACCATCCCCGACTACTTTGTGGTGGGCTACGGGCTGGACTATGCGGAAAAATACCGCAACCTGCCCTACATAGGCATTCTTAAGCCCTGTGTGTACGGAGGAGAGGAATAACGGGCGCCTGAGGCGCCCAATCTGCCCGGAAAGGACGTGTCCGCAGTTTGAAACGAAACGGAAGCCTGCGCGATGTGGGCTTTTACCTGCTCATCGCCGTGGTTCTGCTGATGACCATCTTCGCCCTCCGGGGCGGGATGGGGAATCAGGAGAAGGTCACCTATGCCCAGGTGCGCCAGCTGCTGGAGCAGCAGATGGTGAGCCGGGTCTCCCTGGAGGACAATACCGTGACCCTGTACCTGAAGGAGCCCCAGGGCGGCCAGAGTGTGCTCACCTATCAGATCGGCAACCCGGACTGGTTCTACCAGGACTTTAACGACCTCATTGTGGAACAGAAGCGGCAGGGGATCATCACCGACTACGACTATCCCCAGGGTTGGGTGCCTCCCTACTGGATGAGCTTTATCCCGTGGATCGTCATCCTGGTGGTGTTCGGCCTGCTGTGGTACTTCATGTTCCTGCGCCAGGCCGGGGCCGGCGGGGGCGGAGGAGGCGGCGGCGGTGTGGATCGCACCGCCCGCTTCGGCCGCGCCCGCACCCGCACCGGCGCCGACGAGCAGAAGAAGGTCACCTTTGAGGACGTGGCCGGCGCCGAGGAGGAGAAGGGGGAGCTCCAGGAGATTGTGGAGTTCCTCCGGGACCCCAAGCGGTTTCTGGAGCTGGGGGCCCGCATCCCCAAGGGCGTGCTGCTGGTAGGCCCGCCGGGCACCGGCAAGACCCTGCTGGCCAAGGCCGTGGCCGGCGAGGCGGGGGTTCACTTCCTCTCCATCTCCGGCTCCGACTTTGTGGAGCTCTACGTGGGCGTGGGCGCCTCCCGCGTCCGCGACCTGTTTGACCAGGCCAAGAAGAACGCCCCCGCCATCGTCTTTATCGACGAGATCGACGCCGTGGGCCGCCAGCGCGGCGCCGGCCTGGGCGGCGGCCACGACGAGCGGGAGCAGACCCTCAACCAGCTCCTGGTGGAGATGGACGGCTTCGGCAACAATGAGGGCGTGGTGGTCATGGCGGCCACCAACCGGCAGGACATCCTGGACCCCGCCCTCCTGCGCCCCGGCCGCTTCGACCGGCAGGTATACGTGGGACACCCCGACATCAAGGGCCGGGAGGCCATCCTGAAGGTCCATGCCCGCAACAAGCCCCTGGGGGACGACGTGTCCCTGGCGGAGCTGGCCAAGGGCACCGGCGGTTTCACCGGCGCCGATCTGGAGAACCTGATGAACGAGGCCGCCCTCCTGGCCGCCCGCAGACACCACCGCTTCATCAGCATGGCCGAGCTCAACGAGGCGGTGATCAAGGTGATCGCCGGGCCGGAGAAGAAGAGCCGGGTGGTCATCGAGCGGGAGCGGAAGCTCACCGCCTACCACGAGGCGGGCCACGCCATTGTCATCCACGACCTGCCCACCCAGGACCCGGTGCATGAGATCACCATCATCCCCCGGGGCATGGCCGGCGGCATGACCATCTCCCTGCCCCAGGAGGACGTGACCTTCCAGACCAGGCAGCAGCTCACCGAGCGCATCGCCGTCTGCCTGGGCGGCCGGGCCGCCGAGCAGTTGGCTTTGGGGGACATCTCCACCGGCGCGGGCAACGACCTGCAAAAGGCCAGCGCCATCGCCCGCAACATGGTCACCCGCTACGGCATGAGCGAGAAGGTGGGCAATGTGGTCTTCGACTCCGGCCACGACGAGGTATTCATCGGCCGCTCCATGGCCCAGACCAAGAACTACTCCGAGGAGGTGGCTGCCCTCATCGATGAGGAGGTGAAGGCCCTGGTGGACGGGGCCTACGCCCGCTGCGGGGAGATCCTCACCCATCGCCGGAGGGAGCTGGACATCGTGGCGGAGTATCTGCTCCAGTACGAGAACATGGACGCCAAGACCTTCGAGCAGGTCTTTACCGACCCGGCGGCGCTCCAGCCCCCGGCGGCCTATCAGGCTGTGGAGGCCGAGGCGGAGCAGGACGCCCGCGAGGAGGAGGAGCATGGCGCAGATTGAGTGCGTGCTGGGCGACATCACCCGGATTGAGGTCGATGCCATTGTCAACGCCGCCAACCGTACCCTGCTGGGGGGCGGCGGTGTGGACGGAGCCATCCACCGGGCGGCCGGCCCGGAGCTGTTGGCCGAGTGCCGTACCCTCCACGGCTGTGAGACCGGGCAGGCTAAGATTACAAAGGGTTATAAATTGCCCGCAAAATACGTGATTCACACCCCCGGCCCCATCTGGAAGGGGGGCGGCCACGGAGAGGCGGAGCTCCTGGCCTCCTGCTACCGGAGCAGCCTGACCCTGGCCGTGGAGCACGGCTGCCGGACGGTGGCCTTTCCCGCCATCTCCGCCGGGGTGTACGGCTACCCGCTGGCGGAGGCGGCCGCCATCGCGGTGAATACAGTGCGTGATTTTGCGGCGCAGGATAACACATTGGAGACCGTCACCTTTGTCTGCTTTCTGCCCGAGGTCAAGGCGGCCTTCGACCAGGCCCTCCGCGAACCATAAACCAGCCCCCCGGCGCCGGCCGGGGGGCTTTTTGTCCGGCCGACCGGGCAGATCCCGCGGGGGCGGAGGCAAAACGTAAGAAAACCGTAAAAGACGGCGGAGCAAAACCCTGCTATAATAGAGATAAATTTGTGGAAAGGAGGGGGAAGCATGCCCGTAGAGACTCCGGTACGCCGCCGGCGGCGGGTGAGGCACCGGCCCCGGCTGATTCCGTGTCTGCTGGCCCTGGTGGCGGTGCTGCTGGTCATCAAGTGGATCGACCCCTTCGCCCCCAGGGAGCGCCCCCTGCCGGAGACGCCGGACTGGATCACGGTGGAGCTGCTCCCCCTCAACGAGTTTTCCCGGCCCGGCACGCCTCTGGAGGAGGTCAACGGCATTGTCATCCACTACGTGGGCAACCCGGGCACCACGGCGGCGCAGAACCACAGCTTTTTCACCAACCTGGCCCAGACGGGGGAGACCTACGCCTCCAGCCACTTCCTGGTGGGGCTGGACGGAGAGGTGCTCCAGAACGTCCCGCTCAACGAGGTGGCCTACTGTTCCAACCAGCGCAACGACGACACGATCTCCATCGAGTGCTGCCACCCGGACGACAGCGGGGAATTCACCTCTGCCACCTATGAGTCCCTGGTGCGTCTCACCCGCTGGCTCATGGAGGAGTACGGCCTCGACACCAGCCAGGTGATCCGCCACTATGATGTGACGGGGAAGCTCTGCCCCAAGGCCTTTGTGGAGCGCCCCGAGGCGTGGGAGCAGTTTCAGGCGGACTTGAAGAAATAGTCCTGTTTATTGGACAGTGCATTTCCTATACTGTACTCACAACGAGACAGAAAGGAGCGCTGACCAATGAATTACGAGATTCGCTATGTACGTGGGCATGTGGAGGTTTACGACCAGATGGGCCGCTTCCGGTTCTCCGCCGACTCCGAGTGGGAGGCGCTGGAGGAGCTGGAGCAGGACTCCGCCGCATAGAGACAAAACAACAGGCGCGCCCGGCTATGCCGGGCGCGCCTGCCCATATGAGAGAGCTGTTTCAGTCCGGGATATAGGCCCGGATACGAAGGGTAACGCCCAAGTCCTCGGTCAGCCTGCGGCAGCGGGCGATCTCCTCCGGCGTCTTGTCCTTGTCCACGATGGTCATGACCACGTGGGGCACGTACTCCCGGCACTCCCGGGCAAAGTCCAGCATGGCGTCCCACGCCTGCACGCCCTGGCGGGGCTTGGTGACGGCGCAGTACTCCTCCGGCGTGGAGCCGTTGAGGGAGATGGAGATGGTGTCAATGCGCCCCTGGAGCAGGGGGGCCACGTCCCGGCCCAGGAACAGGTTGGCGTGGCCGTTGGTGTTGATGCGCACCGGGGGCAGGTTGGGCACCCGCTTTTTCAGCTCGTCCACCAGCCACACGATGTCGTCGGCGCGGTACATGGGCTCCCCAAAGCCGCAGAACACCAGCTCCCGGTACTGGGAGAAGTCCCGGGCCAGCAGATCGTCCAGGGCCTCCTGCCGGGTGGGCTCGTGCTCCAGCCACAGGTCGTCGGCGTAGATGGAGCCCTTGTGGCCGTTGTGGCGCAGGCAGAATACGCAGGCGCAGTCGCACCTGTTGGTGAGGTTCACGTAGAGCGCGCCCTCATACTCATAGGAAATGGTCATCATAGTGGATTACCTCCCTTATCAATTCCGATCCAGGACAGGCGGGCGGCCGGGGGCCGTCCGCCGCTCAGGGGATGCCGAAGAACTTCTTGCCGTTCTCCAGGGTAACGGCCTCCACCTCGTCCCGAGTGAGGCCCCGGAGCTGGGCCACCGTCTCGGCGGAGCGGGCGATCATGGTGGAGTCGCACCGCTGGCCCCGGTACGGCTCGGGGGCCATGTAGGGGGCGTCGGTCTCCAGCATCAGCCGGTCCAGGGGCAGCCAGCGGAGGATGTCGGGGGCCCGGCGGGCGTTTTTGAAGGTGATATTGCCGGTGAAGGAGAGCATCCAGCCCTTGTCCACCAGCACCTTGGCGTCCTCCAGGCTGCCGGAGTAGCAGTGGAACACCCCACGGACGCCGGGGTGGGCGCGGACGATGTCCAGGCAGTCCCGGTGGGCGTCCCGGTCGTGGACGATGGCGGGGAGGTTGAGTTCCTCCGCCAGGGAGAGCTGGGCGTCGAAAAAGTCCCGGGAGTTGGCCCGCTCCTCCGGCGTCTTGAGCCAGTAGTAGTCCAGGCCGATCTCCCCCACCGCCACCACCTTCGGGTGGGCGCACAGTGCCCTGACGGCGTCCAGGTCGGAGAGGGCCGCCCCCTCCAGATTCTCCGGGTGGTATCCGGCGGCGGCGTAGAGAAAGCCGTACCGCTCCGCCAGGGCGATGGACTGGCGGGAGGACTCCGGATCGCAGCCGGGGCAGACCACCAGGGCCACCCCCCGGCCGGGCAGGGAGGCGAGCAGCGCGTCCCGGTCGGCGTCGAAGGCCTCGTCGTAGTAGTGGGCGTGGGTGTCAAAAATCATAGGGCAGACCTCACAGTGTTGGGATGGGTTCTCCCTCTATGATAGCGCGGAACGGGCAAAAATACAAGAAGGCGGCGCGGTTTTCCGCGCCGCCTTCTTCAGAGGGGCAGGGTGAGGGCCGCCCGGGCCCCCCGGCCGGTGTTGGACAGCTCCAGCGTCCCGCCGTGGCGGCGGGCGGTCTGGCGGGCGAAGGTGAGACCCATGCCCATGTGGCCCTCCCGGGGCCGGCTAGCGTCGCCGGTGTAAAAGCCCCGCCCCGCCCGGGCCAGGGCCTCGGGGGAGAAGCCGGGGCCGGAGTCCTCCACGGCCACGGTGAGTACGGCCTCCTCCACATACGCCGACAGGCGCACCGCGCCCCCCGGCGGGGTGAAGCGGGCGGCGTTGTCCAGCAGGTTGAGCACCGCCCGGTCCAACTCCGACCGGAACAGGGTACAGGGGCGGGAGGCGGGGCAGTCCAGAGAAAAGCGCAGCCCTCTGGGGGCGCACAGGCCGCGCCCGGCGGCCGCCCAGCCCTCCGCCAGCGCGGACAGCTCCGCCGTCGCCCGTCCGCCCGCCTCCGCCGGGCCCCCGGCGGCGGTAAGGGCGCGGAGCTGCTCCATATAGTCCCGGATGCGGCTAGCGCTGCGGAGAATGGCGTCCACGCGCTCCCGCTGGGCGGGGGAGAGGGCGTCCTCCTCCAGCAGCTCCGCGCTGCCGCTGACGATGGACAGGGGGGTCTTGAGGTCGTGGGCCAGGGCGGCCAGCGCCTGGGTGCGCTCCTGCTCCATGGCCCACTGCTCGGACAGAGACCGGGCCAGGGCCTGCCGGAGCTGCTCCATGGCGGCCAGGCTCTCCCCCAGCTCCCGCACCCGGGCGCCCCCGTCCAGGGGGACGTCCAGCCGCCGGGCGGCGATGGCCCCGGTGGCGGCGGTGAGGAGGGCGGCGTCCCGCCGGAGCAGGCCGGCGAAGTGCCGGGTGGAGAGGGCCCCGGCGGCCAGCCAGCCCGCCAGCAGCACCGCCGTGGCGCAGGTCTGAAACTCCGGGAGCCTCCCCTGGAGCGCGGGGGAGCCGTAGGGCATGGAGTAGTCGAACTGGAGCAGGCACACCGTGCCGTCGGGGAGCTGGGCGGAGCGGTGGTACTGCTGGTAGGGGAAGCCGTGGAGGGTGCGGTCGCCCCCCAGCGCGGCCCAGGCATAGCCCAGGTGCCGCTCGTCCATGCCGCGCTGCCCCACCACCTGGGCGGAGCCGTCGAAGGCGGCCCAGCGGTAGTAGTGGGGTAGCTCCGCCGGGGTCAGCTCCCCGGCCTCCAGGGCGCGGACCAGCCCGTCCGCCTGCCCGGCGGCGGTGCCCGCCGGGAGGACAAAGCCGCTGCGGAGCAGGGCGGACAGGCCGCCCCACCAGAGGACGGCCAGCAGCACCACCGCCCCGCCGGTGACGAGCAGGTAGCGCCAGAACAGGGCGGTGAGCCCCGTCCGCCGCCTCATGCGCTTTCCCATTTGTAGCCCACCCCCCACACGGTCTGGATGGGGGAGAGACCCACGGCCCGCAGCTTGGCGCGGATGTTCTTGATGTGCTCCGTAATGGCGGAGGAGTCCGCCGTGCCGTCAAAGCCGAATACCGCCTCGTAGATCTGTTCCTTGGTGAAGGTCTGGGCGGGGTGGGCGGCCAGATGGGCGCAGATGGCATACTCGCCTCGGGTCAGGTGCAGCGGCTCCTCCCCGCAGTAGACGGCCCGCTCCTCCAGATCGAAGTCCAGCCCGCCCCGGCGGATGCGGCTGCGGGGCGCCCGACACTCCCGCCGCAGATGGGCGGCCACCCGGGCCCGCAGCTCCGCGATGCGGAAGGGCTTGGACAGGTAGTCGTCCCCGCCCAGCCCCAGGCCGGTGAGCACGTCGGCCTCCTCGGTCTTGGCGGTGAGAAAAAGAATGGGGCAGGCGGCCAGGGCGCGGATGCGGCGGCAGGTGGCAAAGCCGTCCTCCCCCGGCATCATCACGTCCAGGAGAATGCAGTCCGCCCAGCGGCAGTGGGCCTCGCTCACCGCCCCGCCGCGGTCGAGGAGGGAGACCTGGTGTCCGTCCCGCTCCAGGGCGGTTTTCAGCAGGGCGCGGAGATCCCCGTCGTCGTCCACCACCAGAATATGGGCCATGGATACCACCTCAGTTCAGCAGAAGATAGAGCCCCCACGACAGGGCGTAGAGGATGTAAATATGGGCGGGATAGAAGGCGTAGAACAGCCGCTTGTGGCCTCCGCCCCGCTGCCCATTATAGCACAGCATGAGGGGCGCGGCCAGGATGCCGTAGATCTCGTAGTACCGGGTGAAGAGCTGGCCCCAGGCGAAATCGGGCATCTGGGAGGCCATGAGGCCCATATACACCACCCCGTAAAGAAAATAGAACACGGCGAAGGCCAGTACCTGCCCCCTCCGGTTCCGGCGGAACAGGTAGAGCACCAGCCCCATGGCCAGCACCGGCCAACTGCTGTCCCCGGTGATGCCCCAGGCGGGGAGAACGGAGTAGGCCGCCAGGCCCACGGGGGTGGCCAGGGCGGGGACGGCCAGGGAGAGGGCGGAGGCCAGGAAGGGCCAGGCCAGGGGGAGAAGAAGCGCCGCCAGGCCCCGGACAATATGCCGCCGGCCCAGCCAGTCGATGCCCTGGAACATCACCATGAGAATCACAAAGGTGGTCATCATGCCGTTGGCGGGGTAGAACCCGTCGGGCCGCACCAGCACGTGGGCAAAGGCCATGAAGAAGAACAGGAGAGACATGGCGGTGGAGAGGACGTAGACCCTTGCGAAGTACCGCTTCCGGCTGTGGGTGTGGGTGAAGCCCTCCACCAGGCAGAACAGGAACAGGGGCGCGCCCAGCCGCCCCACCATACTGAACCACTCGGGGACGCACCCGGTAAAGCTGAAAAAGTAGTGAATGTGGTCCAGCACCATGGTGACCAGGGCGATCCATTTCAGCCCCGTCTCGGACAACCCCCGGGCGGGGGTGATATGATGTGTTTCCATTGCGGACAGCTCCTTTTTGTGGTCTGTCCACAGGATAGCAGGTAATTCTAAGGAATCTCTAAGGATATCGAAAAAGGCGGTCTTGACAGGGGAAGGGATGTATGGTAGGATAGCAGCCGGAACACGGGAATGAGGTTCTCCCGGGGCGCTGGCCCGAACCGCCGCTTGGCTGATGACTTCTGCAAGAGATTGCAGGGGGCATTGGCTTTTTTTCTGCCCTCTGGAGAGGAATGATTTGTTATGTTAACCAGTCTCGCCTATGTGCTGCTGCTGGGCATGGCCCTGGGGGCCATGGCCAGCAGGCTCCGCCTACCGTCCCTGGTGGGGATGCTGCTGGCGGGGATTCTGCTGGGGCCCTGCGTACTCAACCTGCTCAGCCCATCCCTGTTAGGTATTTCCGCAGACCTGCGGCAGCTCGCCCTGGTGATCATCCTCACCCGGGCGGGCCTGTCCCTGGAGCTGGAGGATCTGCGCCGGGCCGGGCGGCCCGCCGTGCTGCTGTGCTTCGTGCCCGCTTCCTTTGAGGTGCTGGGCATGGTACTGCTGGCCCCCCGGCTGCTGGGGGTGGACGTGTTGGACGCCGCCATCATGGGCGCAGTGGTGGGGGCGGTGTCCCCCGCGGTCATCGTTCCCCGGATGCTCAGGCTGATGGAGGAGGGCTATGGCGCAGACAAGGGCATCCCCCAGATGATTCTCGCCGGGGCCTCGGTGGACGATGTGTTCGTCATCGTCCTCTTTACCTCCTTTACCGGCATGGCTCAGGGAGGCAGCTTTTCCCCTGCGGCCCTGGCGGGGGTGCCGGTATCCATTGTGCTGGGTGGGGCGGCGGGCCTGGGGCTGGGATACGTCCTGGCTAAATGCTTCACCCGCTTCCACCTGCGGGACTCGGCCAAGGTGGTGGTGCTGCTGGCGCTGGCTTTCCTGCTGGTTGCCCTGGAGGACGCGGCGGAGGGGGTGGTCCCCTTCTCCGGGCTGCTGGCTGTTCTGGGGACGGGCCTGGGCCTGCGCCGTTGGCGGAGGCCGGCGGCGGAGCGGCTCACTGCCAAGTTCGGTAAGCTGTGGGTGGCGGCCGAGGTGATGCTCTTTGTCCTGGTGGGGGCCGAGGTGGACATCGGCTACGCCGCGGCGGCAGGGCTGGCCGCCGTGGCCACGGTGCTGGGGGTGCTGTGTTTCCGGGCTGTGGGGGTGCTCCTCTGCGTGGCGGGGAGCCGCCTGAGCGGACGGGAGCGGCTGTTTGCCGTGCTGGCCTATCTGCCCAAAGCTACAGTGCAGGCCGCCATCGGCGGTGTCCCTCTGGCCATGGGCCTGGCCTGTGGGCAGGTGGTGCTCACCGTGGCGGTAGTCGCTATCCTGGTCACTGCCCCATTGGGGGCCCTGGCCATCGACCTGAGCTTCCGGCGCCTGCTGCGCCGGGACAGGGGATAGAGAACAGCAAGGGGCGCGCCTGCAAACGCAGGCGCGCCCCCTCTGTTTATACAGGATGCGCTCAGCACAGCTTGGCGCCGGCGGGGATGGCGTCGTCCACCATAACCAGGTGGAGCTTCTCCTCCCCGTGCTCGGTGTGGACGGCGGAGAGCAGCATGCCGCAGCTCTCCTGCCCCATCATCTTGCGGGGGGGAAGGTTGATAATGGCTACCAGGGTCTTGCCCACCAGTTCCTCCGGCTTGTAGTACATGGCGATGCCGGAGAGGATCTGGCGGTCAGTCCCGGAACCGTCGTCCAGGATGAACCTGAGGAGCTTGGCGCTCTTTTTCACGCTCTCACACGCCTTGACCTTCACGGCCCGGAAGTCGCTCTTGCAGAAGGTGTCGAAGTCCACGCTCTCCTGGGCGAAGGGCTCCACCTCCACGGCGGGGAGGGCGGCCCTGCGGGCCTCGGCCTGTAGCTCGTCCAGGGCGGCCAGCTCCTTCTCCACGTCGATGCGGGGGAACAGGTTCTCCCCCTTGCTCACCGCCGCGCCGGCGGGGAGCAGGCCCCACGCTCCGGCGGACTCCCAGGTGCGCGCGCCCTCGTCCACGCCGAGCTGGGCGAAGATCTTCCCGCAGGTCTCGGGCATAAAGGGGGTGAGCAGTACGGCGGAAAGGCGCACGCACTCCAGCAGATTGTAGAGCACGTGGGCCAGGCGGGGCTTCTGGGCCTCGTCCTTGGCCAGTGCCCAGGGCTTGTTCTCGTCGATATACTTGTTGGCCCGACCGATGAGCTTGAACACCTCCACCAGGGCGTCCTGGAAGGCGTAGTGCTCCATCTGCGCCTCGTAGCGGCCCCGCAGGCCGGCGGCCAGGGCGATGAGCTCCACGTCGTACTTCCGGGGGTCGTCCTCCGGAAAGTCCATGGAGAGGTTCACCTCACCCTGGGCCTGGGCCAGCATGGCGGCCAGCTCCAGCTCGTCCCCAGTGGCGCCGCAGTTCTCCGGCAGGCGCTCGCCGAAGTACTTGCCCACCATGGCGGTGGTGCGGCTGACCAGGTTGCCCAGGTCGTTGGCCAGGTCGGTGTTGATGCGGCCGATGAGGGCCTCGTTGGAGAAGTTGCCGTCGGTGCCGAAGGGGAACTCCCGCAGCAGGAAATAGCGCAGGGCGTCCACCCCGTAGCGCTCGGCCAGCAGGTAGGGGTCCACCACGTTACCCTTGGACTTGCTCATCTTGCCGCCGTCCAGCAGCAGCCAGCCGTGGCCGTACACCTTCTTGGGCAGGGGCAGGCCCAGGGCCATGAGGATGGCGGGCCAGATGATGGCGTGGAAGCGCACGATCTCCTTGCCCACAAAGTGCACGTCGGCGGGCCAGAACTTCTCAAAGTCGTGGTAGCGGCCGTTGCCGTAGCCCAGGGCGTTGATGTAGTTGGACAGGGCGTCGATCCACACATACACCACGTGGCCGGGGTCGAAGTCCACCGGCACGCCCCAGGAGAAGGAGGTGCGGGAGACGCACAGATCCTCCAGGCCGGGCTTGATAAAGTTGTTCACCATCTCATTGACCCGGCTGCGGGGCTCCAGGAAGTCGGTGTCCTCCAGCAGATGCCGGATGCGGTCGGCGTACTTGGACAGGCGGAAGAAGTAGGCCTCCTCCTCGGCATCCACCACGTCCCGACCGCAGTCGGGGCACTTGCCGTCCTTGAGCTGGGTCTCCGTCCAGAAGGATTCGCAGGGCTTGCAATACTTGCCCACGTATTTGCCCTTGTAGATGTCCCCCTGCTCATAGAGCTGCTTGAAGATCTTCTGCACGGACTCCACGTGGTAATCGTCGGTGGTGCGGATGAACCGGTCGTTGGAGATGTTCATCAGCTTCCACAGGTCGAGCACGCCCCGGGGGCCCTCCACGATGTGGTCGACAAACTCCTTGGGGGATACGCCGGCCTCCTTGGCCTTGTCCTCGATCTTCTGGCCGTGCTCGTCGGTGCCGGTGAGGAACATGACCTCACAGCCCCGCAGGCGCTTGTAGCGGGCCATGGCGTCGGTGGCCACGGTGCAGTAGGTGTGGCCGATGTGCAGCTTGTCCGAGGGGTAGTAGATCGGGGTGGTGATATAGAATTTCTCAGGATTCATCGGGCGTTCCCTCCGTTGTATCGTTTTCGGCCCGGGCCAGGAGCTCCGGCCGGCCGGCATTGTACAGAAGCGTCACCGTGGACGAGAGCAAATAGAGGATGGCGAAGCCATAGAGCAGCGTCGTGGCCAGATCGTGCTGGTCGGCCAGGGTGGTCAGGCAGAAGTAGATCCCCAGCAGGGAGAACAGCCCAGCCCAGAACACCCGGCCCCGCTCAAAGGAGAAGCCGGCGTGGAAGTAGAGCCCCAGCAGGGAGGCGATGATGGCGAAAAGCTCATACACATAGTCCAACTGCACCGGATCTCCGGCCCGCACCTGGTAGGCGGCGATCAGCCACACGCAGCAGGTGTAGGCGGGCATCAGCAGGGTGAAGCTGTACTTGCCCCTGTCCAGGCCCTTGAAGCTGTTCTGCGCCGTCTGCATTACGCAGAAGAAAGAGACCGCCGCCAGGGCGGCCAGCAGCAGGCGGGTGTAGACGGTGTTGGTCCCCTGGACAAAGGAGAGCACCATCAGCACCGCCGCCCCCAAGAGCAGGAAGGCGGAGAGCACCATAGCGGTGGCGTACAGGGTGTTTCCCTTGGCCTGAAAGGCCTCGTCGTAGCCGGTGAAGGAGGGGTATTTGCCCCGGCAGAGCAGGGCCAGAACCGCCGCCATGGCAACCGAAAGGGCGATGAGGGCGAGAGTGGCCGGGGCGCCGGGAATGGGTAAGCCGGTGTCCGCCTCAAAGGCCGTGGCCAGCTCCCAGCGGCGCAGGACAAAGCCGGCCCCGCCGCCAGCCACCGCCACGGCGGGCAGCAGAATTTCTTTTCGCATGAAAACCACCCTTTCCGGATGAAATGAGTTCAAATCCATAGTATAGCACACTTTGGCGGAAAGTGCACGATTTTTCTTACAGGCGCAGGCCCTTGATGTCCTTGATGCGGGAGAGGATGATGTTGCAGCTCAGGCTGGCAACGCCGGGCAGACGGTGGATGACCCGGTCCAGAAAGTCCTCCAGTTCCCCCTGGCCAGCCGCCACGGCGTGGACGTGGAGCTTGTTGCGGCCGGACACCTGGTAGATCTGGGTCACGGTATCGCTGGCGCGCAGGGTATCCACCACCGCGCTGAATTGGGCGGGCTCTACCTCAAGCTCAAAGTAGCAGGACACAGCACCGCTGATCTTCTGGGGATTGACAATGGTGGTGTACTCCTCGATCACGCCCCGCTCCTCCAGGGCGCGGACGCGGGCCTTCACCGCCACACGGGACAGCCCAACCGCCTGGCCCAGATCTGAGTAGGACATACGGGCGTTGTGGATGAGCAGCTCCACCAGCCGCCGGTCGATGTCGTCCAGACCACTTAAAAACAACGCCTCCGCCCCCTCTATCTGTCAAGCTGTGTTTGTTATCTTATCCCGGCTGAAGAAAAAAGGCAAGTATAGCCTTGTATTTTTCCTCTGGATTTGCTATGATTCTTACGAAAAGAAAGATAAAACATTCAAAACGAAAGTGCGTGAGCCAATGCAGATGGATTTGACCCGGGGTGGAATCACCCGCCCTATGCTGCTGTTCGCCGGTCCCATGATCGCGGGCAACCTGCTCCAGCAGTGCTACAACATCGCCGACACCCTCATTGTGGGCCGGGCGCTGGGGGCGTCGGCCCTGGCGTCGGTGGGGTTCTCCTTTACCCTGATGACCTTCCTCACCTCGGTGCTGCTGGGCGTCTGCTTCACCTTCCTCTATAACTACTTCGCCTGCCTGCTGCGCTCGGTGGGCAACTCCGTGGCCCCGATGGCCTTTCTGGCCGTGTCCACCGTCCTCAACATCGGGCTGGATCTCTGGTTTGTCCTGGGACTGGGCTGGGGGGTGGCCGGGGCCGCGGGGGCCACGGTGCTCGCCCAGGGGGTGTCCGCCGCCGGTATCGCCCTCTACGGCTGGCGGCGGGTGCCCCTGCTCCGGCTGGAGCGGCGGCACTGCAAGGTGTCCCGGGGGGAGCTGGGGCGCATCATGAACTACTCCCTGCTCACCTGCGTGCAGCAGTCGGTGATGAACTTCGGCATCCTGATGGTGCAGGGGCTGGTGAACTCCTTCGGGGTGAACGTGATGGCTGCCTTTGCCGCCGCCGTCAAGATCGACGCCTTCGCCTACCTGCCCGTCCAGGACTTCGGCAACGCCTTCTCCACCTTCGTGGCCCAGAACACCGGCGCGCAGAAGACGGAGCGCATCCGGAGGGGCATCCGCTCCGCCGTGGGGGTGTCCATCGGCTTCTGCCTGGTCAGCTCCCTGCTGGTGTGCCTCTTCGCCGCCCCCCTCATGGGCCTGTTTGTGGAGCCCGGCGAGACGGAGATTATCGCCGTGGGGGTGGAGTACCTGCGCATTGAGGGCATGTGCTACTGCGGCATCGGCATCCTGTTTCTGCTCTACGGCCTGTTCCGCGGCCTGGGGCGGCCCGGCGTGTCGGTGGTGCTCACCGTGGTCTCCCTGGGGACGCGGGTGGCCCTGGCCTACCTGCTGGCCCCCATCCCCGCCGTGGGCCTGAAGGGCATCTGGTGGGCCGTGCCCATCGGCTGGGTACTGGCCGATCTGGCCGGGCTGGTGCTCTGGAGAAGGGGGGAGAGCGGCGGAGAGGCAGGCCCACATGCAAAGTGTCAAAGCGCAGAACGACTGTAAGTGCCAAATCAGTATGTTAATATTCCCAAACCATATACTTTGACAAAAAGTGGCCAACAGCTATGGGCTGCTGGCCACAAAACCTTACATTTTCACTACATCTTGACTGAGAACAGTGTATTTGGCGAGGGGGTCTTAAAAACCCTGTTCGTCTTAATCTGGAATAACAACATTAGCACTCTTATGGATCAGTGAACTTCTTCTCCAGCCTCATCAACAAATTTATATTGAAGTGTTGCCACCCCTGGCTCTGGGCCTTCTAATACATATATGGAAGGTAACTCATTCACATTTATTTCACCGCTGTTGTTGCCATAGCTCCATACAAGTTTACTTACCAAAGAATGATTGATCAAAAAGATAGTATATCTTCCAGCGTTTCTATCAAAAAAATAATCGGTATAGATTTGTGAACCCACTTTCGCCATTTTATTGCACTGCTTTAGACTTAACAGAAAGAATTTATGTTCTCTATTCTCAAAGATGCCATATCCTATAACGCCATTTTCGTCTTCAAATCCTACAGCGATATAGGAACTTGCTTCGTTTGTTTCAAATGTGAATTCTTCAAAAACCTCAATTTCACGATCTAAATTATCTGCAAGTATTTTTTCTACAGAATTGTTATGATTTCTTCCTAAAATATATATGCTACCTCCAAAGATGAGCAAAATACATATAAACGTCAATACTGCTTTTGACGTCCTGTGTGTCATTTAGATACCCCTCGATCAAAACTTTTTGAAAAAGTTCGGTTATGGTCCTCGTTCATTAACGTGTTTGAAACAGTGATTTCCCAAATTCTAGATACTGGACTGGGGGAAGTCGTGCTATGGCCATAGTCCTGAAGCAGACTTACACTTTCATAATAGTCCCCTACAGTCTGTAGACAGTCCTCTTCACCGTAACTAAGTTGAATAGCTGTTGTATAGTTATTTGGAGCTATATTCTTATACCCCGTAAAGCTTTCGTTTAAATCGACACTTCCTTTATGCTGGAATACCCCACTTAAATCAAACGAAACGGACAAAGGACCAACCCCAGTACCAATTGACACAGAAGTATATTTTTCTGCTCCATTATCTTCAGTAACGGATCCATCCACAGTTGAACTCACATATGCGGTGCCCTTAGGGGCACCAACTTTTAGGGTTGCAGAGTCAATTAATAGATAGCAATCGTCAGACTCATAATCACTTACGGAAGGACAAACGGTTGATTTATCTGTTATAGATAGTCTATGTGACCATGAAAGTTCCCCATTTAGGGGGATATTTCCTGTGCTGTCATAGACTTCGACATCCATTTTTGCCATGTATTCAACATTCAAAATATCATAGTAGTCATAAATAATGTAACTTCCAACTACTCCAGTGCCCCTTGTTATGATATCTTTTTCTATAATACCACTATTGATTGGTTTAAATTCACGCATACTCCAGTAGTCTATGTCACAGTAGGGGGCATTGCTTATAATAGAGTCAAAATCCTCTAATAGAAAATCAAAGAATTCAATAAAATAGTATTCTCTTATAGTTGAAGTATTTACTTTTAGATAAACCTTTAGTACATCTTTTGCTGCTGGATACTGCTTATTATAGTCAGAAGTGATCGCTGCTTTAGGTGTAAAATCTTTGTTATATGTAAAAGACATTACATCTATATTCCCATCGCTTATACATTCAGCATCATAGTAAAGGAGATTATCACTAAGATTTCTTCCCTCCAACCTTGCAGAAATTACTATAGGGTTGCCATCTAATATCATATCAATTGTTATGCAACCGTTTTGAGTAATTATCTTAGCAGGCACATCGTGCTCAATTTCGGATTTTTCTAAAATATTTGTGCCATATTCATTTACGCCAGAAGCATGGTAAACCTGTGCATGAGCAACAGATATATTATCATTATCATTGGAATAGGCCGAAGCGGTTGTAAATATCATTATGAGAGCTAATAGCAAAGAGATTACTTTTTTCATTATTATTCCCCTCCTTTAAGATTATAAAAACTCTTTAATCTTTCACTTAAGAGGTGGTATAGACTACAGTAAATTGAATTTCAAGCACAAGACTATGATGAAAATGTTATATCATTCTCTTAAAAACAAGCCAGTTGAAAGCCTTACGCAAGAAGATAAGGCACTGATAGAAACCTATAACACAAAAGTAGATTTTGTTGATTATGATTCGCTAAAACAAATTGTAGAGGTGATTCAATAAATCTCAGTTTGAAAAGGGGAAATGAAAAAGTGGCAATTTCAAATATAAATACAATTATTAGTAATGATTTTCAAAAAGTTTGGAACATTGTTTTAGCTGTTGATAAATATAACTCATGGCGAAGTGATTTGAGCAAAACAGAAATAATAAATGACAAACAATTTATTGAATACACAAAAAATGGATATGCTACTACATTTACCGTCACCGTTGTAGAACCATATAAACGCTGGGAATTTGATATGGAGAATAGCAACATGAAAGGTCATTGGATTGGTGTTTTTATAGACAAAGGGAATGAAACACAAATAGACTTTACAGAAAATGTGATACCTAAAAAGTGGTTTATGAAACCTTTTGTAAAAACCTATTTAAAAAAACAACAAAAGCAATTTGTTCTGGACTTAAAGAAAGCATTGGAATAATAAAATCCAAGATTGGAGGGTTGGAAATGGCTTCAAGTAAAGATTATTTACAATTTGTTTTAGAACAATTATCAGAATTACAAGAAATAACATATCGTGCAATGATGGGAGAATTTATTATCTATTATCGTGGAAAAATCGTTGGCGGTATATATGATGATAGGTTACTGGTAAAACCAACAAAGTCTGCAATTTCTTATATGCCAACAGTTACTTATGAAATTCCATACGAAAATGCCAAAGAAATGTTATTGGTGGAAGAAATTGATAATAAAGATTTTCTGACGGGGTTATTTAATGTGATGTATGATGAACTACCAACGCCAAAACCTAAAAAGAAAAAATAAACAGTTTCTAACTTGACAATTTCATATCCATACACACAAAGCAGTTAGTCTTAGGATTGACTGCTTTTTT
>ERZ838827.1278-NODE-1278-length-20375-cov-9.464616_pt1 | contig 20375 bp, 14 predicted proteins | sample MGYA00519881_ERZ838827 | MGnify/ENA primary metagenome ERZ838827 (study PRJEB31850, sample SAMEA3708842) | human gut metagenome | biome: human gut; feature: human-associated habitat; material: faeces | place: China | collected 2014 ...
AGAATACATGCCTGTCACGCATGGGGTCACGGGTTCGAGTCCCGTACGCACCGCATTAGGAAATAAAAAAATCCTCTGATTTCCAGTAAATCAGAGGATTTTTTTATTTTGAAGATAGCGAATAATCGCTATCTTTTTTTTCCATCATATCCCCATTTCACATAGATGGCTCCCCATGCAAATCCTGCTCCAAATGCAGTAAGAATTAGATTATCTCCTTTTTTGAGTTTATCTTCAAAATCCCAGAGGCAAAGTGGGAGAGTGCCGGCGCTAGTGTTACCGTATCGTTCGATGTTGACCATGACCTTTTCGACAGGAACTTCCAAACGTTGTGTTACGGCGGTGATAATACGTTGATTAGCCTGATGAGGAATTACCCAGTCGATGTTTTCTTTGCTTAGATGGTTTCTTGCAATGATAGATTCACAGGCATCAGCCATGTTGGATACTGCATATTTGAATACAGTACGTCCTTCCTGATAGATATAATGCATTTGATTATCCAATGTATAATAAGAAGGAGTACATACAGAGCCACCCGCTTTAATGTGCAAAAAAGGCAATCCCTTACCATCTGTTCTTAACACAGCATCCATAATGCCAAAATCTTCAGTAGTAGGTTCAAGCATGACAGCTGCTCCGCCATCACCGAAAATCGGACAAGTTGCACGGTCGGTATAGTTTATTATTGACGACATCTTTTCAGCGCCTACAACTACCACTTTCTTATAATTTCCAGAACGGATAAAATTGGCTCCAGTCTCCAGTGCATATAAAAAACCGCTGCAAACAGCTTGCATGTCAAAAGCAAAAGCTCTTTTCAGTTCCAGTCTTTCACATAAAATAGAAGCCGTGGAAGGAAAGCGGTAGTCAGGGGTTGTTGTAGCTACAATTATCAGATCAATATCATCCGGATTTGTTTGAGTGCGTTTTATTAACTGTTTGACAGCTTTACGAGCTATGTAAGAAGTTCCCAGTCCTTCCTCTTTCAAAATACGTCTTTCCTTAATGCCAATACGCCCCATAATCCATTCGTCGGTAGTATCTACCATTTTGGAAATCTCATCATTGGTCAAGATGTAATCGGGTACATATCCTCCGACTCCTGTAATTACTGCGTTTATTTTTTCCATTCGTTTTATCTAGTTTTGGTAAATTGAATAAGGAGGTTCATTCGAAAATCAAAAATGCGGGCGCAAATATATGGAAAAGAGACCGAATTCCAATAGTAGTTTGTGAAACTGTAGCCTTTTTAATTAATAAAAAGGAATATTTGACCAAATTTTGTCTAAATTTTTAGCAGGCAATTTTTATTTAAATGAATGAGTTGTTGTAAGTGATTGATTCATAGATAATTGTGGACGTTATTCCGGTGTTGCTAACTACGAAGTTTGTCAAACAACTCGTCATTGTATAAAGATGACTTATTGGTTAGAGACTGTTTAAATTTTATGCAAATCATATTTTCGCTTCCTTTCTTGTTTTGCAGGTTTAAGATTTTCTTGATTACTTGCAAATGTGTGTTCTTCTAAATCCATACTGCCATCGGTAATGTATGGTAATAGTCAGTCATTCATCAAGAAAAATATTGTATATGTGAAAATATACACAGCGATATGATAACCGGCAGAAGTTGCAGTACGTGTCAGATGCAGTGCAAATGCTGTTTTACCTACCGCAGGACGGGCAGCAATAACGATCTCCTCACCGGGTTGCCAGCCGCATGTTACCTAGTCAAGGTCGGCAAATCCTGTATAGTCAGTCCTGGAGCACTGTTCTTGTTGCTGGCCACGCGGGCCTCTATCAACTTATAGTGTCCTCTATAAGTTGTGACGTGGAACGGAGATGTTCAGCAGTACCACATTCATTTTCCAATCGGTCGAGGAGGGTATGGGCATCTGCCAGCGTATCGTCTATATCAGTTATACTGATAGTTGGGAAAATAAGCCACTGCCATCTCGGACAGTACGTGGCAACCATGAAGCAGCCAGTCAAAAGATTGATTATCCGTTGTTTAAAATATTTTAGTACGCTGCAAAATTATGACTCGTTTCATTGGATGGAAAAACCGTTTTTCTGATGCTGGTAATTTAAATGTAAAATAAGTATGAATATTTTTAAATAAAAATCTAATTATTTAAACAATCTTCTCTATATTTGCATTCGAAATTAGATTTTATATGGCAGTTTTGTCGATTAATAATCAGTAATATCAAGCCATTTATATATAACTAAATTTTATAATGTTGAAAGGAATAGAAATAATAAAAGATCGTTTACAACGAAAGCGAGAACAGTACATCCATCAGGGAGAGAAAATAGAACAAATGAAGTGTACAATGCAAAACATCGGTGAGGAAATTGAGCAACTGGAATATGTGCTTAATGAGATGGAGCATATAGCGGATGTAAATCGTGCGCCACGAGTGATTCCAAATGCTAGGGTGGAGGAGGTGTTTGCATATCTCTGCCGGGTGTTTGAGTTTTTGCAGCACCGTTTAAAGCTGCATTTCAAATATAAATTGGCATGCGAAGTCATCTTTGCCCACTATCAGTTTAAAAGTCGGTTGCATACTCCTGGACGGGAATATTTAAGCTTTGCAACTATACTGACTTACTTGAAACGTGAAAGAGGAATGGCGTATGGGTGATTTCAAAAATATCGAAATATAGAGATAATAGTGTGAAAAACAAATGTTTTAGGAACAGAAATGACGAATTTGATATTTTTTCCTTATTTTTGTGTGTCCATTTTTGAATGATATGATACAGATAATACGATTAAAAGGAAAAGACAAACACTTATATCGGCTTTTAGCGCCGATGGTGATGGATCCCGAAGTGATACGCGCAAACAATAATTACCCTTTCAAGACGGGCGAAGAGTATGTGTGGTTCATTGCGATTGAAGATAAAGAAGTGGTGGGCTTCGTCCCCGTGGAACAGAAAAGCCGGAAGAAAGCTGTAATCAATAATTATTATGTGAAGGCAGAAGGCACCGTACGGGAGGAAATCCTATCGCATCTGTTGCCCGCCATCGTTGCGGAATTTGGGCCCGAGAGTTGGATACTCAATTCGGTCACACTGGTACAAGATAAAGAAACATTTGAAAAGTTTGAATTTGTATCCATGGACAAGAAGTGGACACGGTATGTTAAAATGTATAGATGACTTATGACGAAAAAGAAAATAGCAGGCACAAAGAATGTATATGAATTAGCACAAGAACGACTGAAAGTTATATTTAATGAATTTGATAATATATATGTGTCATTTTCCGGAGGTAAGGACAGTGGGGTATTGCTGAATATGTGCATCGATTATATCCGGAAGAATAATTTGAAGATACGTTTGGGAGTTTTTCACATGGATTATGAAATCCAGTATAAAATGACTATTGACTATGTAGACCGGATGCTGGAGGCCAATAAGGATATTTTGGATGTATACCGGGTATGCATCCCTTTTCGTGTGGCTACCTGCACCTCGATGTATCAATCTTTTTGGCGTCCGTGGGAAGACAGCAAAAAGAATATATGGGTTCGTTCCATGCCTAAAAAGGCAATGACCAAAGAAGATTTTCCTTTTTATAATACAACCATGTGGGATTATGAATTTCAGATGCGTTTTGCGCAATGGATACATAATAAAAATGATGCAGTGCGTACTTGTTGTCTGATCGGGATTCGTACACAGGAAAGTTTCAATCGGTGGAGATGTATCTATATGAGTCGTAAATTCCAGATGTATCATAAATATAAATGGACTTCAAAGGTTGGGAATGATATTTATAATGCCTACCCTATTTATGACTGGAAGACAACGGATGTATGGACTGCCAATGGAAAATTCCAGTGGGATTATAATGTTTTATACGATCTTTATTATCGTGCCGGAGTCAATTTGGAGCGTCAGCGTGTAGCAAGTCCCTTTATTAATGAGGCACAAGAGAGTTTGCAGCTTTACCGGGTGCTTGATCCCAATACCTGGGGGAAAATGGTGGGAAGGGTGAACGGTGTGAACTTTACCGGTATGTATGGTGGTACTCATGCAATGGGATGGCAGTCGGTAAAACTTCCCGAAGGATATACATGGCGCGAGTTTATGTATTTTTTGTTGTCTACTCTGCCGGAGCGGGCGAGGAAGAATTATCTCCGGAAACTTTCGGTAAGTGTGAATTTCTGGCGGACAAAGGGCGGATGTCTAAGTGATGCCACTATCCAAAAGCTGATTGATGCGAAAGTGCCGATCATCGTTATGGACAACAGCAACTACAAAACATTGAAGAAACCAGTGCGTATGGAATATCAGGATGATATTGATATTCCGGAGTTCAAGGAAATACCCACGTATAAGCGGATGTGTGTTTGTATCCTCAAGAATGACCATGCCTGCAAATACATGGGATTCTCGCCAACAAAAGAGGAGATGAGTAAAAGAAGTCAAGTTATGGAACAATATAGAATCATAGTATCATGAGTGTAGATAAAAGCCCTGTTTACGAGGTAAAAGCGGTACCCGTAGAAAAAGTATATGCGAACGATTATAATCCGAATGTCGTAGCACCACCCGAAATGAAGTTGCTGGAACTTTCTATTTGGGAAGATGGTTTCACAATGCCTTGTGTGTGTTATTATGATAAGGAGGCGGACAATTATATCCTGGTAGATGGTTACCATCGTTATACAGTATTGAAAACTTCCCAACGAATCTATAAGCGTGAAAATGGCTTATTGCCGATTGTGGTGATAGACAAGGACCTGTCTAACCGTATGAGTTCGACAATCCGGCACAACCGCGCCCGCGGAATGCATAACATTGAATTGATGTGCAACATTGTTGCGGAGCTTGACAAGGCAGGTATGTCCGATCAATGGATTATGAAAAATATCGGTATGGATCGTGATGAATTGTTGCGTCTGAAACAAATTTCAGGACTTGCCGATCTGTTTGCCAATCGCGAATTCAGTATTCCTGATGAGGTGGCCCCTACAGAAACAGAACGTAAAACCTTATAATCTGATAGCTATATATATACAGAAATTGAACATTTTGTCATTTAGGCACAAATTATACAAGTTATTAGACTATTTTATTGTATAAAATGGTCGTTTATCTTGCTTAATTTGTGCCTGAATTATATCTAAATGACATAAAAAACTATTAGCACATCTTGTTAGTGTGGTTTCAATAAACGAAACTATTTTCTTTTAAATGGTGCGCATATCGCAAAAAATACTTCCCATAAACATTCTACTTTTATAATGCGTAATCTCTTCGATTGTAAATAGCGTTAATAGTCTTATTTCTAGAATCTGATTATCTGTATCAGAAATGAATACAATTTTGTATCTCCTTTAATATTCCGAAATTTGCAATACGAGATTTGGATAAAATTTGGTGTCGCCAAGAATGAGGTGTTTAAGAGGTGTTTAAAAGGTAATGAGAGAGAGTAAGAGATATATAACTATTTTTTTCTATTTGATTCTTCTTCTATTTATGGCTGGGTGCGAGCATGATGTAAGCACAATGGGCCAAGAGAATGAAGAGGATGCACTGAAAGAAAAAGTGCAAATAGAGATTTTTGCCAGGGCAAAATCGTACTCTTTGCCTCCGACCAGAGCTTTGGAAAGTGAGGTCGGTAAAACTCCATGGATACTAGTATTTAAGGGACAGGGAACAGGAGCCACTTTTATAGAAGCTGTACAGGCTTTTGAAATGATAAATAAGCGATATGTGTTATTGACTAAACAGCCTGCTGGTAATAAATACCAATTACTGATACTTGCTAATCCATTGGATCAGTTCTATTATGGAAATGCATCTACGGGATATGATTTTAACCAAGCAGCTTTGCTTTCCAAGTTAACTCCGGGAGTGACTACTTATGGAGAAGCTTGTAGCAAGTTACTGACTAAACCATTGGATAGTAATCCACTTACTACTATACCGTATAGTGGTGATGAAGAGACAATTCCGATGAGTCATCGATTGGAAGTGGATCAGATAGACAATACCACGAAGATAGCCAATGCTGATGGAAGTTCATTATTGCTTACCCGTGTGGCTGCTAAGATTGTCATTGTCAATAAAGCATCCAACTTTATTTTGAAGGGGGTGACTGCTGTCATGAATGTGCCCCGACAGGGAAAATTGCATGATGCTGATGGGGTATTAATGAATAATACATCTAATCTGACAGAGTACCAGTATGATGCTACTTATTCGCTTCCTGTGATAAAAGCAGAAACGATTGCAACCGACGTGCAGAGTACAGAGAAATTCCCTATATATATGTACGAGTCCGATGTACAGAATAATAATACATATTTTATTATTCAGGGTACTTATGACAATAAAGAATATTATTATAAGATGTCACTACTCAATAGTAGCCTGCAGGCGATGGATATAGTGCGTAATCATTCATACACATTTACGATTCATAAAGCTAAAGGACCTGGGTATGATACGGTAAGTGATGCGAAAATTGCGAAGCCGTCTAATACAAGTCTTGATTTTGAGATTATGATAGATGATAGTGAATCTTATGAGATCCTGGCTAATAATGACTATTATTTGGGTGTGAGCAATTCGGTTTTTATAGCCTATTACAGTGGTGAAAATGTGAAGGATTATGATGCCTTTAGTGTGATTACTGACTGTACAAAGGATTTTCCGGATGCTCGAACAATAACTGATAATAGCCAGGAAGCATCAGGAGCCTTTAGGCTAAGCGGACCATTTAAAGTGCCGATAGTAACTTCCAATGGAACAAATCCGGTAATAACACCGGTAACAGTCGGAGTCACTAACTGGTTGATGTATTACGAAGAAGGAATTGAAGATAGGAAAAATGCGTATATAACATTAAAACTTGGAAACTTGGAAAAAAAAGTTCATATCAGACAAAGAAAAGCTATTTCCGCAGGGGGAAGTACACTTAAGTTTATGCCTACTAATAATACAGATCCGGTAGTAAGCGAAATAGACTATTTCTGTCTTACTGGCCAGGTAGAAGAGGGTACTGACAATCCTAAGGAGTGGATTCGTTTATACTCTTCTGTAATGCCGGAAGGACATACAGGAGAAGATCACATTATCGTAGAAGACGGGAGAATATATGTGGAGGTATTGCCTAATACAAACACGACTCCCAGATCCGGTATTGTGCATCTAACCACGATGGCATCTGTTGGTGGGGTTAGTTTAAATTCTGTGCAACGTATAAAATTAGATATTACTCAATTAGGGCAGTAAACAGTAAATGTGGTATTAATGAAGAAAGTAAGTTTACTCATATTATTCATGCTCGGATGTATTCTTTTCGAGAGTAAGGCACAGAAAGTTGCGCTTAAAAGCAACCTTTTGTATGATGCTACCACTACCATGAACTTAGGGTTGGAGCTGGGATTGGCACGTAAATGGACATTGGATATCCCTGTCAATTATAATCCGTGGAAGCCTTCCGATGGCAAGCGATTGCGTCATTGGGGAATACAACCCGAAGTTCGTTATTGGTTTTGTGAACGCTTCCGCCGTACGTTTATTGGAATACATGGACATTATGCGGATTTCAATGTAGGAGGATGGCCTAATTGGTCTTTCATCAGCGAAAATATGCAAGAGAATCGCTATCAGGGACATTTATACGGAGGTGGTTTTTCGGTGGGACATTCCTGGATCTTGAAAAAACGCTGGAGCATTGAAGCATCTGTTGGAGTGGGATATGCACATATTGTATATGATAAATATCCCTGTACCACTTGCGGTACGAAAGAGAAGGAAAGTAGTAAAAATTACTTTGGACCTACTAAAGCAAGTGTGTCGCTTATTTATATAATTAAATAGAATGATGATGAAAAGAAATATAGGTTTTATTGTATGTATGTTAGTGGTTTGCAGCCTGAATATAAAGAATGTGATGGCGCAATCCCGCTCTTATGAGGGCAACATTGCTGTGAAGCCGGTTCAACTGGAACAAAAAGGTAACTTTCTTCATATCGATATAGACTTTAGCTTGAATAATGTGAAGGTTAAATCGGCGCGCGGAGTGGATCTTATTCCTCAACTGGTATCTCCAGGACGTACTTTGAATCTTCCAAAGATATCTATCAAAGGTCGTGACGAATACCTGGCTTATGAGCGTGAACTTGCGATGATGAGTGCCAAAGAGAAGAAGACCTATGAGAAGCCTTATGTGGTGGAAAAAGGAAACAAATTGAGAAATGATACGATTCGCTATCGATATGTGGTGCGTTTTGAGCCTTGGATGGAAGATGCGCGTCTGGATGTGCAGCGCGATGAATGTGGTTGTGGTGAAACAGCGTTGATGGATGTGGAACGGTTTGATAAGGTTACGTTGGAACGTGTATTGTTGCCATACATGGTATCACCTCAATTGGCATATTTGCAACCAAAGGCCGAAGAGATCAAACGTCGTGATATACAGGCAGAGTGTTTTCTTGATTTTGAAGTGAATAAGGTGAACATCCGTCCCGAATATATGAATAACCCTCAAGAGCTGGCTAAAATTCGTAAGATGATTGATGAGTTGAAGTTTGATCCCAGTGTAAAGGTTAACCGCTTGGACATCATAGGTTATGCTTCTCCGGAAGGAACATTGGCAACTAACAAACGCCTGTCTGAAGGACGTGCTATGGCACTCCGGGAGTATCTGGCATCCAGATATGACTTCCCTAGAAACCAATATTATATCATCTTTGGCGGTGAGAACTGGGAAGGTTTGGAAGAAGCACTGAATACAATGGAAATGGAATATAAAGATGAAGTGCTGGATATTATAAGGAATATACCTATTGAGAAAGGAAGAGAGACCAAATTGATGCAACTTCGTGGGGGAGATCCTTACCGGTATATGCTGAAATATATTTTCCCGAGTCTTCGTGTTGCTATCTGTAAAGTGAATTATGAGGTTAAGAATTTTAATATAGATGAAGCGAAAGAGGTCATTAAAAGCCGTCCGCAGAATTTAAGTCTGAATGAGATGTTCTTGGTGGCTAATACCTATCCGGTTGGTTCGCAAGATTTCATTGATATATTCGAGACGGCTGTCCGGATGTACCCGAAGGATGAGATTGCTAATATTAATGCCGCTGCTGCTGCCTTATCACGCAACGACCTGTTATCGGCAGAACGTTATTTAGATATGGTACACTCAAATACTAATTTATCAGAATATAATAATGCTATAGGGGTACTAATGCTATTAAAAGGAGAATACGAGAAAGGAGAAAAGTATTTAAAAATAGCCGCCGAATCGGGTTTGGAAGCTGCCGGACATAATTTGGAAGAATTGGCTAGAAAGAGAACAAATGCAGCTGAAATTGAAAATAAAAATAGGGATAAATAAATTAATTACAAACGCTTTTATTAAATTGTAAAAAACAATGAAGAAAAAAAACTTTTTTATGCTGGCACTTGCTGCTATTGCATTTGCAGCATGTAGTAATGAGGACATCGTTCCTGATGGGGAAAACGGGACTGATGTAACTAACTCTGATGGAGATGCATGGGTGGCTTTGAGTGTACAATCAACCAAAACACGTGCACTGAACAACCCCAATCAAGAAAATGGTACACCTGATGAAAGTACGATAACTAAGGTTTACGCAGTTTTCTTTGATGGACATACTGATGCAAGTATCGTAACGAAAATTATAGATTTTGGAACAGAGGACATCAATAATCTACCTAACAGAACAAATGCATTTAAGGTGCCTTCTAGTTCGGAAGCTGTATTGATTATTGCCAATCCGCAGAATCTGAATCGGACCATTCAGGAAGGTGACACTTATGAAAATGTAAATAAGGTAATAACGCTTACGGCAGAAACCGAAGTGACCACTGGGATAGCAAAATCAGGTGGGTTTGTTATGACAAATGCTAAAGGCGACCTGGAACCTTCAAAAGATAATGGGGATCCGGAAGTATTGACTTTGCACAATACGCCAACAGCAGCGACAGGCTCTCCTCAAAGAATTAGAATTGACCGTATATCAGCTAAAGTGCGGGTATATGTGAAACCTGATAGTGGTGAAGAACTTAGTGAAACGGCAACTATAGACTCGGATGAGACAGAGTGGTACTTGAATATAACGAACAAGAAATTCTATCCTGCATCAAAAAGAATGAAGACAGCCATGAATACATGGACTCCGTATGATCAGTATGGTCTTGGTTCATACAGAGTCGATCCGAATTTTGGAGTAGTCAATGATATTGGCGCATGGGATGATAATGACCCAACGGCATATGCTGGAAACTATTTTTATGTGTCATCGGCTACTAAAAAAGAGGATATAGATTGGAATAAAGTAAATACGTCTGTTAAATATTGCCTTGAAAATACACAGAATCAAACAGATGGTGCTGGTGGTGTAAACTTCAATATGCATGCTTATACAACGCAAGTATTGTTGAAAGTCGGTTATGCTCCCACTACCATTACTAATGAAGATGGTTCAAAAGTGACTTTAGCTAATGGAACAGATTGGTTTAATATGAATGGTATATTCTATACTCAAGCTTCAATATTGACTTATATTGAAAAGGAATTGGCTAGTAAATATAAACATGATAAACCATCTGAATATGCTACGGATATAACAGATGCTTATAATGGGTATATAAAGGAACTTCTTAAGACCGAAGTTACGATTCCTACTGATAAGGATGATGCTAAAACTGCAGAAGAGATGGCAGCAGAACTTAAGTTGGAATTTAGTAATCTTGCTGCCCAGGTTTCAACGGCAAGTAAAGGAGGTAAGAATCTGAAAGGTGTTGAATACTATTCAGAAGGTATTTGTTACTATAAAATCATGATTAAGCATGATGATAGTCCTACCATCATGAATAAGTTAGGTGAATTTGGTGTAGTTCGTAACTCTGTTTATGATATTACTGTAAATAAAATCAATAATCCGGGTTATCCAATCATCCCCGATCCGGATCCTAATACACCGGATGAAGAAGAAGACCGTTACTTGTCTATCAAGATTGAGGTTAATCCATGGACTTGGTACAGTCAAGTTGAACCACTATAATTTGAAATTCATTGTTTTAATATAATTAGAGGTAAAGAGGGGACGCTCTCTTTACCTCCAAAACAAACAATAGAAAATAGAAAACAAACAATAGAAAACTTTATAGTTTGATAGAATTAGAAGAATAGAAATATGAACCTAAAAAGCCTTGTACGTCATGTCACCTTCGGGATTCTCATCATTAGCTCCTGGATAATGACTTCTTGTGATAACTTTAATGAAGACCTGCCGGAATGCCGTTTGTTTGTAAAGTTCAAATATGACTATAATATGGAATTTGCAGATGCTTTCCATACACAGGTTGATAAAGTAGAGCTTTATGTGTTTAATAAAGACGGAAAGTTTTTATTTAAACAGGCAGAAGAAGGAAGCTCATTATCGACGGGAAATTATCTGATGGAGGTAGCATTGCCTATAGGCGAGTATCAGTTTATGGCATGGGCAGGTGCACGTGATTCATACGATATTACTTCGTTAACTCCCGGTGTCTCTACGATTACTGATCTACGATTGCAGTTGAAACGTGAAGAGGCTCTTATCATCAATAAAGAGTTGGAAACGCTTTGGTATGGTGAGATTATCGATGTAAACTTTACAGGGAAAACTCATCAGACAGAGACGATTAACCTGATAAGGGATACAAAACGGGTACGTTTTATATTCCAGGGTTATACCAATGATTGGGAACTCAACGTGGATGATTATGATTATGAGATTCGGGAATCCAATGGATATCTGGGGCATGATAACTCTTTGTTGGAGGATGATATGCTTAGTTTCCAACCTTATCGCAGAGATCAAGTGAATTCTTCTGCTGCTTCAGTAGACCTTAATACGATGCGGTTGATGAAGGATCGAAAAACCCGGTTAGTGGTGACGGAGAAATCTTCTGCAAAAAAGGTATTCGATATCAATCTGATTGATTATCTTGCTATGACTAATATGGAGGATAAGAAAATCGGAATGCAGGAATATTTTGATCGCCAAAGTAACTACCATATCGTTTTCTTCATCTCTGATTCATGGCTTGCCATGAGAATCGTGATTAACGGATGGACTGTTTATTCGCAGACAGAAGGAGAACTGTAATATCAACAAATAGGGAGAAATCCCAGAAAGAATACATTAGTATAATAAGGGACAAAAAAAGAACCGGCTAAGTTAATTAACTTAGCCGGTTCTTTTTTACAAGGTATCAATTATACTTTTTTGATTTTGTAGGAATATGATACGCTGTGCTTCTCCGCTTTCCGAGATCAGAGTGGAGTGACGTTTCAAAGATAGAATCCAGTCACGTTGCATCTGACAGATATGCGGGCTTTGTGAATCCATAGAATTGATTGAATATATCCGCAATAGACTAATCTGGTAGTTCAGCTTTTCGATGTAGCTGTAAGTCGCTTCAAAGTTTATATTGGATAAATAGAAATACACTTTCCGTCCTTCGCTAAATTCTCCTTTACTTGATAACGTTTCTATATACGTCAGTAGTTGATATAGTTCTTCTTTTAGGTTCTCTACATCATTCGGTGTAATCATGTGCAAACTGGCAAAGTACTTAATCTCATTGACGAAAGAATAGAAAATACTGGTGTCCCAGATAAAAAAGGTTTTGGGACATTGTTTCACACTTTCACTCAACTTTTTATGCGCCTGCACGATTTTCTTCTCTACGCGCATATCCTCCAAAGAGTGTGGAGTCTTGATTTGTCCATGCTGATAAATCCATCGGCTAAGACGAAACTTAGACAGATTCTCGAAAGAAGAATAAAGCGTAAAAGGTAAAAGATTGGAAGCCGTATATATTTCCGTGCTATTATCTTCTTTTACAAAATCAAATATCTGTAGATAACGATTAAGTATTTCGTAATAGCTATCTATCGCATTAGAAGAATGATGCAGGTTGAGGTCGAAAGTCACCTTGTTAGAATGGTGATCGCCGACTACCTGATCGATAGAAATTCCCAATTTGTGAGATATGATGGCTACTTCTTCTATCGAAAAAGATACCTCACCCCGAAGTCTGCGGTATACAGCTTCTTTGCCCATACATAGGATATCCGCCAAATTACTGGCAAGATTTTGCCCTTTGGGAACCCTCTCTTTCATAACTGTTATTAATTCATTTAGAATACCATTTTTCATTGTCTGTTCCTCGCATTTAATATTAATAATCACTGTGATACATTTTATGCAAAATTAAAGCTTGTAAGTGAAAGATTAGTGTGGAAAAACGGCTATGAGTTGTGTGCTCATTTTCTGATTGGAAAGAAAAAAAAAGAGTGGGGGCATATAATGAAAAAAAGTAGATAATGTGGTTATCTACTTTCATTTATTGTAATTCTATAATTTACTTGCTTCTGTTTTACGAAAAAATGGAAATTAAAGAGTATCAATGATTTCCCGTTGTTGCTTAAAAAAATGAATACGTTGCATTTCACCACTTTCGGATATCAGAGTGGAGAATTTCTTTAATGACTGAATCCATTCTTTTAAACTATGGAATATCTCATGATCCAGGGTAGTCAAAGAATTGATGGAATAAACACGTATCAGGCTAAGCTGTAGCGAATTGGTTTCCACATAACTGTATGTCGCCTCAAAATTGATGTGAGACACATAGATACGGACCGTATTGCCATCTTTGGTTTTTCCTCGTGTAGCAAGTTCTTCCAGTTCGTCTGTAAGCAGAAACAATTCCTCTTTAATCTGCATTTTTGCTTCATCCGAAATGAGATGAACGTCAGAGAAGTATTGGATGTCATTGATGAGATGCTGGAAAATCATACTATCCCAGATATAATCTATAGAATGAATATGACGGGTCATATCCACATAATCTTTCTGGATATTGAGCAATTTCGCAGGAATCTCCAATTCATCGAAATTGTTACACTGAATATATTTGTTTTGGTACATCCATTTGAAAAAACGGAATTTAGCCAAAAGATCATGTTTCAGATAGAGAGTCTGGGGAATAATATTAGAAGAAGTCCCCATGGTAGACTCCGGATCATCCTGCATTGTATTAATCAATGATACATATTTATATAAGGTATTATAGTAACTTTCAAACGGATCATCATAATCTACGATATTTATGTCGAACATTGCATTCGATTTGAAGCTGGTTCCTATAATCTTATCCAGCGATATGCCAAGTTTCCTTGAAACAAGAGCTGCTTCCTGTAGCGTGAAAGGTACCTCACCACGCAATCTTCTATATACGGCTTCTTTACCTATGTATAGTGTGTCCATTAACATATCTGCCAGTTTACCTTTTGCCGGAAGCTTTTCTTTCATCGCCTCTATCAGGTTTGTATTAGGGTCATTTATCGTCATAATAGTCTAAATAAAATGTACTTTTGTATTATAAACATTTCACTGTGGCAAGTTGTTTCGGAATTTGAAACTATTTAAATCTTCTTTTTTTTAAAATATCCTCTCCGAAAATTGTTTATTTTAAGCAAATCGGTTACATTTGTGTCCATAAACAAAACGAAGGGACAGCGTCTCTTTAGTAAACAATAGAAAAACTTAGAATGAAAAGAATATTGGTAAGTGGCGGAGCCGGTTTTATAGGCTCTCATCTCTGTACTCGGCTTATAAACGAAGGTCACGACGTGATATGCCTGGATAATTTTTTTACGGGTTCGAAAGATAATATCATTCATTTGATGGATAATCATCATTTTGAGGTGGTGAGGCATGATGTCACTTATCCTTATTCGGCAGAAGTAGATGAAATATATAATTTGGCATGTCCCGCATCTCCTATCCATTATCAACATGACCCGATTCAAACAGCTAAAACATCTGTGATGGGGGCTATAAATATGTTGGGATTAGCAATGAGGCTGGATGCCAAGATTTTGCAAGCTTCTACGAGCGAGGTATATGGAGACCCGATCGTTCATCCGCAACCGGAAAGCTACTGGGGAAATGTGAATCCGGTAGGTTACCGGTCTTGTTATGATGAGGGGAAGCGTTGCGCAGAAACGTTATTTATGGATTATCACCGTCAGAACAGTGTGCGTGTGAAGATTATCCGTATTTTTAATACGTATGGTCCGCGAATGTTGCCGAACGACGGCCGGGTTGTTTCTAATTTTATTCTTCAAGCGTTGAATAATGAGGATATAACTATATATGGTGATGGAAAACAAACACGTAGTTTCCAATATATTGATGATTTGATTGAGGGAATGATAAGAATGATGAATACGGAGGACGGATTTACAGGACCTGTGAATTTGGGGAATCCGAATGAGTTCCCAGTGTTGGAACTGGCGGAAAGGATTATTAGTCTGACCGGCTCATCTTCGAAAATTGTATTTAAGTCTTTGCCGGATGATGATCCGAAACAGCGACAACCGGATATTACATTGGCTAAAGAGAAACTGGGTTGGCAGCCTACCGTTGAACTGGAAGAAGGGCTGAAGCGTATGATTGAATATTTTAAAAATGTCTGAAGCATAAAAAAAGAAAATTATGAATATGGAAATTAATCCTTCCGAATATAAAGTCCTTATTGTGGACGATGTAATATCAAACGTCCTTTTATTAAAGGTACTTTTGACCAACGAGAAATTCAAGATTGTGACTGCCGGTAATGGAACACAGGCGTTGGAACAAGTGAAGAAGGAAAATCCGGATCTAGTATTGTTGGATGTGATGATGCCGGATATCAGTGGATTTGAGGTGGCTCAACAAATGAAAGCGGATCCCGAAATGGCTGAAATTCCCATTATCTTCCTGACTGCTCTTAACAGTACGGCAGATATCGTCAAAGGATTTCAGGTGGGTGGTAACGATTTTATCTCAAAGCCATTCAACAAAGAAGAGCTGATTATTCGTGTGACACACCAGATTTCGTTAGTTGCAGCGAAAAGAATCATTGTTGCACAAACGGAAGAGTTGCGTAAGACTATTATGGGACGTGACAAGCTCTACTCTGTGATTGCACATGACTTGCGTTCGCCTATGGGATCCATCAAGATGGTATTGAATATGCTGATTCTGAATCTGCCAAGCGAAACGATTGGTGAGGAGATGTATGAATTGCTAACGATGGCCAATCAGACAACTGAAGATGTATTCTCATTGCTTGATAATCTGCTGAAATGGACGAAGAGCCAGATTGGTAAACTAAAAGTGGTTTATCAGGATATTGATATGGTAGAAGTGGTAGAGGGCGTAAGTGAAATCTTTACGATGGTAGCCAGTCTGAAGAATATTAAGATTGTACAGGATGTACCTGTGGAAAATATGGCTGTCCGTGCTGATATTGATATGATTAAGACGGTGATCCGTAATTTAATCAGTAATGCGATTAAGTTTAGCAATGAAGGTTCGGAGGTAGTGGTGTCACTGGCAGAAGAAGACGGTATGGCAATCGTAAGTGTGAAAGACAGCGGTTGCGGTATCGATGATGAAAATCAGAAGAAGTTGCTGCATACCGATACTCATTTCAGTACCTTTGGTACAAACAATGAGGAAGGTTCGGGACTCGGATTGTTATTGTGTCAGGACTTTGTTGTTAAGAATGGCGGTAAACTTTGGTTTACTTCGAAGAAGGGAGACGGGTCTACATTTAGTTTCTCAATCCCATTGTTGGAGAAATAAGATAACTATAGATAATACAACTAGAAATAATAAGGGCACGGTTTGCATGAATATGTAAATCGTGCCCTTATTTAATGGTATATTCTATTTTCGGCCTATCGTTTGCAGATAGCCTTAAAATCGCAATACGAACATTTTTTAGTATCTTCTGTCTGCGTAAAAGGCTCTTCTTCGCTGAATATTTCTTCTAATAATGCTTGTAGGCGTTCACGGAATTCATCTTCAAAGAAAGCGAAGTTGTTTACCGGTATTTTCGGTTTACGGGGTTCTCCCATTTCGATAACAGGCGAATAGCTTTCCGATGCTGCCCGGTGGATGTAGAGCAGGGCAGGAGCTACCATTAACGATTGTTGTCGGCTCATGATAGCGGCATATAGAAAAGTCTGGAAGATATAGTTTGGGCGTGTTTCCGATGGGGTGAACAGTTGCTCGATATTAGCAGGTATTTTAGGACTTCCTCCTGTCTTGTAGTCAACAATCCGCAGGGTACTTTCTTTAGCATCCATACGGTCGATTGTGCCACCCAGACGGAGAGTGAACGGTCCTTGTCCTGTTTGTATAGTTATCTCTTCTGAAACTTTCTTTTCCATAGCGACCATTTCGAAAGGAGTATATTGAAGGTCGTTGCGCAGCAATTGTTTCAGATAGGAAACAATTACTTTGGAGTTGATAAGCTGTATGCCGTTATATTCGGGCTTTTCTTCGGGAGCGACCTTGAATAATTCTTCCTTGAAGGCTTGATCGACATAGCTTTGCAACTTTACTTCATTACGTAATAAGCGTTCAATATCTTCTTTCTGTATCATTTTTCCATTGGCAGTCAGATCGGTGTATGCCAATTGGGCAGAGAGATGGAAAATGGTTCCAAACAAAGCTGAATCAATTTCTGCACTGACTTCATCCGGTGTTTTTAATCCCGCTACGTAACGGTAATAGAATCTCAACCGGCAATCAAGATAAGCATTGAGGGCGGAAGGGGAGAGAATTACCGATGAAGGATTAGTGCTATCGTAAGTACGATAAATTCGTCTTAGTACTTCAGGTGTTTTTTCTATCTGTATCTCTTGGATACTTTGCGGAGATTGTCCGGCTTCCAGATACTCACGAGTGATATCATGCGGACCTTCCACGAGTAATTGTAGCATGAAGCGGGACTCTTCTCCACGGTTGAGACCGTCCGAGGAAGTATTGTAGAGCAGAGTGATATTTTCTGCCCGCTGTATCAGGCGATAGAAGTAGTAGGCATACACTGCATTCTTATGTTCGATAGTGGTCATGCCAAAAGCTTTCCGGAGGTTATAGGGAATAAAAGAAGATTCTCCTCCGGATTTGGGGAGTTGTCCTTCGTTGAGAGATAATATGATGAGATTTCGGAAGTCCAGATTACGTGTTTCCAGTACTCCCATAACTTGCATTCCGATAGCGGGTTCTCCGTGGAAAGGAATATTGGAAGCTGTCAATGCTTTGGTAATCAGTCGTTTCAGGGTGTCGGTGCGTATACTTAGTTCTCCGCTTTCAATCAAACTGTAGAGACGGTTGATTTTGGTGTGGCTTTGGAAGAGGGATTCTCTATAAAGTTGATTGAAAATATCATTGTATTCCCCTTCTTTGCGATAAATGGTTGAAATATCTTTGATTAATTCAATCAGATAATCGCATAGCTCTTTAATGCCATTACGGGGAGTGAAGAGGGTAGCCAGGAAATCATCTTGCTTCAGTTCCGATGGAAGTGGATAGAAGCGGTTTGTTTTGGTTAGTTCGCGTTCCAGTGGACCGGCATGGGATGAGATTTGCCGGGTATAGGGATGTTTCAATATGGCTGATACCGCCTCGTAAGTGAATCGGCCGGTATCGGAGCGGTAACCGTTGGTTTGTAGCTCCATAGCGGCATTGATAAAACTGTAAATAGGAGTTTGAGCCAATGGGAATCCCATGGTGATATTGACATTCTTCACTTCCTGCGGAATGGAATGAAGTACAGGGAGCAGCAGGGCTTCATTACAAAGTACTACGGCATTTTCTTTTTCCTTTTCTTCAGCGATTTGTGAATGATTGTCCGTAATCATTTTGATCCATTCGGGGAGGAAACGGGCTTGTGCATTCTCGGTGGAAGCGGAAATATAACGTATTTTTTTCGGTTCTTTGAAGGTATCGAAAAAGCTTTCCGGAAGTTCGTTCGGAAATTCCCCCAGATTACGTTTCAGAAATTCTCCGGCTTCATGTTTTCTGATTTGTTGGGTGTAGAAAATATCGTAGTCCCAATAAAAAAGTGCTTTGCCTGCATCTTTCAGCTTTCTGAAAAATTCGTTTTCTACTTTGTTCAGTACATTGAAACCGACAAATATGTATTTGTCGTATTTGAGTTGATCGGTATCGAGTTGCTCAATCACATTCCGGTAGAGCATGCCTTCGTATGCGATGCCTAGCTCTGTCAGGTTTTCCCGGTAATGATGGTAGATAGTGCCTAGTTTGTCCCAAAGGGAAATAAATTTCTCTTTGAGTTCGGTTCGTCTTTCAATGGAGAAATTCTGAAAAAACTGTTGTATGGCTTCTTCCTGCTCTTTGTCGAGGAATTCATAGTCGTCCATCAGATTTTTCAAATCTTGTAGATTACTGAATAATTTATCGGCATCGACCATATTCTTATCTACATCATCAAAATCACTAATCAACAACTCTCCCCAGAAGTAGAAATCATCCAATGTTTCCTGACTCTGTGTTTCCTCTTTGAATACTTTATAAAGCTCACAAACCAATCGAATAGGGTCACCGCTTTTTTGTACTGATAGTTTCTGAAACAGGTCGCTGATACTCATGGCGGCTGGTGACCAGATCGGTTGATCGGATTCTCCTGCCAAATATTCATTGAAAAACAAGTTAGCACGTTTATTGGGGAAAATGAGTGCTGTACGTGACAGGTTATTTCCTATTTTGGCATATAAATCGTGAGCGACTAGTTGGAGAAATGATTGCATATTGATTAAGTTTTTTCTAATTCATATATTTATTGTGCCCGGAACATAACTGGAACGGTGAAATAAACGGCTACTTTAGTACCATCTTCCAGTTCTCCCGGCTTCCATTTGGGCATTTGGTTGATGATGCGCAATGCTTCTTTATCCAAGTAAGGATCTACGCTGCGTACAACTTTGGGGTTGACTACATTTCCTTCCTTATCAACAACAAACCGGATAATAACACGTCCCTGTGGTCCCATCTCTCCTTGAGCGACTGTCGGATACTTTATTTTTTTTCCAAGGAATTGTATTAATGCTTGTTGACCTCCCGGGAATTCCGGCATAACCGGAGCTACTTCCAGTGTATCACTAGCCGACAGTGAAGTATTTGATATATCGGGGGCAACAAATCCAACTACTACAGGTGGTTCTTCACAAATATCTCCTTCTAGCACATCATCGGGTGTTGGCGCTGGTGGCGGGGGAGGTGGTGCATCTTTTATGGAGGCAATGATGGTGTCTTCTGCCGGAGTGGGGACAGGCTCTCCCATAATGAGATTTTCATAGGAAGTTGTATCACTAGACACTTCTTTATTCATTCCTTTATTAGCCGAATTAGTGCATGAAGTCATTGGAGTCATGGCTATCAGCCCTGCAGATATGCCTAATACTGTGATTGCTTTTCCCGCTATCTGTTTTCGTTCAAGCTGCTGCTCCAAATAACGAA
>ERZ838827.1296-NODE-1296-length-20021-cov-7.809075_pt1 | contig 20021 bp, 15 predicted proteins | sample MGYA00519881_ERZ838827 | MGnify/ENA primary metagenome ERZ838827 (study PRJEB31850, sample SAMEA3708842) | human gut metagenome | biome: human gut; feature: human-associated habitat; material: faeces | place: China | collected 2014 ...
ATTCTTCACTCCGTGTCATATTTCCGCTTTCCTGCTTTCTTACAAAGCATTCTTGTCTCCATTCAGAATGACTGGGAATGGTAAAGCGTCATCCTGAACGAATGTGAAGGATCTATACCCGTGGTGAGGAAAGCCGTAAGATGTCATTCAGAGTATACCGTATACTCCTTCCAGAGCATATGATCAAGCGATTTGCTTGACTTACTTAATAATACGAGCAGGAGCGAAGGAGGCTTTCTGATTACCTTTTGCTTCATAAGATATTTAAAAAGGGATTTGAAGTCAAAGATAAAAAAGAAATCCATTTTCGTGAGTCAAAGAAATTCTGAAATTAAGAAAATAATTTGAATAATTTGAAAAAAATTAGAACATATGATAAAATAATGCGGAGCATAAGCGCGGTCCTTTCGGTTGTGCTTGCAGGAAGAGGAGAAGAAACAGAGGAAACACGGTAACTCGAGTTGTATTCTCTCTTCCTGAAAATATAGAGGACACTATTATTTTTCGGAAGGAGCAAGAATAATGAAAAAGATTCTCGCAATCGCAGCAGCTGCTGCACTCACCGCAGGCGTATCCGCATACGCTGCAAATCCGTTCTCTGATGTATCCCCTGATGACTGGGCTTATCAGGCAGTGTCCGATCTCTCTGATCAGGGCGTTGTAGAAGGCTATCCGGACGGTACATTCAAAGGCGAAAGAAACATGACCCGTTATGAACTGGCGCAGGTCATTGCCCGTCTGATGGCTCGCGAAGACCAGCTGAATGCTGAACAGAAAGCAACCCTGGATAAACTGGCAGGGGAATACGCAGATGAACTGGCAAACCTTGGTGTCCGCGTAAGCAACCTGGAAAAGAAAGTGGGCAACATCTCCTGGTTCGGCGATGCCCGCATGCGTTGGCAGGAAAAAGGATACAATGCTGACGGTTCAAAGAAAGAAGATTCCTGGAATGGCCGTATGCGTATCAATGCCAAGGCGCAGGTGAATGACAGCACTTATGTACGTGGCCGTTTTGCCAGCAATATGAACTTCAAAGACGGCAAAGACGCGGATACAAAGATGGATGTGCTTTTTGTGCATCATCAGTTCGGCGATAAAGTTGGGATGAACTTGGGGCGCAACTTCCTTACCCTTGGTCAGACTGGTATGTACTATGATGATTTCTTTGACGGCGCTCAGCTTTTCATCGGTGACAGCAAACTGACTCTGGCAGCAGGTTATGGACGTATGAATGCATGGGCAGATGACGAAGATACTGTTTATGCCCGTCTTTATGGACAGACCGGCCGTATCGGCTATGATGCGGAATACATTAAGACCGTCGGCGCAGCTGATGCTGCTACGAAGTCTGTCTGGGGTGCTGGCCTGACCGTAGGCGTAACTGACGCAGTTGATGTATTCGGTGATTTCTACAAGAATACAAAACCTGCCGGTGATCCGCAGATGTGGACAGCAGGTCTCGGTTTCGGACACTATAACCTGAAAAAACCGGGCACCTTCAGAGTAGCCGCCCAGTATGTAAGAAATGAAGCCGGCGCTTATTTCGGCGGCAGCACTTACACCGCATTCCCGGCCAGCTCCCTTCTTAATGTGGACAGCAAGTTCTGGCTGGCCAATGCTGATGTCGTTCTGGCAAAGAATGTCCGCATCCACGGTGAATATGCATTCAATGTGAAGACAGATGACAATGTAGATTATGATGATCTTGCTACCGTATCTTTGAACTACAACTTCTAATACTTGTGTTCAAGGGATAAAGGTAATGAAAAAGACCTCGAAAGAGGTCTTTTTTGTATGTGTTTGATTAGCTGTTGGCTGATAGCTGATAGCTGTTAGCCGTTAGCTGTGGGCTGTCAGCTACAAGCTAACTATTCTTTTACGATTTAAATCATTAACGACAAACGAGTATCCTCAATCGCACTACGTGCGCCAGCGAGCTCCTTCCGGCGGCCGACTCCATGGTTCTTGTATAGGACGGTAAGGCGTCAGGCTGAACGAATGTGAAGGATCTGTTATCGTGGTGAGGAAGGCGGTAAGACGTCATCCGAGTAATAGATTCTTCACTCCGTTTCATCGTTCCGTCTAGCATCTTTCCCACAAAGCATTCTTACCCCCGTTCAGAATGACGATTTGGGGAAAGGCGTCATAATGAGGGAAACGTTAATCGTCATCCTGAACGAATGTGAAGGATCTGTACCCGTGATGAGGGAAATATAAGACCTTATGGGGGCAGCGGATTCATCACTCTATGCCGGTTCAGGGTGACGATTAAGGTGCTATAAAGGGAAATGGCCTCATGTAAAAGAAAAAAACTATAACCGACCTGCGTTCGAAAAAAGGGAGGAAGATGAAAAAACAGTGAGAAATATACCATGAGAAGAAAGAGCTGTAATTATACGATAAAATCTGCTTATACAAAAGTTAGCGCCCTTTTTGATTAAAATAATAAAAGAAGATACTTAATTTATTCCAATGGAAATAGAGAAAATAAATTAAGGTAGATTTTTTCGAAGAGTTTCAGAGTTCTTGCAAAAAAAATTCTGATGTGTTACATTGCAGGTAAGCAGCAGGGGTGTGTTCCGCTATGCTGCTTATGGGGTAATGAAGAAACGCAGAGGAAACACGGTCACTCGTGCAAGATTCTTCCGGAACTCCATTCCAAAGGGACAATTTATTTTTCGGAAGGAGCAAGAATAATGAAAAAGATTCTCGCAATCGCAGCAGCAGCTGCACTCACCGCAGGCGTATCCGCATACGCTGCAAATCCGTTCTCTGATGTATCCCCTGATGACTGGGCTTATCAGGCAGTGTCCGATCTCTCTGATCAGGGCGTTGTAGAAGGCTATCCGGACGGTACATTCAAAGGCGAAAGAAACATGACCCGTTATGAACTGGCGCAGGTTATCGCCCGTCTGATGGCTCGTGAAGACCAGCTGAATGCAGAACAGAAAGCAACCCTGGACAAACTGGCAGGGGAATACGCCGATGAACTGGCTAACCTCGGCGTCCGCGTAAGCAACCTGGAAAAGAAAGTGGGCAATATCTCCTGGTCCGGCGATGCCCGTATGCGTTATCAGGACAAATCCAATGATACTGATAACTGGGACGGCCGTATGCGTATCGTAGCAAAGGCGGCTGTTAACGACAGCACCTACGCACAGGCTCGTTTTGTAAGCGAAATGAACTTCAAAGACAGCAAAGATGCAAATACCTATGCGGATCAGCTGTTTGTAAACCATGGCTTCGGTGACTTCGCTGTAAGACTCGGTCGTCAGCCGGTTACTTTCGGCAACCAGGGCGGCTGGCTCTATGGATCCGCTAAAGGCTATGACGGCGCACAGCTTTCCTACAAAGGGGATAGATTCGACGCAGCTGTAGGCTACGGACAGTTCAATACTTCTGATTACGGAACAGCTTTTACTGAACGTAATGCATTCTTCGCCAAAGGCAGTGCAGATTTGAAAGTTGCTAAGCTGGGCGTAGATTATATTCGTTTCACCGGTGATGAACATGAAAATCTGATTGGCGCGAACCTGATGATACCGGCAGGTGATTTCCGTGTATTCGGTGAATACTGGAAGAATACAAGCACTAACTCTGACTATGATCGGGCTTGGAACGCAGGTATCGGCTATGGCAAGATGGATTTGAAAAAACCGGGTTCTTTCGCTTTGAGCCTGGCTTATAATGATGTAGACTATAATGTTCACTTTGGCGGCACCGGCCTTCAGACAGATGTTCTGAGCCAGCTGACCAATAAAGCAACCTATGGTAATGCGTTGAATGTGACATTCTGGAACGCTATGGCTGATGTTACTCTCCAGAAGAACGTTTATCTTCACGCTGAATATGCATTCGATGTAGATGCAGAAGCATCCTCCACTGATGCAAAGGATGCGTGGAACGTTTCCCTGAACTACAAGTTCTAATACTTGGGTTACCAGAGACAAAACCAGTGAAAAAGACCTCGAAAGGGGTCTTTTTTGTATGTGTTTGATTAGCTGTTGGCCGATAGCTGTTAGCTGATAGCTGTTAGCCGTTAGCTGTGGGTCAGAGGCAAAAGACTGAAAATAGGAGACGCTGTCTGCTTATTGCTTTGAATATCAGCGGAGAAGGATTTGCTGCTGTGGTAAGGAAAAACGGTATGAGGATAAAAGCCATCAGCTGTGAGCTGTCAGCTGCAAGCTAAATATTCTTTTACGGTTTGAGTCATTACGGCAAGCGAGTATCCTCAGCCGCACTGCGTGCACCACGAGCTCCTTCCGGCGGCCGATTCCATGATTCTTGCATAAGACGGTAAAGCGTCATCCTGAACGAATGTGAAGGATCTGCTACCCGTGGTAAGGAAATCGGTAAGACGTTACCAGAGTAATAGATTCTTCGCTTTATGACACATTGCTGGTTTCCATCTTTCTCGCAAGGTATTCTTGCCAAAGCTCTGAATGACGATTAGGGGAAAGGCGCCACAATGACAGAAAACGCTAATCGTTATCCTGAACCGCACGAAGGAACTGTACACGTGGTGAGGAAAGCCGGTATGAGGATAAAAGCCATCAGCTGTGAGCTGTCAGCTACAAGCTAAATATTCTTTTGCGATTTAAATCATTACGACAAGCGAGTATCCTCAGCCGCACTGCGTGCGCCAGCTCCTTATGGATAAGGAGCCCCACTGCATTCCATTTTCCTTTTTAAAGTATTTAATGCGAACCGGTATTTAGGAAAGAGTTCCAACGGTAAGAATAGGGATTGGGTAAGCCTCCTTGTTTATAAGGAGGTGGCCGGCGAAGCCGGACGGAGGATACTGGCTTGGGGGAGTGACACGAAAGGTTAGAATGGATGTGTGTACTTGTTCATAAGAAGGCGAGTGAACCATTTTTAAAGGGACGGAGTGACGCGTAAAAATGAGTGAAACAACTTGCTCCGGCGGCTATGGATGTCTGTGCGGGGACAGTTTTCAGATAACGAATCAGCGGTGCGTAATAAAATAAGCAGAAGGAGATTAAAATTATGTTTCCCCCTTTATTTACCCCGCTTTTTTGGCTATAATAGTAAAAATCTATAACCGCTTTTATATTTCTTTGCCGAAGGAGGACATGATGGCAACTTATATCAATGAACCGTCACATACTTTTAATGAATATCTTCTGATTCCCGGATATTCTTCATGTGAATGTATTCCGGCGAATGTTTCTCTTAAGACGCCGCTGGTGAAGTTCAAAAAAGGAGAGGAGCCTGCTATTGAGCTGGCGATTCCCATGGTGTCCGCCATCATGCAGGCGGTTTCCGGTGAGAGGCTGGCGGTAGAATTGGCGCGTAACGGCGGCGTTTCTTTTATTTACGGTTCGCAGACGCCGGAGGACGAAGCGGCGATGGTGGCTCGTGTAAAGGCAAAGAAGGCGGGGTTCGTATTCAGTGATTCCAATCTGGCTCCTGTGAATACGCTGGCGGATATCCTTGCGCTGAAGGCAAAGACGGGACATTCCACGGTGGCGATTACGGAGGACGGTACACCGAACGGGAAATTAGTGGGGATCGTATCAAGCCGTGATTACCGTGTGAGCCGTATGGACCGCAGCGAGAAGATTGCCGATTTTATGACGCCTCTTGAAAAGCTGGTCACTGCCGGGTTCGGCATCACACTTTCCGAAGCCAATGATATTATCTGGGACAATAAAATCAATTCCCTTCCCGTCCTTTATGAAGATGGCCGCCTTTACGGTTTCGTTTTCCGCAAGGATTATGACTCTCATCGTGAGAATCCTGATGAAATGCTGGATGCAGAAAAGCGTTTTATCGTGGGCGCCGGTATTAATTCCCGTGATTATGAGCAGCGTGTGCCGCTTCTTGTCAATGCAGGGGCAGATGTGCTCTGTATTGATTCTTCGGAAGGGTTTTCCGAATGGCAGAAGATGACTATCCAATGGATTCGCGAAAAGTACGGCGACAGTGTGAAGGTCGGCGCGGGCAATGTGGTGGATCGCGAAGGATTCCTGTTCCTTGCGGAGGCGGGTGCCGATTTCGTAAAGGTCGGCATCGGCGGCGGTTCCATCTGTATTACCCGTGAAACAAAGGGGATTGGCCGCGGGCAGGCGACATCTTTGATTGAAGTCTGCCAGGCAAGGGATGAATACTATGAACGGACGGGCGTGTATGTGCCGGTCTGCTCTGACGGCGGCATTGTCTATGATCATCACATCACGCTGGCGCTGGCGATGGGAGCCGATTTTGTCATGCTGGGCCGTTATTTTGCCCGCTTCGATGAGTCTCCTACGCAGAAGCGTACAGTGGGCGGCACTGTGGTGAAGGAATACTGGGGAGAAGGTTCAAACCGTGCGCGTAACTGGGCCAGATATGATTTGGGCGGGGACAAAAAACTCCAGTTTGAGGAAGGCGTGGATTCTTATGTTCCTTACGCAGGATCGCTCAAGGAGAATGTGGCTAAGACCTGCAGCAAGGTGAGGGCTACGATGTGCAACTGCGGCGCGCTCACGATTGCCGAACTCCAGAAGAAAGCGAAGCTTACGCTGGTTTCCGCGACTTCCATCGTGGAGGGCGGCGCTCATGATGTCATCCGCAAGGAAAAGGAAAGCGATAACGGTTAAGAGCTATTTTGGAGCCATACTGTTTTGTGATGCAAAATGATGAAATAGAAAGTTCCGTGCTTAATATTCAATCAGTAAAAGATGTTTTAATATTTCCCTTGACAGTGGAAATATTTCATCATATAATTGACATCACAAACAAAAACCAAGGACTGTGAACGGGAAACGTATCTGACAGGTTCGTCATAGAGAGTCGGGAGTGGTGGGAACCGATACGAAAGCAGATGCCTGCTCGCCCGGGAGTTCCGAGGATGAATGAAGTAATCATCGGCGTTACCCGCGTTAAGGGGATACAGGCAATGATCGGGACAGGGAAGATGGCGGTCCATGGTATAGAGAGCCGGCGGAGGGTGCAAGCCGGTACATTCCGTTATTTTTTATCACCTGAGAGCTCCGTTTTTGAAATAAGTAAAAAATGGCGTTTATCCACGTTACGGATGAAGGATTAAGAGTATAATGTAGGGTGGTACCGCGATTGTTCGCCCCTATCTTCAGCAATGAAGGTGGGGGCTTTTCTGTTATCGGGAAGTTCTGCCTCTTTTTCCTTAGAGTGACAAATACAGGGTGGTACCGCGGAGATTTCCGCCCCTGCTGCATCGGTGTCCTGCCGTGCGGCAGGGGCGGTTTTTAGTCCTTTTATGGTTTTTGCAAAGTTTTGTCTGAGGTTTGGGCAAAGAAATATTTCTCAAGAAGGGGGAAAGTTATCGTGTTTTTTCAACAGCTTGTCAACGGTCTGACGCTGGGAAGCGCTTATGCGGTTATTGCTATCGGATATACTCTGGTCTTCGGGGTATTGAATATCGTGAATATGGCGCATGGCGGAATTTTCATGATAGGCGCTTATATCGGCCTGCTTCTGGTAACGGAAGCGGGAATGAATATTTTCCCTGCATTGGCCGGCGCCATGATCGGGGGCGCGGTTCTGGGGTACGGGCTGGAGCTGCTGGCGCTTCGTCCGCTTCGTAAGCATAAGGCGACGCATCTGGCGCCGCTTATCAGTACGATCGGCGTATCCACATTTCTTGAAAGTGTGGCGCTTATGGTCTGGGGGCCGCAGACCCGTTCGTTCCCGTCTGCGTTCGGCAATGAACTGATGGATATGGGAGTCTTTAAAATTTCCGGTATCCAGATTATCAGCTTGGGGACGGCAGTGGTGCTCATGGTTCTTCTCACAGTCATGCTGAACCGGACGAAGGTGGGCAAGGCGATCCGGGCGACTTCGGAAAATGCGGAGACGGCCGGTCTTCTTGGAATCAATACGGGCCGTATCATTACGTTGACGGTGATGCTGGCTTCTGCCCTCGGTGCAGCGGCAGGCGTACTGATCGGACTTTCTTTCAATGCGATTGAACCGACGATGGGGACATCAATGGGGCTGAAAGGGCTGGCGGTGCTCATCATGGGCGGTCTCGGCAATGTGGAAGGCGCCATGGCAGGCGGTTTCATTCTCGGCATCGCCGAAGTATTCAGCGTGGCTTACGGTACTTCTTCTTATCGCGACGCGGTGGCCTTCGGCCTTATCATTTTGATCCTGTTCATTCGTCCGGAAGGACTTTTTGCGAAAGCGGGGAAGGGAGGAAGGCCGTAATGGAAGATTTGCTGAATGGATATTTTCTGCAGGTTCTCACCTTTGTCTGCATCAATATTATTCTTGCCATGACGATTTACATGACGCTCTGCACGGGCATCCTTTCTTTGGGGAATGCCGGGCTGATGAGTTTCGGTGCGTATACGTCCGCCATTCTGACAGCGCAGTACCACGTACCTATGCCCGTAGGGATTTTCCTTGGCGGTGTCATGGCGGTTCTTGTGGCTCTGGTTATCGGACTGCCGACGATCCGTCTCCGGGGGCTGTATCTGGCGATTGCCACGCTGGGGTTCGGTGAAGTGGTCCGAGTCATCGCCTTGAATCTGGAAATTACTCACGGCGCACTCGGCTATTCGGGGATTCCTTCCATGGGAAGTGTACTTTCCGATTATGCAAGCGACTGGGGGCTCCTGGATGCTTTGGAAATAGATTCACAGACGGGCGGACAGCTTCTTGTGTGTCTGGTGCTGCTGGTTTTGACGGTTCTGATTATTTCCTTCTGGTACCGGCTGGAACATTCCCGCATCGGCCGCGCCATGGCAGCCGTGAAGGCCGATGAGTACGCTGCTTCTCTGTCGGGAATCAATGTAGTGTATTACAAGATGATGGGATTTCTCTTCAGCGCGTTTTTTGCGGGAGTGGCGGGCGCTTTGTACGCTCATGTCACATTCTTTATCAGTCCGACGGATTTCTCGTGGCATCGTGTAGTGGATATGCTTCTCTACACAGTTTTCGGCGGCAGCAATGTCATGTGGGGGCCTGTCCTCGGCGCGGCAGTGCTTACTATCGTTCCCGAATCGCTCCGTTCCCTGGCGGAATATAGGGATATCATCTACGGCGTGATGCTTGTGGCACTCATGGCTTTCCGTCCGGACGGTATTCTTTCTTATGACGCGGTGAAGTGGATCGGTTCGCTTTTCAGCAAAAAGAAAGCCGTTCCCGTGGAAGGAGGAGAAAAGTGATGCTTCTTGAAATGCAGAATGTGGTGAAGCGTTTCGGCGGTCTTACGGCGGTATCGAATATGTCCTTCCATGTGGAGAAAGGGGAAATATTCGGTGTCATCGGGCCGAACGGCGCCGGTAAAACAACGATTTTCAACCTGATCACAGGCGTGTATCCGGTTTCTGAAGGGAATATCCTTTTTGACGGACAGTCGATCAGTGGGAAGAAACCCTATCAGATTATCAATGGGGGTATCGCCCGTACGTTCCAGAATATCCGTCTTTTCACGGGGATGACAGTACTGGAGAATATTCTTGTCGGACAGCATGACCATTTAAAAGCAGGCTTTCTTGCTAGTATCCTCCATACAGGTGCACAGAAGAAAGAAGAAAAAGAAGCGCGGAAGGAAGCGATGGAACTGCTCCGCTTTGTGGGGCTGGAACAGGATGCGGACCGCCCTGCCACGGAACTGCCCTACGGCAAGCAGAGAAAGCTGGAAATCGCGCGTGCTCTTGCCGCCCATCCGAAACTTATCCTCCTGGATGAACCGGCAGCAGGCATGAATGACAGCGAAACAGCAGCTCTTACGGAACTCATCCGTGGAATTCGTGAAACCTATAAAACGACCATTATTTTGATTGAGCATGATATGCACCTTGTGATGACTCTCTGCGACCGCCTGATTGTCGTCAACTTCGGCGAAAAACTGGCAGAAGGCGTTCCCGAAGAAGTACAGAATAATCCTGCCGTTATTGAGGCTTATCTCGGAAAGGAGGATGAATGATGCTGCTTACGCTTAAGAATATTGTCGCCGGCTATGGAAATATCACGGCGCTGAAAGGCATCAGCCTCTCCGTTCCTGAAGGGAAAATCGTGACCCTTATCGGAGCGAACGGCGCGGGAAAGTCCACCACGATGAAAACCATCATGGGGCTCATGAAACCCTCGGAAGGGGAGATCCGTTTCAAAGATAAATCCATCACGGGACAAAAGTCGTTCCATATCGTAAATGCCGGTGTAGTCCTTGTGCCGGAAGGGCGGCAGATCCTTCAGAACATGACCGTTCGTGAAAATCTGGAACTCGGTGCATACCAGAGAAAGGACAAGGCAGAAATCAGGGAAGATATGGTGAAAGTGTTCCAGCGTTTTCCCCGGCTGCTGGAAAGGGAAAACCAATTTGGCGGCACCCTTTCCGGTGGAGAACAGCAGATGCTCGCCATTGCCCGTGCCATGATGGCAAGACCGCAGCTCATGCTTCTTGATGAACCATCCATGGGGCTGGCGCCCCTTGTCGTCCAGCAGATTTTTGATGTCATCAAGGATATCAATAAAATGGGGACAACGGTTCTTCTTGTAGAACAGAATGCACGAAAAGCGCTGCAGATTGCCGACTATGCTTATGTCATGGAAACGGGAAAAATCGTTATGGAAGGACCGGCTGCGGAAGTGGCGGGGAACCCCGACGTCATGGCGGCCTATCTCGGCGGGAAAAAGAAATAATTTCCAATATCGGATAAACTGACAGCGGATGGCGGCTCATGTTTTTGATTTCTCTCTGCTGTCCGGCGCATCCGGTCGGAAGTGCCTGGCAGGGGAATGAATGGAATGTAAAAAGCTTCTCGCAGAACATGGAGTATATCCTGAATGTGAGAAGCTTTTTTGCGCTTTTATGCAAAGGGGTCTTGGTCAAGTATATTTTGCGGTTTCCTCACCACGGTAATAGATCCTTCGCTGGCGTTATAGATGATACTTTATCGTCTTATACGGGGATCATGGAGTCGGCCGTTAGAAGGAGCTGCTGGCGCACGTAGTGCGATTGAGGATACTCACTCGCCGTAATGACTCAAATCGTAAAAGAATATTTAGCTTGTAGCTGACAGCTCACAGCTGATGGATTTTATCTTTATAATCCCAATTCTTCATTGATAATGACGACTTCCATGTCCATATTCCTCATCTTCTTGTAGTAGATTACAAGAGCGTTGCAGATCCGATCAGGCGCGCTGCAGTCACAGCATTTTTTGTAATTGAAGAAGAAACAGCCATTTTTATAGTGATGCCGCTCTACGTTCTTTGGGGCGGCTACATTTCTTGCCCTGAAAATAGCGTCGTCCAAAGTAGGACAGATTTTATTCACACCGATAACAAAATACACTTTCCTGTGTCCGAAGAGGGAGCCTGAAATCCGGTTTCCCGTACCGTCGATGTTTACCAGTTCGCCCGTTTCCGCTGCAGCGTTGGCGGATGTGAGGAAGACATCGGTCATGAGGCATTTCCTTGCCATGGAAAGAAATTGTTCCATCCGTTCTTTCGATGTGTAATCTTTGTTTTCAATATGCTGCACGTCATAAACTTCGTTATTCTCTGAAAGCCGTTCGTACATTTTCATGCTCTCCAGTGTCATGGAGTCGCCCATCCCCACGGTTTTACCGTGTATTTCCTGTGATAAATATGCGGCCGCTTCTTCTGCCGTTTCGAAAATGGTGCAGTCGAATCGGTTTCTTTTAAAAGCCCGGCAAATTTTATCCAGATCCATGGTTCCTCCTATGCATTTCCTGTTTACATTAAATCCTTTTTCACTTCATTATAAGAAATATAAAGATCGAACTCAATATGCGTAAGGGCAGACAAGGGAATGAGTCTGCATCTGCAGGGAATTTTCTGTTTGTACACAGATAAAAAATATTTTATGGATTAAATAAGGCTAAAATACATTTCAGGATACATATAGGGGTATATGCATTATGGGCGAATGATATGTATTGGGTGGGATGTAAGCTATAAGTTTGGTAAATATTTATATATTTTTATTGCAATGTTAATATATTGTGATATAATGTGGATATTAAAAAGTGTGTAAAGTATCAATGTCGCTTTGGGGAGCAAATCAGGGGTACAGCTTAAAGGAAAATATCAGGGTATTTGAATTACCTTGTTTTGGCATGGATTAATGATTCCCCGATTCATGCTTTTATTTTGCCAACGTGGAGATGATAGGTGTGACAAACAAACAAATTGCTATGCGTCTTGGGCAGATGGTTCTCGTCCTTTTGGGAATCAGTTTTATTACGTTCTGCCTGGTTATGCTGGCACCGGGAGATCCTGTCCGCCAGATGATTGCAGGGAATGAAGATATCGTGGTCAGCCAGGTGGAAATTGATGCGCTTCGCCATGAACTGGGACTGGATCAGCCGTTCCTCATGCAGTATCTGAGCTGGCTCGGACGGGTGCTTCATGGAAACTTCGGATTTTCATTTATGATGAAGAAGCCCGTGTTGGATGCGGTTCTGGAAGCTTTGCCTGCTACGGTTATTCTTGCGCTTGCTTCTTCCGTTTTTATGCTTTTGTTTGCCATCCCACTGGGAATATATACGGCAGTTAAGCAGAATACCTGGGCCGATTACATCATCCGTGGCTTTACTTTTGCGGGGGTATCTGTACCTAATTTTTGGATGGGGCTTATGCTTCTGTGGATTTTTGCTTTAAAGCTGAATCTGTTTCCTATCATTGGCGGCGATGTTTCTGTGGAAAATCTGATTCTTCCCATGGTGACGCTCGGCGTAGTCATGGCATCGAAGTATACGAGGCAGGTTCGCGCGACTGTGCTGGAAGAACTGCGGCAGGACTATGTCATGGGCGCGCGGGCAAGAGGATTTTCTGAGTCTCACATCTTATGGAAGGAAGTTCTTCCCAATGCGCTTCTTCCTCTGATAACGCTTTTGGGGCTTGCTTTCGGTTCTCTTCTGGGCGGTGCGGCCGTGGTAGAAATTGTATTTTCCTGGCCGGGGCTTGGCTTCATGGTGGTACAGGCCATTACATACCGTGATTTCCAAACCGTGCAGGCGGTTGTCCTTTGGATTGCTTTCATGTACATGGTCATTAATTTGGTGGTGGATCTGTCCTACAACCACCTGGATCCCAGATTGAGAAAGGCAGGTCAATAGTCCAATGGAAAACCTGATTAAAGGATTTAAAGAAAATAAAGCCTTTCGCATTACTTCTCTGCTGGTGCTTCTTCTGATACTGATTACGGTACTGGCCCCGGTGATAGCTCCTTATAATCCGCTGGAAGCGGTCATGCGGGATGCCAATGCGGCTCCGTCTGCAGCGCATCTTTTTGGGACGGACAAGCTGGGACGTGACGTACTGTCCCGTATCTTGTATGGAGCCAGCTATTCCCTGACAAGCGTACTTTTCCTGGTATTCCTTATTTTTGTGGTAGGTACATTCCTAGGGGTTATTGCCGGATATTTTGGCGGTATTGTGGATACGGTCATCATGCGGTTTGCGGATATGATGATTTCTTTCCCCGGCGTTATTCTTGCCATTGCTATTGCCGGTATTCTGGGAGGCAGTCTTGTGAATGCCATGATTGCCATGCTTTGTGTGACATGGACGAAGTATGCTCGTCTTTCAAGAAGTATGGTCCTGAAAATCAAGAAACGCGATTTCGTGGATGCCGCTATTGTAAGCGGCGGTTCTTCTGCCCATATTCTCTGGGTTCATATTCTTCCCAATATCCTGCCTCTCATGGTCATCACTGCGGCGGCAGATATCGGTGCTATGATGATGGAATTGGCGGGATTGTCTTTCCTTGGGTTCGGCAGCCAGCCTCCGGCGCCGGAGTGGGGTCTTATGCTGAATGAAGGACGCCAGCAGCTGCAGACCGCTCCATGGCTGATGATTTTCCCGGGGCTTGCTATTTTTATAACCGTTGTCGTTTTCAATCTGTGGGGAGATTCTCTCCGGGATGTCCTGGATCCGCGCCAGGACTGATCAATATGGTTCCTATCAGAAGGGATGGCTTTTGCCGCCGTTCTGCATATGTAACAGGTTTTGCCTAATTTATATTTTGTTTTAAGAAAGGAAGCGTTACATCCATGAAATCTATTTACAAGAAAGGCGCCGCATTGGCAGCAGCAGCTCTTATGACAGTCGCGTTTGCCGGATGCGGCGGCGGAGACAAGTCTGCCTCTAAAGGACCGAAAGACACTTTGACCGTAGGTATTACCAACTTTGCAGACAGCCTGGAACCAACCGATAATTATTTTGGCTGGCAGGTCATGCGTTACGGTGTCGGTGAATGCCTTGTCCATTTTGATTCCAAAATGAATGCGGAACCGTGGATTGCTGAAAGCTGGAAGGTATCTGATGATAAGATGTCCTGGACTTTCAAAATCAAGGATATTAAGTTTTCCAACGGCACACCGGTAACCGGCGAAGCGGTCAAAAAATCCATCGAACGTACCTTTGCCAAGGCTCCCCGTGCAAAGGCCATGTTTGAACTGGATCACATCACTGCTGATGGACAGAATGTTACTATTTATACGAAAAAACCGATTGCTACACTTCCCGGCATGCTGGGGGATCCGCTTTTTATTATTGTTGATGTCGATTCCGATGGGAAAGTAGATTTTGCTAAACAGGGACCGATCGGTACCGGCCCATACATGGTTAAATCATTCTCCAAGGCAAAATGCGAATTGGATGCAAACCCGAATTACTATGCTGCGGTGCCGTTCAAACACTTAGTCATTAATACCATTGATGATCCGAATACCCGTGCTATGGCACTCCAGAAAGGCGAAATCGATATAGCGGTCAATGTGGCTGCCGGCGACTTGGCACTTTTCCAGGATAAGAATAAATTCAATATCAGTTCCATTTCTTCTATCCGCGATGTTCTTGCCCGTATGAATGTCAAGGAAGGAAAACCGCTGGCGGATAAGAGAGTTCGTCAGGCGCTGCTTCGCTCTTTGGATCGTGAAACCTATGCCAAGGTGCTGCTGAAAGATACCTTTATTGCCGGTGGTCCGATGCTTCCGCCATCCCTGGATTATGACTTCGACGGATTGATGAAGGCGTATCCGGATAAATACAATGTGGAAAGCGCCAAGAAGCTGCTGGAAGAAGCAGGATGGAAAGACAGCGACGGAGACGGCTTTGTAGATAAGGACGGCAAGAATCTGGAGCTGGATTTCATTTTCTACTCCGGCCGTGCGGAACTTCCGCTGTATGCGGAAGCTACCCAATCGGATGCGAAGAAAGTCGGCATCAAGATCAACCTGAAGAATGTAGACTATAACGTACTGGATGGTATCGGTGTCCGTGGGGAGTATGACCTCCTGATTTCCAATATCCTGACCGAACAGGCAGGGGATCCGGAAGTATTCGTCAACCAGTACTGGAAGACCAATGTAGACGGCAGCAATCCGCAGAACGGTTCCGGATACAGCAACCCTGAATATGATGCGTTGTCTGATCAGCTGGCATCTGAATTTGATCCGGCTAAGCGCAGAGATATCATCATTAAAATGCAAAAAATTGTCCAGGATGACGCTGCTACTTTGATCTTCGGCTATCCGCAGACCAATATGGTCAGCAACAAGTCTGTCCAGAATGCCAATATTTATCCGTGTGACTACTACTGGGTAACTAAAGACATTACTCCGGCTAAGTAATTTCTATAGTGAAATATGCCTTTTCTCCACTGTCATATATCCGGCAGCGGAGAAGCGGCTTTCCTTCCTCTGAAATGGGGATGGAAATTCGGTACAGACCGTTTTTGTTTGGCCGTTGCTATGCTGTACCGAATTTCTGTTTCCATTTCAATTGAATTTATTATGAGGAGATATTCCCATGCTATTACAGGTAAGAGATTTAGGAATCGCCTATGGAAAAGGTGACCCTGTGGTCCGCCATGTATCTTTCGATTTGGATGCGGGGCAGGTTCTGGCTATCGTAGGAGAGTCAGGGTCAGGGAAAACTACGGTTATCCGTGCCATCCAGCATGTCCTTCCCGGCGGAGGGCATATTGCTGAAGGACAGGTCATTCTCAATGGAGAGGATACGCAGAAGCAGACAGCGGAAATGCACAGAAGCCTTTGCGGCACGGACGTGTCTATGATTTTCCAGGACAGCGGCGCCATGATGAATCCCATCCATACGATCGGAAGGCAGTATCGGGACTTTCTGGCGGTTCATGGGCTGACTGATGAAAAAGAAGCCCATGATCGGATGATCTCTATGCTGGAAATGGTCAGGCTTCCCGATCCGGAACAGGTTTTGAAAAGTTATACCTATGAATTATCCGGCGGCATGCGGCAGCGTGTCGGTATCGCCATGGCCATGTCATTCCATCCGAAACTGCTCCTGGCTGATGAGCCGACATCGGCTCTTGATGTGACGACACAGGCGACCATTGTCAAAGAAATGATGGAAGTGCGTAAAAATATGAACATTGCCATTATTATCGTTACCCACAATATGGGTGTCGCCGCTTACATGGCGGATAATATCATGGTGATGAAAAATGGCGAAGTGGTAGAATACGGGAAAGCGGAAGAAGTTATTTACCATCCGAAAACCGATTATGTAAAAATGCTTCTGGCGGCGGTTCCCAGCTTAGGAGGTAAGACAATAGCATGAAAGGCGGAGAAGAAATACTTCATATAGACAATATCTGTAAAAACTTTGACTTGGGCAGAGGAAAAGTTCTCAAAGCCTGCGACTGTGTGGATATCATTGTGCATAAGGCTGAGACAGTCGGTATCGTAGGGGAATCAGGCTCGGGCAAGTCTACCGTGGCTAAGATGCTGACCCGCTTATACGATATTTCTGCAGGGAAGATTATTTTCCACGGAGAGGATATTACTCGTTTAAAGGGGGAAGAACTCCGGCAGCATCGTAAGAAAATACAAATGGTTTTCCAGGATCCTTCTACTGCGTTCAATCCGAAAATGCGCGTCCGCGATATTATATGCGAACCGCTGAAAAACTTCGGCATGATAAAGAACAGTGAAGTTGATGCGAAAGCAAGGGAAATGCTGCGGCTGGTAGAACTTCCGGAAGAATTTTCCGACCGTTATGCCAATAATATGTCAGGCGGACAGCGGCAGCGTATCGCCATCGCAAGAGCTTTGGTGCTGGAACCGGAAATCATCATTTGTGATGAAGCGACCTCGGCACTGGATATGTCCGTACAGAAAACCGTGATCGAACTCCTTACCCGGCTTCAGCGGGAAAGACAGGTAGCCTATCTTTTTATCTGTCATGATCTTGCCCTTGCCAATACATTCTGTGACAAAATCATAGTCATGCAGAAAGGGAAAGTGGTAGAAACGATTCGCGATCTGACACTGGCAAAAGACCCGTATACGAAAAAACTTCTCGCTTCTATCTTTACCATTGAAGAAGGAAAGAATAAAGTCCTGCCTGATGAACTTTTTGCCTAAATGTTATGGAAATGTGAAAACTGGCTTTATAAAGAGCCGGTTTTTATGTGCGTGAATTGATTTTATGGATGTATTTCCGGAGTGGAATTTGATTGTTTTACAGGTAAATGAATATATTTTTACGAATGGTAAGAGAAATAAAAGGATTTTAAGACAGTGTGATGATAATTACTGAAGGATACATAACGAATTTATTGACAAATTATTATGAATGTGCAGATAATATAAGAAATCTTCCTGTAAAAGAATTAATGCGCTGACAGGGGGAAAAACGTTTTAAGAGGACAGATCCACAAATCAGAGAAGGGAGAGTCTCTTGTTTTTTCGTTCATTTCATTTTCGCAGGCGAAACATGGGAAAGCCTTGCCGGAAATTAATGATATAGAATTTCATTTATTGGTTAGGGGAAGCTGTTTGGGAAAATCGGCTTTTCGCAGCCGGAGGAGGAAAAGTATGAAGAAAAAGAACACGGCGCTGGCAGGGGCTTTATTGCTTGTGCTGGCAGGATGGAGTGCAGCAGATGCGGCGGAGATCTATACCTTGGATCCCGTCATTGTCACGGCGGAACGTACAGATACGAAAGAATTAAAAACGCCGGCAGCGGTGGAGATTATCACGGATAAACAGATTCGTGAAACCGGAGCCGCCAATATGCAGGAAGCACTCAAGTTCTCTACCGGAATTATTACCAGCAGCCAGGGACCTCGCGGTTTATCCCAGGGGACAATGACAGCAAAAGCGGTCATCCGTGGTGTTGAAAAAGGTACGTTAGTTCTTGTAAACGGCGTTCCGATGAATCAGAGCGGTATGTACAATCTACAGGATATCGCTTCCGATTCCGTGGAAAAAGTAGAAATTGTCCGCGGCGGCGGTGCGGTTCTTTATGGTTCCGAAGCCAGCGGTGGCGTTATTAATATCATTACCAAGGGTACAAGGGATACCAAGGTAAAAGCGGGTTTTGGCAACTATGGGCAGCAGAACTATGCAGTCAGTGTCCAGGCGGGGGACAAATTTGGGATTACTTATTCCTACGATCACATGGGGAAGGTAGATCATATTTCCCATCCTGACGGCGGCCGTCCTGCAGGAATGTATTACAATATCATCCGTGCTGAGCACAATTATGTAGACTGGCGCTACAATATCACCGACGATCTTTATTTTACCCACGCGTACTCGGAAAACAACAGCCATTATGTATACCGTTATGACGGACGCAATGGAAAGAATAAAGGACAGCCCGGTCAGGATGTGACCTATAAGACCCGTGAAAACGTGGCAGGGCTGCATTATGATAAGAATGATCTGAAAGCGGATTTTTACTATCATAAGAGAGACATGTCCACAGGTAAGAACAAAACGAAAGTAGCGCCTTCCGCGAAAAAAGGAAAGTATGATCCTAATGAGCGGATTTTCACAAAGACGGAAAATAATGATGAGACCATCGGGTTCAACTTATCCAATCGCTGGCATTTTGATAAGGGATCCATTCTCATCGGCGGCGATTTCCGCAGGGACATGGCAGAAGTTATCGATGGAAATACTTATCACTATGCGCGTAATATGTATTCCCTTTATGGACAGCTGGAATACGATTTCACCAGGGCGACAAGGGCAAACCTGAATCTTCGTCAGACCTGGGTTGCGAAAGATGATGCAGGAAACAAGTATGACAAGTTTACGCCCGAATTGGTTCTTATGCATGATCTGAGTGAAGATACCATGATTTATGCCAAGGCGGGAAAGTCATTCATGATGCCGACGTTTAAGCAGCTTTATGGCGGCGGCAATGTCATCGCCTCTCCGGGACTTCGTCCGCAGACAGGAACCCACTATGAAATCGGCGCAAAGAAAAATATAGGCAAGTCATCCTGGCGTCTGGCCGCATTCCACTACAAAATCAAGGACAGCCTGGAAGCAAAAGTCGGCGCAGGTGTAGTGGGAGATATCAAATATGCCAATGAAGATGTAAGAAATACCGGTATTGAATTGGAATGGACAAGAAATGAAAATGAAAACCTGTCCTACCACACGGGACTGACTTTCGGGCATCCGGAGAAGCAGGAAAGGAAGGCCGGCGGTACAACGGGGGACTGGCATGATTATTACGGCAAAGTGCAGTGGAACGGCGGCATCGTTTATCGAACCGGCAAGTTGACAAGCGCTTTTGAGTTTGCTTATCTGGGGAAACGTATTCGTGACTACACGCCTTACAAATCATTCAAGAGCCAGTTCTTCACTGACCTGAACTTTTCTTATCAGGCAAATGAAAATGCCCGTTTCTTCCTGAATATTGACAATCTTTTCAATCGGCATGACATCATTTCTTCATCTTCATCCACATTCTATAACCTGGGACGCAACTTCATGGCAGGGGTGGAATATAAATTCTGATGTAAATATTGAGAAAGCTGTGCGTAGGCATGGCTTTTTCTTTTGAGAAAATAATTTTATTATGAAAGAAAGCGGTTTTATTGTTGACATATAATTATGTAAAGTAAATAATATAAGTGGTTCGCATAAAATAATAATAAGCGAATCATTTATATCACTTAGAGGGGCAATGAGGATTTCACAAAGGAATTTCCTTTATGGTACGCTCATTGCTTTTTTATTGCTTTTCATCATGCAGGATAGGCGAAACATCGGACAGCT
>ERZ838827.1321-NODE-1321-length-19591-cov-7.709664_pt1 | contig 19591 bp, 16 predicted proteins | sample MGYA00519881_ERZ838827 | MGnify/ENA primary metagenome ERZ838827 (study PRJEB31850, sample SAMEA3708842) | human gut metagenome | biome: human gut; feature: human-associated habitat; material: faeces | place: China | collected 2014 ...
AATGGAACAAGATCGAATTATTTCAAAGATTAAGCAATTAGCAAGTATTATGAGAGGATAAATGAGCAAATCGTTGAAATTGAGCTTCCTTTTGAATATCCTAATAGCTGGGTTGTATTGCGTTTGAAAGATATATGCCAACTGATCGATGGAGAAAAGAGAACCGGGAAGGGCATCTGTTTGGATGCAAAATACCTGCGTGGGAAATCATCTGCAGCCGTTATTGATAAAGGTAAATTTGTCTATGCCGGAGATAACATCATTCTTGTAGATGGTGAAAATTCCGGTGAAGTTTTCTCCGTTCCACAAGATGGATATATGGGAAGTACATTCAAACAGTTATGGCTTTCTTCTGTTATGTGGAAGCCATATATTTTGGCTTTCATCTTATTCTATAAAGAGGAGTTGAAAAATTCAAAAAGAGGTGCGGCAATTCCACACCTCAATAAGGAGCTATTCCACAACCTACCTATTGGTATTCCACCTTTTGCGGAACAGCAACGTATAGCAGAACGAATAACCGAATTATCGCAGTTGCTCAAATAGTTTTTCTATTTGGGTAACAATGCGATATTGCTCTTTTAGTGGAGGCAAAGGCACAAGAGTATTATGTAGAGCTTTGGATGAAAAGCCTTGAATACCTATGCCTTTACCTCCTATCAATCCTGCCAAATTGTACAGATTGAAAATATAATAAAAGAATTTTGTACATAACGGAATATATGGACGCAACTTGTGTATGTGGTTTTGCAGCATTATCGGAAAGTCATAATTCCAAATGCAAGAGCGTCCTATATCTCCACCTTCGCAGACTAATAAATCTCCTTTGACAGCCATACAGCGATCTATTTCATTATTTTCAAATGGCATTTCCTTTAGGTTATCAAGAACAAATCCATCCCAATAGAGATTGGATGTTGTTATGTATTTCATTAACTTACCTTTGGAATTTCCTTTATTAAGTTGTTTCCCGTTGTTGTGCATGAATATTGTTCCAATTCTACACCATTGCCATTTGTTTGGTAAATCAAAGAGAATATCTTCTGTTATTTCTTTGTTTTCCTTATCTATCTGCTCATAATACTTGCTAATTGCTTAATCTTTGAAATAATTCGATCTTGTTCCATTAGAGGCGGAATAGGTACTAAATAAGTTTTTACAGTAGCAGTTGCAAGTTCCTTTTGTTTTGTACTACCATCCGATTTATCTTCTATCACAGATTGTACCGTATTGCTCGTGAAATAGTAATAAAGGTATTGGGGCATAACAAACTTTTTCATTGCTCTTATAACAGTAACATGACTATCTGCCACAGCCAATTCATACGGGTTTAAGCTACTCCAATAAATCGCCATTCGTCCTAATGTTCCCAATCCTGTAGAGTTCCACATTAAATCTCCGTCCTGTAAAATACGTTCTTCACCATATGATGATAAAGTGTCTGGATCTATGAATTGGGCTTTATCTATTGAGAATCCACTCCATTGATTACACTTTTGTGCAACAACAGGGTATTTCTTTATTAGAGAGTACTTGGGAGACTTACCTCTTTGGATATAAGAACATATATCATTAAGTCTTACCCAACTCCAGCTATCAGGTATTTCAAATGGAATCTCGTCAGTAATATCCATTTTTGTATTTGCAATCTTCTCGAAGTACTTGTTATCGTCACCTTTATAGATAACGGAGTCTGTTAAAACTGACTTTTTCAATTTCCCCTCTTTAACAAGTTTCTGTTTCTCTTGTCGTATCTGTTCAAGCAGTTCTTGTGCTGTACCTTCCTCTGCTATTTGTGGAACGAGTTTACCTTGAATTGCTTCTTGAAGAATCGATTTCTTGAGTTGTTCCTTAATTTGTATATTCATTAAATTAAGAGTTTCTTGACTTTTACTATAACGCTCTATAAAAGGTGATACATTTTGCAATTTTTCTACAATCCGCTTTTGTTCATTTGCCGGTGGAATAGGAATCCAAAAGTCATTGAAGTTATTTTGTGTTAACTGATTAATTGTAGTAGTTCCACTAACGCCTCTTAATTGAGAGAAAAACAAATCAGATTGCAGAAAGATTGATACGTATTGATATAATGCGGTCTTACATATTGCCATAAATGCCCCGAAAGTCATAGGTTCCGTCACATCAGTTACGACAGCTGATTTTCCTACAAGTTTAGCACTTCCATTTCTTGCACAAATGATAATATCATTCTTCTCAACTTGTAACTTCTTGCTAATCTCTTTAGAAACTCGTACGACATCATTTAGAACAATTTTTCCATCTTGAATATTAGAAGAACGTAGAACTATTGTGCCTCGCGAAGACACATCTGTTGGACTATATGTTAGTCCTATATATGATTGAGAAATGTTTCTTATTCTTGTCCATTCCCACCCCTTTGGAATCTCAAACGGAATCTCATCATCAATGCACTTCACCTCACCTGTGGCGAGAAACTTCTCATAATAGGAATTGTCATCACCACGATAGATGATTGATTCGTTTTTGTCTTTCTTAATTTTCTTCTCCTTGACTAACTTGGCTTTCTCTGTTCTGATGCGTTCAAGAAGCATGGATGCCGGTTCATCATTAGGATCTTGCGGTACAAGTTTCCCCTGTATCGCCCACTGAAGTATGCTATTTTTTAATTGCTTTCCGTTCATTTTTTAATCCTCTGCTTGGACTCTATATGAAAAATACTTAGAGTCTATTTTTACTCCATTTTTAAGTTTGGAATCCATCTCCTTATTCATTGTTGGGAGGAAAGAAAAATAATTCTGAATAGCAGACATAATACCTGCATTGCAACTCTTGTTTTTTACCCAATTCTGAGGAATGAAACTTCTATTATTTTGCTCGCAATTGTTTTTTTCTGCTGAAATAGCGCTGTTTAAACAGTTTGCCGCAATATTAATTATGCTGTCAACAAGATTGTTTTCAGAAGCAACTTTTAAGCACTCACTCGGTGATGGTACATTTGTTTGATTGTTACATTTAGCAAAAACCATTGATATGGCAAAAAGAAGATGATATGGAGCATAAGCCTTCATGGTTAGCAGTTCCTCTTCCAATCCTAATGGGTTCTCCTGAGTCCAAGAATCCATTATTCTTCTCATCCAAAATGACAATGCATAAGCATCTTCTGGCAAATAATCGTTCTTGAACAATGTATTGAAATACTTGTCAAAAATCTTAGTTTCACCATAAGATAAATTCGGTCTTTGCATGTACCAAGCTGTAAGATTCTTACCTAGATATGATAACTCTATGCAGTACTGCTTGTCCTTGTCTGCTGGTATGGCTTCACCTCTTTTGGTCGCAAAGAATCCATTAGAATATTTTGCTTCATATGCCTTTTTGAGTTTCAATACCTGCTTACTGTTACTACGTAAATCTCTTGCCTTTACTGCACTTTGTGTGTTTGTGTTAATGCTAATAGAATCTGCTCTATCTCTTTGTGGAATTTCATAGAATCTGAATAGGACATAAGCATCATTACGCTTTCGCACATTTTCACTACAACTTAAAATAGTATTCAGTGATTGACATCCATTTACAACATTCAATCCATAAAGTTTAAACTCACCATTGCCACATTCTTCAATTTTGTTACAAATGGCGGTTATTCCATTATGAAAGAAGAAGAAGTCACCACATTTATTCGGATCGTTTATGGTTTTCTTGATCTTTTTATTTACAGTATTGTTAATACCTAAACTTTGTCGAACATTTTTCTGGAACAACGATCCATCTTTTATACCAGGGAGTTTTATACATTCTTTTAAAGGCATGGCTGCAACTATCACGCTTGTCCCCCCTAATTCTGTCGTCATATATTTACCAGCTTCAAGCTTGATAGTATGGTTTAAAGTTGGATTCGTTTGTTCAATAACACAGCTATAAGCATCTTCTAAGCCTTGTTTATCAACCACAGAGAATTGGGTACTATAATTCAATTCAGCATCATCTTCCTCTGATAATTTGGTTTGGAATGAATGTATATCATCCATAGCCGAATCCGTAAAGATAGAGGTTGTTATTAATTCAAAACATACACAGTAAGAGTCATCTTCTAATGCTGTTGCTATTTCTGATATTTTGGTTTTTAATTTAGGATTAGCATTTTCCTGTAATTGGGCTAAGTTGCTAAACTGGCTCCAAGCAGATATAACTTCTCTCACAGGAGTTGCATCAACAGATTCACCTAGATAGTATTTCCCTTGCACGATATATATTTTTTGCTCGTCTTCATCAATATATACAGCATCTATTTGCTTGTCATTTGCTCCATCTGTAATCGCATCTTTAGCTTGTCTTTGATCTAAAAGATGGATGTTACGCATATACCATGCAACAAAACGTTGACCATCATTAGGAAAATTGTTTTTATAATAGTCTTGTGCAATTTCGTTTTTAATTATTTCAAGTATATTAGCCATAATATAATCAAATTATTAGTAATCTTCGCCTTGTATTCCTAACTCACCTTTGCTCATAGCATTGGCAATATCTATTTTCAGTTCTTCGTCATAATCTTTACTGGTCATAAAACTATTGACGATGCGTAGTAGCAAGTCTTGGTCGATATTCGATGCAGCCACATGATAAATGATAGATTCCAATGTTCGCATACAGATGCAAGCGTGCCAGTAGTAATTATTCTTGTGTAAAAAGTAAGCACCCAAAGTCAGCGCAATACGCTTATTCCCATCATTGAAGAAGTGTCCAGAACAGAATCTATACATCAGATACGTTAGTTTGTTGGCGAAGGTCGGATAGTATAAATCGTTTTGCACAAAATCCAGTGTTGCACGAATACCTCCTTCGTCACGCACTCCTTCAAAGCCACCATCACTGGCATCAATCATTTTGCCATAGATGTTTAAAGCTTCGTCGTAATCTATGTAAATAATTCCCTTACTCATCTTCTGCCTGCTTTAAGCGTTTAAGCACATCTTTGTTATCCGCTAAGATACGGTCAAAATCAATAGACTGGTCGCCGATGAATCGTTCAAACTCTTCGGGAGTCACAGCTTGCAAGTAATCTGCTATATTACCATGATACGCATCTCGGAAACTGAAATCCCTTGAAGCCATTTTGGTTCTGGCATCATTCAGATAAGGTTTCTGCATGGGATGTTCGGCAAGTTCATTCACAATATGCTCTACCTCATCAATAGTAAGTTTTCTACTGCCATTTTCCTTGAATCGTTCACTGATAGCAGCCCCCACACCATTTTCAAAAGAAGAGATGACCAATAGAACCTCTGAATACAACGTGTGCCGAACATTGTCCTTAGAATCCAACCTTAATACTTCTCGATATTCCTTGGCATTCTCCTTGAAAACAGCCTTGTAGATAAAATCAGTAATTTGAGAATACTTGTATGTTGGATGTCCATCCACGTATTGATTGATGGCAGAAGTAAGATTTTTACGGTAGTTTTCTTCTGTGATTGCGGCAGGAAGATAATGCACATCTCTACGATTAATATACTTAGTTCCTCCACCTGTCTTTTCGTTGATGGTGGTAATCACAAAATCCAAGATAAGACTACGGACTTTTTTAGCTTTCTCACTCTCTGTAAGCAACATACCAATATTTAAGAAAGAGCGGAAATTAAATAGTCCGAGTTGTGTTGTTTTGCTCACCTCATTAATAAGGTGAGCAAATTCTAACTTAAACTCTTTCAGTTGTTTACCCTTACATAAAATATATCCATTATGTTTTAATTCCTCAGAATTTGATTGCAGATAACGGTCTATTGTAGATGTATCAACTTGATAAAAATCGGCAACCATTTTTTTTGTAAAGCGGTATTCTCCCTCAAATAGCATTCCTTCTATATCAAGATGCTCCTGTATCTTACCGACCGCAAAACGGTTGTTAAGCACATTTTGTCTTTCAATGTTTGAGATTGTCAAATCTTTCATATCACTTCACAATTATCAGTTACACGATTTTATGTCTATACCGAGAATCTTTTGAATCTCTGAAAGTGTTTTGTCTATTTCATGGTCGAGTGCGGCACGTTTCTCAAAATACTGTTTAAGTAATTCTGCCGGAGGTAATATTTCTTCTTCCTCTTTCGGAAACTTACATTGGTCAAAATTGCAATCCAAATCTATCAACTGTTGGGCAGTAAACACACGGCTTTTTTCTCCCACTTCATCATTGACTATCTCTTTACGGTCGTTCCACCATTCCTGAATAGGCAGAGTATGCTCTACCTTCATCGGTTTGGTTTTTGAGAAATGTTTGTATCCTTCCGGCATATCCAAACGATAGAACCATGTTTCCTTTGTCTTGAATCCTCCTTCGCAGCCTTCGGCTTCTTCGTTATTAAAGAAAAGGATGTTGGTTGCAATGGAAGTGTATGGAGAAAATATTGAGCCCGGCAAACGGATGATGGTATGTAAATTGAAATTACGCAAAAGATTCTCTTTAAGCGCAAGCTTTGCTCCGTCAGTACCGAATAAAAAGCCGTCAGGAATAATCACTCCACATCTGCCACCAGCTTTAAGACGATACATAATAAGGGCTATAAATAAATCCGCAGTTTCGCTGGAACGGTAACGTAATGGGAAGTTGCTCTTTACGCTATCGTCCGTACTGCCTCCATATGGAGGGTTCATACCGATAACATCCACTTTATCGGTTTCATTGAAATCCGTGACATTTGTTCCAAGCGAATCACAGTGCGTTATATTGGGAGCTTCAATATCATGAAGCAACAAATTTGTGATGCTCAAAAGATAAGGCAACGGTTTCCATTCTTGACCAACAACAGCATTTTGCAACTTTTCACCATCTTCGGCAGAGCGTACGCTCTTTGCCATATAATTAAGGGCAGACGTAAGAAATCCTCCTGTACCACTGGTAAAGTCGCCAAAGGTCTCACCCAACTTAGGAGCAAGCATCATCACAATAAAATCAGTCAGGGCACGAGGTGTATAAAATTCTCCTGCATTACCTGCCGATTGTAAATCTTTCAAAATACCTTCGTAAATATCCCCGAATGTGTGGCGGTCTTCTGCATCATCAAATTCAATTTCATTTACTATGTTGATTACCTGACGTAAAAGCGTTCCGTTTTTCATATACTGGTTCAAGTCGGCAAATGTTTCTTGAACAATGCTTTTGGCTCGTGGCGTGTCGGCATTTACAGGAAGGTTTTTCAATGCAGGGAACAGTTTCTCATTGACAAAAGAAAGCAGAACTTCACCTGTCAATGCTTCACCGTCTTTTTCGTCCACCGCCCAATTACGCCAACGCAATTCTTCTGGAATGATGGACTTGTAGTTTTCATCTTTGTATTCCCATGTTTCTTCCTGCGTGTCATAAACTTTCAAGAAGAACATCCAAGTCATTTGTTCGATTCTCTGTGCGTCACCATTAATACCTGCATCTTGTCGCATGATATTCTGGATTCGCTTTATGATGTTGTTTACTGCCATTTTTATGCGGATTTATATATTTGATATTCAAGTTCTCTGACAGCCTTCTCAAATTCAAGTTTGCCGCCAAATAATTTCACAATCTTAGTTGGTTTACCAATACTATTAAATGGTGGTATTTCTAAAATATTCGACTTTTCAAAGTCAAGAATGCCATTCTCTGCATATTTATCAAGAAGAGCCTCCAAGACTTCACGAGCTTTACCTTCATACTTACCGAAGTAGTTACGCTTTTTCACGTTGTTTGCCCTTTCTTTTCTTGTCAATGGTGGTTGGTCAAAAGCAACGTGGCATATCACATCAAAGATGTCTGCATCCTTCAGTGCCGGATTCGCTTCGCGGACTGCGTCTATCAGAATGGCATATTCCTTTAACTCGTCCATCACAGCTTGCTTACGTTCCGCTTCTGTCCATGTATGTATGAACTCATCAAGGGTCTGATAGTGTCGTAATAATTGTTTTCTTGCAAACGACTGAACACTTTCTGTTCTCATGGTTTTGCCATCTTCCCCTAAAACAGATACTATCTCATGGGCTATACGAATATCTTTACCATTGATGAGATATTTCTCACGAGGTTCAGACACAGGTGTTGAAGCAGGGTCAACAGGTTGGTATGGCTTCGGCTTCTTCCCACCTCCTTTTGGCGGTTCCGGATCACCGTCAAATGCTGGGTCTTTGAATTTTGCTGTGGCATTGCGGAAGTCAAGTATTTCCAAATGCCACTTACCTTTGTCTTTTCTAAGTCGTGTACCACGTCCGATGATTTGCTTAAATTCAGTCATAGAGCCAATTTCTTTGTCTATGACAATTAATCCGCAAGTTTTGCAGTCCACTCCCGTAGATAGAAGTTCAGAGGTGGTCACTATCACTGGATAGGGCTCATCCACACTGATAAAGTTATCTAATTGTTTTTTCCCTTCTTTATCCTCACCGACAATGCGTGTAACATAATAGGGTGACTTTTTACACAAATCACTATTCATATTGATAAGTAGTGTTCGCATTTCAGCAGCTTCCTCTATATCAGGACAGAACACAATCGTTTTTGTCATACGCCCGATGTCATGCAGCATTTGAGTGATTCTGTGTGCTACCACTTTACGCCTTAGCTTGATAGCAAGATCACGACCTATATTTTGTCTTTGATATAGTTTCTGCTCAATTTCTTTACCCAATAAATCCATTTCACCTTCTTCTGGAGTCCACCCTTGTAAATCAACGTTGATAAAGTCAGCTGTAACTCGATATGGAGCTAAGAAACCATCTTGGATTCCTTGTAGAAGTGAATAGGTATATACAGGTTTCCCGAAATAATCCAAGTTGTTTGCTCCTTCATCGGCTTTTGGAGTGGCTGTCATACCAATTTGGGTAGCCGAGCTGAAATACTCCAATACTTTACGCCATGCAGAATCGTCTTTCGCACTTCCCCGATGGCACTCATCAACGATAATCAAATCAAAGAAGTTTGGTTGTACCTCCAAAAACGGGTCTGGCTTTCCTTCTTTTCCGACTAGCTGATGATATAAAGCCATATACACCTCGTATGATGAATCTATCTTTTCTTCACCTTCTCCAACAGAAGTCACCTTGGTCATAAACTTCTTGAATGGCTTAAAATCTTGAGCCATTGTTTGATCTATGAGGATATTTCGGTCTGCAAGATATAGGATTTTTTTCTTTGCTCCGCTTTTATGAAGACGATGAATAATCTGAAATGCAGTAAATGTCTTACCTGTACCGGTAGCCATTACGACAAGTACACGTTGTTGTCCTCTGGCTACGGCTTCAATAGTACGGTCAACCGCTATACGTTGATAATATCTTGGCTCATGGCTATGTGCATCATAATAAAACGGCGTTTCTATTATGTTGAGTTCATCCGAAGTATAGTTCTTAGATGCAAGATAACGGTTGTATAGTTCTTCTTCTGTGGGAAAATCCTCTAACTTGATTTCGGTTTCTTTCCCCGTGATAAAGTCATGTTCCAAGAAAGCATCGCCATTACTGGAGTACGCAAATTTCAGGTCAAGGATTTGGGCATAATCTATGGCTTGCTGAATACCACCTCCAACTGCGTGTTTATTGTCTTTGGCTTCAACCACAGCAATGGGCTTGCCATTATGGTATAATAGGTAATCGGCTTTTTTACCCTCTGCTACTGAATGTTGGTTGCCAACAACAAGTACTCGACCATCCGTAAAATAGTACTCTTCACGCATATTTACACTTACTGCCCATCCTTTTTGTTGGAGTGCAGGAGTAATGAACAGAGTGCGTATCTCTTGTTCTTTGAGCTCTTTCTTGTTTACTTCCATAACAATAACTCATTTATGGTTTTACACTGCTGACAATCAAATCCTTTACATCAATATTAAGAACTTTGGCTATATCATTAAGTGTTTTAAGATCTGGTTGAACTGAGTTACTACACCATTTACTTACAGTACAATTAGATTTTCCAATTTGTTCTGCAAGCCATTTTCCTGTCTTCTGTTGTTCGACAAGCACAACTTTTAGTCTGTTTAAATTAGCCATGAAGTAAAATGTTTTAATCCAAAGGCAAATTTATATAAATTGCCTGATAGTATAAGTAACTTCCAATAAAATTATATTATAGGAAGTTGTACAATTAAAATATGACATTGTTTTTTTAATTATTTTCTTTCTCCCTTCTTTCTTTTACCCTTTCCTGTCCCGGCATTTTTTTAGCCAACACACTTTCTCCTGCAGGAAAATATATAGGAAAAACTTTATACAAGAAACTTACAATATCATTACGCTTCTTACCCATGTTGAAAAAAGCAGAACAAACAAAATACATAAGGTCTTGCTGACTACATGTATCTTTTTGCTGAATAGATATTGATGGAGCGATTATCAAGTCATGTTCTGCAAATGCGCAGGCACAGGCAAGAATCGCTTTCTGCTCTTCCTCGGTAAATACTTTGATTTTTTCTGTTAACCATTCAAGTTCTCCTTTGAGAAGTGATTTTTGCTTTTCATTTTGATGTTTTAATAGAGCATTTACATTTTTTTGTTGCTTTTCTGTCAAGGCATTTTCTAATGCTTGATTTTTTTGTTTAAGAAGATTGAATTTCAGCAAACCTGCAATGTACATACAAAAATATCCCACCGCAATATCGAATATTAAAATAAGCAGGTATTCTTCACTTGAAATTTGCGTAAACTTAGTCAAATATTCATTGATAGGAATAACGGCAAATAGCATGATGATGGCTATTACATAAAGCACTATATATCGAGTTTTATGTTTTACTTGCTGTAAAGAAGCAAACAAAAAGGCGATTACCAAAATGGCAACTATAACACAGAGTGGTATAAGATATATTCCCATAGGTCTATTCTTCTGCTTTAGGATTAATTACAATACGCCAATAGCCACCATGATCTGCTCCCTCTCTGACAAGCAATCCTTTGGCTTTTAGATTTGCGATCTGCATTTCAATGGCTCGTTTACTGACTCCTATTTTTTCCGCCATCTTATCTTGAGATATAGAACCATCTGATATTACAAGGTCAAGAATACTTTGTGCAGTCCGTCCCAATCGCTTTTGTTTCACCGAAGAATTTTGCAAATCACCGAAGGTTTTCACCGAAGATTTCTGTAAATCACCGAAAGTTTTCACCGAAGATTCTTCATCGATAGAGTACTTTTCGAGGCTACTATTTACCCTGTTGGCGACTTCCTCTATAGGTATCCTTCCGTTCTCTCCCCAATTCAAATTATAGAATGTGGTATAGAAAGAAATTGCTTCCGTTTGATATTGTGGTTCTTTGCCCGGCATGAAATTAGGCAGTTTCTCCGTAAGTTCCCGCATTTTCCTTAAGCCCGAACCACGTTTCTCCATATAGTCCAATTGAGTAAACATATCCGCAATGACAGGGTTACGGCGCATGGACGGAACTTTGTATATGTCCCGGTCTTGAATTTGTGTGCCATCAAGCATTGCTCCTGGTGATACCAATTCTACTCGGTCATCATAGATGTCAATATGTACTTCACCACCCATTACTGTGTAATCTCTATGTATAAGATGGTTTACCAACCCTTCAAAGATTGCACGATCGGAATAGTCGGGGAGATTCAGCCGATAGTTCGGCATCTTGACCCACCCGCTCATGGTATAGTTCTTGATGAAGTCCATGCCATATTTCAGAAGCAATACGAGATTTGCCCGATGCTCTACGGAACTGATGGCATCGTCTTTATAGAGTCCCGTCCAACGGGTGCAGAAAATACGTGATTGGAATACGGTGCAATTGTCCACAAACAACAATCCGGCATTGGTCAGTTTCCCGTCAGATGTGACAAGTCCGAATGATTCCAAATACTTATCATTCCATTCCTGATGGGTCTGTTCACGGAAAGTATTGGCGAGAATAATAAAAGAGTGCTTGCTGGCATCCACTTGTGTAGGAAGAGAATCCCATGTCATGTGTGTACCTTTCAATACCAACGAAAGAAGTTGTTGTGAATTACACTCTACGCTTTCATTGCCAACCCGTACATATGCGGTACGTGTTCCGTCCTGATAATAGTAATAAGGTGTAAGCGTTCCAGCCTTTACTTTCACTTCAAGCAAAGAGTGCCCTTCATGTTCTATCGGGATAAGTTGTATTTCCGGAACAGGGTCAAGTCTCGCTTTGATGGTTTCACTGATAAAGTCAGCATCGGATTGTGGATTCTCCAAACCTACAATCACTCCATCATCGTTCACTCCATAGAACAGACTGCCACCTTCTGTATTGGCAAAAGCCGACACGGATTTGAGCCATGACTTCACTTTCTTACGTTCCAACATTTCCTTGAAATCGTAAGCTGAGCATTCCGCTATCAATGTATTGTTTTGAATTTGCATCGTTTCCTTATAATTGTTAGGGTATAGTTCCCCAATATCATGTACAAAGGTAAGGATAAAAGTGGAGATTCTGTTAAATTCGTGCCATACTTTTGATTATTATGCGTTTATATCACGATATTTATTGGAAAATTTTATATTTTTGCAGTCAAGAGCTGTGGTTGCTTATGGATGCTTATTTTCGGATTTGCGATATAATTGCAACACGTGTACGCAAGTTGCTCATACAGAGATACTGTTGACTTTGAGGAAGTGAAATAAACATATATTTTCACATAACACAAAAAAGCGATTGCCGGTTATTTCCGACAATCGCTTTTTTGTGTTCAAATCCGAAATCCTATCAGGGAAATATCACTTGATCTCAAACGCATCCGCGTCCTTCCATGCAGGAAACTTCCCCCTTAGATCTTCCAGGTCTGCACGGGTAAGCGTACATGTGCGAGTGACCTCCTCACGCTTGCCGGCATCCGCCAGCTTTTTCCCTTTCGGAGAGAAGATCATGGAATCGCCCCGGTAAACAAAGCCCTTACCGTCGATTCCTACCCGGTTCACCCCGCAGACATACGCCATATTTTCCATTGCACGTGCCTGGAGCAACGTCTTCCAAACTTTTTTACGCGCCTCGGGCCAGTTGGCGACATAGATCAACAGATCGTATTCGTTGTCCACGTTCCGGCTCCAAACCGGGAAACGAAGATCATAACAAACTTGCAAACAGATATTCCAGTCCTTATACCGTACGATCGTCCGTTTATCCCCGGCTGTGAAATGCTGGTCTTCGCCCGCCATCCGGAACAAATGCCGCTTGTCATACAAATAAGTTTCACCTTCGGGCGTGACGAAAAAAGCACGGTTGAAATATTTCCCGCCTTCTTTTGCAATGAAACTACCTGCCACAGCAAGCTTATATTTCTTCGCCCACCCCTTTATAGTAGGAATAGTAGGCCCATCCATCGTGTCGGCCAGCTTTTCCACATCCATAGAAAAACCCGTTGTAAACGTTTCCGGCAAAACGGCTATGTCCGTCTTACCGCTGACCCGCCGGAGCAGTTCTCCATAATAACCCAGATTTTCATCTCTGTCCTCCCAAATAATATGAGACTGGACCATACTGATACGCAAATTGTCTGCCATGATATTAAATTTGAACAAAGTTTTCCGGGTGACAAGCTGTCACTCCTCTGTAATGCTCACGGATATCACGGATATCTTTATCCGCATCACCCGTAGGATAGAATACCCCTTTAAAACCGGCCTCTTTCTTTTTGTAATCGAAATAAGCCATCAGGATAGGCACGTTGGCTTTCTGTGCGATATAGTAAAATCCCTTCTTCCAGTCATTCACCCGTTTGCGTGTACCTTCAGGAGTTACGGCCAGCTGGAATTCTTTCCGCCGATTGAACTGGCCAACCATCTGATCCGTCACCGAAGTCCGCTTACTGCGGTCAACAGGCACTCCGCCCAACCAGTCAAACAACAGGTTGAACGGAAAAAAGAACCATTCCTTTTTAATCAGGAAACTGGCGTTACGGCCAATCGAGGTATAAAACAGTTTTCCTACGATAAAATCCCAATTGCTGGTATGCGGAGCCACACATATCACACATTTAGGCACATCCTCCACTACCGGCCCAAGTTTCCAGCCGGCCAAGCGAAGAAGTGCCTTACTTATAGCTTTCTTCATTCTTTACTTTCTATTTGCTCAACTCTCCGATTTCAGTTGCTATTGCATTTATTTCCGTTTGCAGGTCCGCCCGCAATTTACAATAATATTCTTTCACCCGTTTCTTGTTTTCTTTTCCGTCCGGACGGTTGGCACGGCGAATAAATTCATCTTGCATATCAAGTACTCTCGCCATCACCACGTCGGCTTTCTCCGAATTGACACCCGGAAGATACAGCTTACAAAACAAAGCTTCCGAAAACAAATCGCCAGCCACATAGCTGATGTCTCTCTTTAAAATTCTTCTTTTAGCCATAGTTGTTTACATTAAAATATCTACAAATCTACATAATTCATTCATTAAACAAACCCTATAGTTGAAAAAAAGACAAAAATTCGTATCTTTGTCACCCTAAAATATCTGATTATAAACAAAATCGTTTATGGATAATACAACAACAACGCCAGAATATCTTTTCGAGAGCAGTTGGGAAGTATGTAATAAAGTTGGCGGTATCTATACCGTCCTTTCAACAAAAGCGCATACGTTGCAACGATCGTTTAAAGATAAGCTGATCTTTATAGGACCCGATGTGTGGACCGATACAAACGCTCCCGACTTTATTGAAGATGATGTTCTGTTTGCTGACTGGAAAACTTATACGAAGACCACAGAAAATCTGAAAGTGAAAGTAGGCCGATGGAATGTCCCGGGGACACCTCCCGTAATCTTAGTGGATTTCAAACCTTTCTTCAAAGAAAAAGATTCCTTTTTCTTCTCGATGTGGGAAAGTTTCCGCGTGGACTCGATCCATGCGTACGGTGACTACGACGAGTCTTGTATCTTCGCTTACGCGGTAGGTAAGGTCATCGAAAGTTTTTATCATTTTTACAAGCTGGAAAACAAAAAGGTTGCCGCTCTGTTCAATGAATGGATGCTGGGAATGGGTGCGCTCTACATCAAAAAACAACTCCCCGCCGTCGCAACGCTCTTCACGACACACGCCACATCTATCGGCCGTTCCATCGCCGGAAACAACAAAGCCCTGTATGCTTATATGGATGGCTACAACGGCGACCAGATGGCCGGGGAGCTGAATATGGAGGCGAAACATTCGTTGGAAAAACAGACAGCCTTGCATGTGGACTGCTTTACTACCGTGAGCGACATCACTGCCCGCGAGTGTAAACAATTACTGGACAAAGCACCGGACATCGTCACGCCGAACGGCTTCGAGCCCAACTTCGTCCCGTCCGACAAAGAATACGACAAAAAGCGTATGGCAGCCCGCCGCGACCTGCTCAACGTAGCAGAGAAACTGCTCGGATGCCCCATCTCACCGGATGCTTTCCTGGTTTCAACCAGCGGCCGTTACGAATACCGCAATAAAGGTATCGACGTCTTTATCGAAGCAATGAACCGGGTACGCACTTCCGGCAGACTCCAGCGCGAAGTCGTCGCCTTCATCATGGTTCCGGCTTGGGTACGCGATGCACGTGCAGACCTGAAAGAAGTCATCGACAAGAATATCCGCACCACCTCCCCCATGCAAATGCCCTTCGTCACGCATTGGCTGAATCAGATGGAACAGGACAAGGTGCTGAACTATATCTCCCATGCCGGCTTCACCAATTCAGCGACCGACAAGCTGAAGATCATTTTTGTTCCTTGCTACCTGGACGGACGCGACGGTATCCTCAACAAACCCTACTACGATCTGCTGATCGGTATGGATGCGACCGTCTATCCCTCCTACTACGAACCCTGGGGATACACTCCGCTGGAAAGTATCGCATTCGGGATTCCGACCATTACCACCGATCTTGCAGGTTTCGGTCTATGGGCTAAGAAGCATGTGACAGGCAACAACATCAGTGAAGGCGTAGCCGTCGTGAACCGTGACGATTTTAATTATTTCGAAGTAGCAGATGCCATCACGTCTTCGATCCTGGCACTTGCAGGAAAGGACAAAAAGGAAACGGCAGAGATCCGGAAACGCAGTTTCTGCCTGGCTGCAAAAGCAGAATGGAGCAAATTCATTGTCTACTATGAAGAGGCTTTCAGAATCGCTTTGGAGCATGCAAGCAAAAGAAATAATTAAAATACGCTCATAATTAAACAGATAATCTCTATCTTTGCAACGTTTTAGGCAAAAAAGAGATGATACAATATTAAAATATAAATTGAAACATTTTAAACTTCACAATAATGAAAATCAAAGCGAATAACGCAAACAGCCCGATTTGGAAAGATGTTTATTCTCATTCTATGCTTCCCGAACAATTACAGCCGTTATACGAAATGGCTACAAACCTATGGTGGGTATGGAACCATGAAGGAGCCAAATTATTCGGTAAGATCGATTCTGAACTTTGGGCATCAACTGAAGGTAACCCAGTACTTTTACTTCAAAGTTTATCCTACAAACGTATTGAGGAAATTCTGGCAGATGATGTCCTGATGGCCGAAATCAAAGCTGTTTACTCAATATTCAAGGATTATGTAAATGTTAAGCCGGATCAGACAAAACCATCTGTTGCCTATTTCAGCATGGAATATGGTTTGACCAACGTGTTGAAAATCTATTCCGGCGGCCTGGGTGTACTGGCTGGTGACTATTTGAAAGAAGCCAGCGACAGCAACATCGACCTGACAGCAGTAGGTTTCTTGTATCGCTACGGTTACTTTACCCAGTCTCTGTCTATGGACGGACAACAGATTGCCAATTACGAACCGCAAAACTTCAACGCACTGCCCCTTACTCAGGTGATGCAGGCTAACGGCGAACCGATGGTATTGGAGGTTCCTTACCCCGGCCGCACCGTTTATGCGCACATCTGGAAAGTAAGCGTCGGACGCGTTCCTCTATATTTGATGGATACAGATATTCCCCAGAACAGCGAATGGGATCGCTCCATCACTCACCAGCTGTATGGCGGCGATTGGGAAAACCGTATGAAACAGGAATATCTGCTGGGTATCGGTGGTATCTTGATGCTGAACAAATTAGGAATCAAGAAACAGATTTATCACTGCAACGAAGGACACGCCGCACTGATCAACGCGCAGCGTCTGGTAGACTTCATCCAGAACGACGGTCTGTCATTCAACCAAGCATTGGAAGTCGTACGCGCTTCCGCCCTATACACCGTCCACACACCGGTTCCGGCTGGTCACGACTACTTCGATGAAGGCCTGTTCGGCCGTTATATGGGTGAATTCCCCGGCAAGTTAGGTATCAGCTGGCAGGAATTTATCGACATGGGACGTGAAAATCCAGGTTCCAACGAGAAGTTCTCCATGAGTGTATTCGCTTTGAACACTTGCCAAGAAGCAAACGGCGTAAGCTGGTTGCATGGAAAAGTATCCCAGCGCATGTTCGCTCCGGTATGGAAAGGCTACTTCCCCGATGAGCTGCACGTAGGATATGTGACCAACGGCGTACATATGCCGACTTGGGCTTCTACCGAATGGAAACGTTTCTTTGCAGAACATTTCGACAAGAAGTTCTTCAAAGACCAGTCCAACAAGAAATACTGGGAAGCGATCCAGAATGTTGCCGACGAAGAAATTTGGTCTATCCGCAAGACATTGAAGAACAAACTGATTACATATATCAAGAATCAATACAAGACAAACTGGCTGAAAAACCAAGGAGATCCTGCAAAGGTTGTCTCTATCCTGGACAAAATCAACCCGAACGCCTTGCTGATCGGTTTCGGCCGCCGTTTCGCAACTTACAAACGTGCCCACTTGCTGTTCACAGATCTGGACCGTCTGGCCAAGATCGTAAACAACGAACAATATCCGATCCAGTTCGTATTCACCGGTAAAGCCCACCCGGCCGATGGTGGCGGACAGGGCTTGATCAAACATATTGTCGAGATTTCCCGCCGTCCGGAATTCTTAGGAAAGATCATCTTCCTGGAAAACTACGATATGCGTCTGGCTCGTCACCTGATCGCAGGTGTCGATGTTTGGTTGAACACTCCGACCCGTCCTCTGGAGGCATCCGGTACATCCGGCGAAAAAGCAGAGATGAACGGTGTCCTGAACTTCTCCGTATTGGACGGATGGTGGTATGAAGGTTATAAACAGGGTGCAGGTTGGGCATTGACCGACAAGCGTACTTACGAAAACCAGCAGTATCAGGATCAGCTGGATGCCGCTACTATCTACCACATACTGGAAACAGAGATTATCCCGACTTACTATGCAAGAAACAGCAAGGGCTACTCTCCCGAATGGATCCAGTACATCAAGAATTCGATGTCCGAAATCGCTCCCGACTATACGATGAAACGTATGTTGGACGACTATATCGACCGCTTCTACAACAAGTTGGCAACCCGTTCCGCTCACTTGCACGAAAACGGCTTTGCCGAAGCCAAAGCAATCGCTGCCTGGAAAGAAGAAGTGGCAGAACATTGGGATAGCTTCCAGGTAGAATCGTTTACATGCAGCCAGGACTTGGCCATCGACGGTCCGGTTGTCGGCAAAGAATATAACTTCAATCTGGTTATCGACCGCCATGAACTGAAAGGTATGTTGGGAGCAGAAATGGTTGTCACAAAAGAAAATCCGGATAACCATCAGTTGGAATTACTGGCGACAGAACAATTCAAGCTGATAAAAGAAGAAGGTTCCAAACTGTTCTTCGAACTGAAAACAGCTTCAAGCGAAGCAGGCCTTCACAAGATGGGCTTCCGCGTTTACCCTGTGAACAAAGAATTGCCTCATCGCATGGACTTCGCTTTCGTCCGCTGGATCCAGTTGTAATCAAGACAAGCAAAACAATAATTAAGAAAGAGGGTGTGCATGACACATCCTCTTTTTTTATGCAGATACTAAAGCTATGCTTTACAGTGGCTAACCCTATGAGTTACGAGCACTAACCAATAGGGTTACGGACACCGACCAATAGAGCCCCATATTGTCCGCTTGAAAGACAGAAAATCAAAAAAGGGAAGCGCACGACAGGCAACTTCCCTATTCAAGCTGATATAGATTTTTTTTAGGTTTAGAAAGCGTAATCCAAACTTAAGCCAAACACTTTATTGGTACGGCTATAGACATTCGTACCGGGGAGATTTGTACCGCAATAATTCTCCGATTTCTTTGTATAATCATGATAATTTGTCCACATATACCCCACATTCAATGCCATCTTTTCGCTCAGCATCACCTTAGCACCAAAGCCCAACGAATAAGAGTCACAGGAGAAACTAACATCGCTTTGGAAATTATCAGACAAACCATAATCCGTAATTTGAGCGCCACCACTAATGGTCAATCTCTTGATCACGTCCCATTCAATACCAAATAGATACTCATTCGTACCTCTTTCCAATTCTTTCTGTTTTCCACCGGCCATGCCCGCTTTCTTGTCATCAAAGAAATGATACTCTACAGAAGCCTTCAACATGGGTAAAAACTGATAAGAGGCTGCCACCGAAAGCATGGAAGGAATATCGTTCGGCGTATTCACACCGTGCTTGTAAGGGCCGATCAAGTCTTCCGCACTATCAGGATAATCCAACTTCTTGGTATTGTTTTCGATGTTCAAGTTCGTCTTAAACTCAT
>ERZ838827.1336-NODE-1336-length-19349-cov-13.380481_pt1 | contig 19349 bp, 9 predicted proteins | sample MGYA00519881_ERZ838827 | MGnify/ENA primary metagenome ERZ838827 (study PRJEB31850, sample SAMEA3708842) | human gut metagenome | biome: human gut; feature: human-associated habitat; material: faeces | place: China | collected 2014 ...
ATGCCTGGACGAATAATGATATAACCAATTACTACCTCACTGTACCTCGTCAGAATGTAGAAACCGGCTTTTGGTTGGAATCCGACCGGATGTTGAGTCTTGATTTTAGCGAACGGAGTCTGGAGGTACAGCGGGGAGTAGTAATGGAAGAATTCAAACAGCGATGTTTGAATCAGCCTTATGGGGATATCGGACATCTTTTGCGTCCTCTGGCTTATCAGACGCATCCTTATCAATGGCCTACTATTGGAAAAGAGTTGTCGCATATTGCCAATGCTACGCTGGAAGAAGTGGAGGCATTCTTTTTCCGTTTTTATGCTCCTAATAATGCTATATTAGCTGTGACCGGCAATATCTCTTTCGAAGAGGCGGTTGCTTTGACAGAAAAATGGTTCGGCTCTATTCCTCGTCGGGAAGTTCCTCAACGGAACCTGCCACAGGAGCAGGAACAGACGGAAGAGCGCCGGCTGACGGTAGAGAGAAATGTTCCTCTCGATTCTTTATTTATGGCATACCACATGCCTGCCCATTGCCATCCGGATTATTATGCATTTGATATTCTGTCGGATGTGTTGAGTAACGGGCGTTCCAGCCGTTTGAGCCAGCGTTTGGTACAGCAGAAACAATTATTCTCAAGTATAGATGCCTATATTTCCGGCAGTGTAGATGCGGGGTTATTCCATATTAGTGGTAAACCTTCGGCAGGTGTCACCCTGGAACAAGCGGAAGCGGCAGTACGGGAAGAACTGGATTTGTTGCAACAAGAATTGGTTGACGAACAGGAACTGGAAAAGGTGAAGAATAAATTTGAGTCTACCCAGATATTCGGCAATATCAATTATTTAAATGTGGCAACCAACCTGGCTTGGTACGAATTGCTTGGCCGGGCGGAGGACATGGAAAAAGAGGTCGATCGTTATCGGTCTGTTACAGCCGAACAATTGCGGGCGGTAGCTCAATCTGCTTTCCGTAAGGAGAACGGAGTAATACTTTATTATAAGAAACAACAAAATTAAATTCTCCCTTTTTTATAATCTATCAGTGAAAGGGAAAAGTCCCTTTGCCTGAAAATGGAGATACGTTTAGGTAACGGAAAAGTAAATGAGACATATTTATAGTACATATAAAGAGCATTATAAAGCACTAATTTTTCTCGGACTGCCGATTGTGATCGGTCAAATAGGAGTAATCGTTCTTGGATTTGCGGATACGTTAATGATCGGACATCATAGTACGATTGAGCTGGGAGCAGCTTCCTTCGTCAATAATGTGTTCAATCTGGCGATAATTTTCAGTACGGGCTTTTCGTATGGGCTGACTCCCATTGTGGGAGGTTTGTATGGAACCCGGCAGTATGCCCCTGCGGGACAGGCTTTACGCAACAGTTTGCTGGCAAACCTGATGGTTGCATTGCTGCTGACTATCTGTATGACTGTTCTTTATCTAAATATAGAACGTCTCGGACAGCCGGAGGAATTGATTCCCCTGATTAAGCCGTATTACCTTGTTTTGCTCGCTTCACTCGTGTTTGTTATGCTTTTCAATGGATTCAAGCAGTTTACAGACGGAATTACGGATACAAAAACCGCTATGTGGATATTGCTTGGTGGAAATGTCTTGAATATCATAGGAAACTATATCCTGATTTATGGAAAGCTCGGATTGCCCGAGTTAGGTCTGTTGGGAGCAGGTATCAGCACGCTGTTCTCGCGTATCGTGATGGTGATTATATTTATCATCATCTTTATGCGTAGTCCGCGTTTTGTCCGCTATAAGATTGGCTTTTTCCGTTTGGGATGGTCACGAGCTATATTTGGGCGTTTGAACGGCCTCGGATGGCCGGTTGCTTTTCAAATGGGAATGGAGACAGCCTCTTTTAGTCTAAGTGCGATCATGATCGGTTGGCTGGGTACTATCGCTCTGGCTTCTCATCAGGTTATGCTGGCTATTTCACAGTTTACATTTATGATGTATTACGGTATGGGTGCCGCTGTGGCTGTTCGTGTCAGTAACTTCAAAGGTCAGAATGATATCATCAATGTACGTCGTTCTGCCTATGCAGGTTTTCATCTGATGATGACATTGGGCGTTGTGCTTTCTTTGATTGTCTTCCTTTGCCGGAATTACTTGGGAGGCTGGTTTACCGACAGTCAGGAAGTGGCTGCTATGGTGACCTCTCTAATCTTCCCTTTCCTCGTTTATCAGTTTGGCGACGGACTGCAGATTACTTTCGCCAACGCTTTGCGTGGAATTTCAGATGTAAAACTAATGATGGTGATTGCCTTTGTCGCCTATTTCATTATTTCCCTTCCTGTAGGTTATTTCTGTGGCTTTGTGATGGGATGGGGAGTAGTAGGTGTCTGGATGGCGTTCCCTTTTGGTTTGACAAGCGCAGGATTGATGCTTTGGTGGCGTTTTCACCACATGACGAAACTCCCCGAACCTCATCTATAGAAGTTTAGCAGGTAAACATATTCATCTGAATAATAAGAGAAACGGAGGACTCGCTGATTAATCAGACGTTACTCCTCCATTTCTGCTTTGGTTTCCCTTTCTTGTATTGTTTTCCGGGTACTTTCGTGGAGTTGCATCATCTTTTCCAAAAGCTCCCGTTGGTCTTGCATCAGGTGGTCTATCTTTTCATTGAGGACCTTGATTTCCAGTTCCGACTTTAGGTTCACTTTGTAGTCATCTTCTCCGCGTTGGCGATCTTTTGCTTCTTGCCGATTCTGGCTCATCATGATGACAGGTGCCTGTATAGCTGCCAGACAGGATAAGATAAGATTCAGAAGTATAAACGGATAAGGGTCGAACGGTTTCTGAAAGAGCGATATGACATTGATAGCAATCCAAACGATTAGTATCACGGCAAAAAAGATGATAAACTTCCAACTACCGCCAAACCGGGCTACCGAATCGGCCAGTTTTTCACCGAAAGTGAGATGTTCCTCTACCGAATGATTCGGTTCGGCAGATATGAACCCGCCATCAGCTATGGCTTTCACTACTTTCTCTTCCGCACCATGGATTCTCGTACCTCTTTCCTTTAGAAGCGTCATAAGATGGCGTATCCGATACTGCCGCAGGTCATCTTTGCAGATGTATGATTCGTCATTCCACTCCGGATAATCTTCCTTGATTAGTTTGGCAACTTCGGGTCTTATCGCATAACCGTGGATAAGGTTCTTTTCTTCAATTGTTTTGTGGCATACTGTGCATTTCATATTGTCGTCAAAAGAATGGTATCTCTCTATGATATAAAACAATTACATTGAAATATTGTTTCATGAAAAGTAGAAATATTGACATACTTATTCACAATAGGGAGTACACGCAGAGTAGTCTATTCTGTCTATTAAACTATCTTACTTTCGGGGATATTAATACCAGCATACTGGGCAGTACGATCAGCAGTAGCGGCAACGCCGTCAGGAAGCCTCCAATAACGGCAATGGCCAGTGGCTGATGCATCTGCGCTCCGGTTCCGATTCCTAACGCAAGAGGCATTAGGGCGATGATAGCTCCCAATGCAGTCATCAGTTTAGGACGTAAACGGGTAGAGATAGCAAAAATTGCTGACTGTTGAACATCGCCACCTGCTGTTTTCAAGGTCGTTTTGAATTGCTGAACAGTAAATATTGCGTTTTCACCAATAATTCCTACAATCATAATCAATCCCGTGTAGCTACCCACATTCAGTGGAGTAGCCGTGAAATACAATAATAGTAAACTGCCGGAAATGCCTAAAACCGCGATGCCGAGAATGACGACTGCCGTCCATAAATCACGGAAGAGAAACAGAATGACGATAAATACCAGCAGGCAGGAGGTGATGAGGATGATGAGTAACTCGTCAAAAGACTGTTGCTGTTCCTTATAAGCCCCACCATATTCGATGTGATAGCCTTGCGGCAGGTGCACGCTACTCTTCACCACTTTCTGAACATCGTTCATTACACTTCCCAAATCCCGCGCATTCAGACGAGCAGTGACCACTCCTATCATTTGTAGATTCTCCCTCTCTATTTCAGCATCACCTGCGCTGAGGGAGATGTCAGCCAAAGACGTGATAGGTATCAGCACCTTATCGGCGGTAAACACCTTTAACTGCCGGATCTCTTCTATTCCCAGATGGCGGCTGTTAGGATATAAAAGCCGGATAGGAGTCAGTTGTTCTTTGTCGAACACCTCTCCCGAAGGATTGCCTTCCAGGGAATTTTGAACTTGAAATTGAAAATCGGCCGGAGTGATACCATATTGTGCCAGATTGCGGTAATCGGGAATGACGTTGATAGAGGGGCCGGCAACAACGATACCGTCGAATACATCGGCAGTTCCTTCTACGTCAGCCACTTTTCCGGCTACTTCTCGGGCAAGCCTTTGCAGTGTTTGCTGGTTATTGCCGAATATCTTTATCTCGACTGGCTGAACCGAACTCATCAGGTCGCCCAGCATATCACCTATAACCTGCCCGAAGTCGATACGTAAGGCTGGTTGGGTGCCTTCTATCTTCTGCCGGATTTCGTCTGATACTTCCTCAGTGGTTCGTTTTCGGTCTGTTTTCAGTTGTATCAGATAATCACCCGTATTGGGCTCGGTGATAAAGAAGCCCATCTGCGTCCCGGTACGGCGACTGTAAGTTGCTACTTCGGGGATGCTGACAATGATTTTCTCCACCTCGTTCAGCATGCGGTCAGTTTCTTCGAGTGAAGTTCCCGGAGGAGACGCATAATCCAGCACGATACTTCCTTCGTCCATTTCGGGCAGGAAACCTGTTTCCAGACGTGGAATGACGAGGACGATGGAGAGCAGCATGAGTCCCATGATAAGGAAGCTGAGTGCAGGCCTGTGGGTGAAAAAACTCACCCAGAACTGTTCTTTCACCTGATGGGAATGGGCATTGCGGGGTTTTTCGTTGCTACGCGAAAACAGTAGGTAGATAACTGGCAACAGAATCCAGGTGACGAGAAAAGAACAGACGAGAGTGATAATCATCGTGTTCGTCATCACCTGAAAATAAGCGCCGGCTACTCCGTTCATCAGTACAAAGGGGATGAAGATGACGATGGTACTGACCGAGGAACCCACCATTGCCGGTAACAGATATTTGATAGCCTTCCCCACCAATTCGGTCGATGGCTCATCGGGGTATTCCTCGTGCGTGCGGTGTATTTGTTCCACTACAACGATGGCATCGTCTATAATCAGCCCGATAGCAGCAGCGATGGCACCTAGTGTCATGATATTAAATGTTCCGCCTGTGGCGTAGATTACCGTCAACGTGAGACAGAGGGTGACAGGGATAGTTATCAAGATAGTCAGACTCGCCTTGGGCGAACGGAGGAAAATGATAGCAACAATAATGGCAAGCAATAGCCCGATCCACAGGCAGTCCGTGACGCTTCGGATGGAGTCGGTTACAAAGTCCGATTGCATGTAAAAAGGACGGATGGTGACATCCGGCGGCAATATCTTTTGCAGTTCCGCCACTTTCTCCTGCATAGCTCCTGACACGGACAGCAGATTGGCGTTGGGTTGTTTCATGATGACTATCTGCACGCCTTCCTTGCCGTTGGCATTTATCTTGACGTATTCTTTGGCTTCCTGAATACTGGTTTCGGAGATGTCGCTCAGGGTAACGACTCGTTTTCCGTCATTGCGGACAACGAGGTGTTTTAACTGTTCCAGATGGTATATTTGTGCATCGGTGACACATAAGTACAGCAGCCTGTAATCGGCTACATACCCGTTGGATTCAATAAAGTCGCTTTGCGTGATAGCTTGGCCGACTTCTTCGGGTGTCAGTTTGAGACGGGACATCCGCTCTTGGTCGAGCACTACCCAGTACTCTTTCGTTTTCCCACCCATTACGCGGACTTCACTAATGCCTTCCACTTGCGATAGAAACGGTTTGATGGTATAGAGGGCAAGCATCTTCATTTCTATCGGCGAACGGTCGTCGCACTCCAGCGTATAGCCCATTACTTGCAGGATGGAGGGGTTCATCTTCTCTACCGTGATTTGTACATTGGATGGCAGGTTGCCCCGTATCTGGTTGATTTGCGACTCTACGCGCTCCTTACTCAGATCGATATCTGCGTTCCAGTCCATAAAGGTAGATATTTCACAACTTCCCCGACTGGTGACGCTGCGTACCGTTTGTAGGTCTTCTACGCGCTTGATGGCATCCTCCAGTGGCTTGGTGACAGTCACTAACATTTTGTTTACGGGTTGTTCACCCGCATCTGCGATGACCTTTATTTTGGGGAATGTGATTTCAGGAAATAAGGAAGTCTGCATCCGGCTGTACACAAACATGCCGCACATCAACAACAGGGCGATAGTGACAGCCAAAGGCGATTTATAATTCCGATAGAAGTTCATACCTTATTCTGTTTTAGGTTGTTCGATGACGACCCTGGCAGTGTCGGGTAACCCATAGTTGCCGGTCAGCAGGATGCTGTCACGGGGAGAAAGAACTGGAGATAGTATTTCGACTCGTCCGGCGGAGGTTATGCCTTTGGTGACGGGCACTTTGACCGCGGTGTGGCTGTCCGTCATTTTCATAATCCAGAAGTATTGTTGTGTTTCGTCTGTCAGTACAGCTTCTTTAGGCAGGGAAACGGCATCGGTTTTTATAGCTTTTATGATATTGACCTGTGCAATGATATTCTCCGGTATATTGCTATCACCTGCTATTTTTATCTGAATGCTCTGAGTTTGTGAAGCCATATCAGCAACCGGCATGGAAGAAGAAACGGTTCCCCGCAGGATTCTTCTATCCGGTAAAATAAGAGAGACGGATTTATTTTCTGCAAGCAACGGGCGCAGTTCGTATGGCAATTGCAATAGAAATACCAAACTGCCCGCATCACTGATTTCCGCCAACGGGTCGCCTTCCTGCACATAGTCTCCGTACTGGTGCTCGATGGCGGTAACAAACCCTCCAGCATTGGCAGTGATGCGAATCAGACCTGTATAGTTGAGCGTAGAATCGAGTGTGGAGATGGTATTTCCCAGATTCTTAGCTTCTTTGGCTTCCTGAATGAAAAGCAGGCTGCCTGCTTGTACTTTTTCTCCCAATTGGATATTCACTTTGTTCAGATATCCGTTGGTGAAGGCCCGCACAATATTCTTCTTGAGAAAGGTGGAGATGGCGTTCAATTGTACTTCTTCCTGCATTGTGCCCACCGTACAAGTGGTGAAGGTTACAGGGGTGACCGGATCCTTTCTCTCTCCTGTCGATGACGTATCAGACGAAGTGCCGCCACAGGCATTTAGGAGGATAGCCGTTGATGCCAGAATAAATAATAAAACAAAAGGATATTTCTTATTTCTCATAATTCCAGTAATTTATCTGATTGATGATTTGGAGTTTTGCGTTCGTATTCTGCAATACGTCGGAACGGAGACTCAAATAGCTACTTACCGAAAGAAAATAATCGGTGATGCTCACTCCTCCGGTCCGCAATAACTTTCTGTAAGCATCCATCAGCGTGCGTGCCTGGGTGACTGCCGTTTGGCTCTGCTCAACAATAACATTGCACAGCTTCAACTGTTGGTAGAGTCCTGCCAGTTGCTGTTGGTACTGCTGGCGGGCAAATATCTGGTATTGCTGTCGGGTCTGTTCTTCCAACTTGATTTTGGAGTGTTGCTTCTTACGTTGCTTGCCGTCATAGATAGGAACGGATAGAGAAAGCCCCATACTTACTCCTGCATTCTTGTAAGCTTGCGAAGCGAAAGTCGTATTGAAACCGCCATCTATAAACACATTGACTTTAGGATGATAGGCATAGTCAATCAGGAGGTCTTCATTCCGCAGCCGCAGGCTGTCAATGACAGATTGTTTAAATTGAATGGTCGACTCATATTCTGCTGGAAGTCGCAGGGCGATTGTAGGAACGTCTAATCGGACTCTGGCTGTATCTACTATGCCGCACAGATAGTTGAGTGTGGAAATGGCATCCCGGTAGGTTGCCTCCTGTTGCTGCAATCGGATGCTTTGTTGTTGCACGCCTATCTGGAAGTTAAGATAATCAGTCTGCTTATAAACAGCGCTCTCCATCAATTTATGTAGCAGGTGTTCCTCCTCTCGCATCAAGTTGAGTACTTCTTGTTGGTATTGCATTTCCTGCCAGGTTCCATAAGCGGTGATATACTGTGCGATGACAGACAGCCGGAGGTCGTGTATAGAGATTTGGCGGCTGTTTTCCGTGTCTCTGTTGTCGAGACGATAGCCGTTGAGCTGGGCATTCAACTGGCGTCTGCCCAGGATTGTCTGGCTGACGGTGACTAGCGCATTATAGGTTCCTCCATCAATAATGCCCCGGTCGTAGCCATAGCCTTTTATGGCAGGAGCGAATATATTTGTGGTGGAGAAATCGACCTGTGGCTTATATTCTGCCCGATGAATTAAGCTGTCTAGTCTCGTCATGCCAATCCGGTTGTTGTAGTCGTTCAGCAATGGGCTGTTGCTGATGGCACGATTCAGGTAATCTTCCAGGTTGCGGGTCTGGGCATACGACTGGGAGGTGAATATCATCCCGGTAATCATGGATATAAGGAAGAGATGTTTCATATCATTCATGTGTTTGGCAAGTAACATAAACTGATTCTTTTAAATAAACAAATGCAGTACGTAATTGTTGTCTGAAATGGCGGAAATGTTCACATCATTAGCTGCGTATTATCAGCTTCGTGAGAATCCCTTGCTGTTGATGCCGTCATCGAAGATGTAATCACTCTTTGTACTGGTTATCAACGCATGGTTTCATTATTTCCATAATCTCATAAATCTCATACAGTGAACAGGACAGGCGGGCAAGTCCCGTCCCGATTAGAATATCCTCTTTCTTCAGTTTCCGGATGATACGTCCTATTACAGGCATCTTACATTTTTAATTGATTGATTCTTAGTGTAAAACAATACTTTATAAGCACTTCTCATAACTCACTTTTTAAAATTACAAAATTAAGAGTCGTTGAGTTGTTTGAAACTATGGTTAATAATTCAATATATTGAAAATTAGTATTTTATGCTCCTGTTTTAAGCTAGCTTAGTAGGGTGACAGATCAGTAACTCAACTCACTCCCAAATATGCTCTATTTAGGCTCATTTACCGCAACTGACTAAGAAATTGCTTTTATAACTGTTTGAATTTTAATCAGTTTACATTACCTTTGCGAATCTTTGTGGAATACTTTGTTTCATTTTAAAAAACTTAAAACTTAACCCCAATGGCTTCCTTCCGTTTTACAAAGTTGAAAATAACCGCCGGTTACACTTTGTTGCTGGCGATCCTCCTTTTCTCGCTGGTGTTTGTACATCGTGAGATGGAAGCATTGTCGGCCGCCGACGATCAACAGAATTTAAGAACAGACAGTCTATTGACCCTTCTCCATGAGAAAGATCAAAACACGATTCAGATGTTGCGGGTGCTAAGTGAGGCAAACGACAGTCTTCTCTCTGCTTCGGAAATCGAAGAAATCATTTCCGAACAGGATTCAGTTATTACCCAGCAGCGGGTACAACATCGGGTCATAACCAAGCGTGACTCTTTAATCACTACTCCTAAAAAGAAGGGATTCTTTAAGCGACTCGCCGAAGTGTTTTCCCCTTCTAAACAAGACAGTGCCGTATTAGTAAATACATCGTTGGAAGTCGCTACCGATACCATTCTTCAACCTACCACTTCCAAAGACTCTCTTCAGCAGAAAATTCGCATGGCTACCGAAGAAAAACGACTGCAACGGAGGAAAACAATCCGGCGTACCAGTACAAAGTACCAGCGGATGAATACGCAGTTGACGGCACGGATGGATAGCCTGATTAAACAATATGAGGAAGAAATGACCTTGCGTGCCCGTCAGGATGCTGAACTTCAGCAGGAAGTGAGGATGCGGTCGGCACGTATCATCGGCGGTATCGCGGTTGGTGCTGTACTATTATCTGCTTTTTTCCTGATATTGATTATGCGGGATATCTCCCGTAGCAACCGTTACCGCCAGCAATTGGAGGTGGCGAATAAACGGGCGGAAGATTTACTGATCGCCCGTGAAAAATTGATGCTTGCCATTACCCATGATTTTAAAGCTCCGTTAGGTTCAATTATGGGATATACCGAACTCCTGTCCCGATTGACAGAAGATGAGCGGCAACGATTCTACCTCGACAATATGAAAAGCTCTTCAGAACATTTATTGAAGTTAGTCAGTGACTTGCTTGATTTCCACCGGCTTGATCTCAATAAAGCGGAAGTGAATCGTGTAACCTTTAACCCCTCCCAGCTATTTGATGAAATTTATGTCAGTTTCGAACCTCTGACTGCTGCCAAAGGATTAGCCTTGCAATGTCATGTCGCTCCGGAACTGAACGGAGGATATATCAGCGATCCTTTGCGACTCCGGCAAATTGTGAATAACCTTTTGTCCAATGCTGTAAAATTTACTCAAAAAGGCGAGATCAGTCTGACAGCCAGTTATGATTCTTCAAAGTTAACCATTGCCATAGCCGATACAGGAAAAGGAATGGCGTCAGAAGATCGTGAACGCATTTTTCAGGAGTTTACACGTCTTTCTGGCGCACAGGGAGAAGAAGGATTCGGGCTTGGGTTGTCTATTGTGAAGAAGCTGGTTACCTTGCTTGAGGGAACAATCGACGTGCAGAGTACATTAGGTGAGGGGAGCTGTTTTACGGTCGTTCTGCCTCTGTATCCGGTAGGTAAATCCCTTGCAGAGAGCGAATCTCCGGAAAGTGAATCTTCGGAGAATGAAAGTCCATACGCTCCCAAACAGTCGGCTGCCATTCCTCCTATGAAAGTCATTCGTGTGCTTTTGATTGATGACGATAAGATTCAGCTGAATCTGACTGCTGCCATGTTGAAACAGCATGGTATTGATGCGGTATGTTGTGAACAGCTGGAACAGCTGATTGAACAACTTCGCTCTTCCGTCTTCGATGTATTACTGACAGATATACAAATGCCTGCCATTAACGGGTTTGATCTGGTAAAACTATTACGGGCTTCTAATATACCACAAGCAAAAACAATCCCTGTTATTGCTGTGACTGCCCGTAGTGAGATGGATAAAGCCGCTTTACATGAACATGGTTTTGCCGGTTGTTTGCATAAACCGTTTACAGTAAAGGAATTGTTGCTAACAGTAAATGAAGGTCAACTTTCGGCCGATGAAGCGCATATAACAGAAGATATGGGAACTGTCGGGATCAACTTTTCTGCACTGACTGCTTATTCTGAAGATGATCTGGAAGCAGCATACTCCATCATTCACACTTTTATTGAAGAAACAGGCAAGAATGTTGAACGGATGCAACAAGCATTGAATGAAAAGGAAGTGGATGGGATAGCTGCCATGGCGCATAAACTTCTCCCTCTCTTCACAATGATCGGAGCGGAGGGAACCATCGCCCCGTTAAAGTGGTTGGAGGCTTGTCGTGGAGAAGAATTCTCGGAAAAAATAGAAGAAACAACATTCAATACATTAGAAGCTGTCCGTAAAATAATTAGTGAAGCGGAGCATTATTTGGAGGTAATGAAGAATACCCAATAAGCCGGTTTCTTCTACTCCTTGGCTACTATCTGTATCTTTCTTACTATTACCCAAACCTTTTTTCAAAATAATTTGTTTACTTTGTGTCACCTTATTTACACTGACACATTTTACATGAAACGAAAATGGATACGTTGGGTAAGCTGGATACTGCTTACTCCTATAATACTCTTTGTAATACTAATGGTATTGCTTTATGTACCTCCCGTTCAGAATCTTTTGCGTCGGGAGGTTACTGCATACGCCTCTAAAGCAACTGGCATGCAGATTCAGGTGGAGCGGATAGACCTTCGTTTCCCACTTAATCTGTTGGTACGTGGCGTGGAGGTCATTCAACAGCCGGACACCCTTTTATCTTTAGAAAGCCTCAATGTCCGTGTACAGGCATGGCCGTTGATAAAAGGAAAAGTTGAAGTGGATGAAGTGACTTTGAGCCGGGTAGCCGTTAATTCAGCCGATTTGATGGAGGGAATGAAGATTAAAGGCGTTTTGGGACGTTTCTTCCTGCAAAGTCATGGCGTCGATCTGTCTAATGAACTAGCGGTAATCAATCAGGTCGAACTATCCGACACTCACGTGCAGCTACTGATGAATGATACTACAACTACGCCCAAAGATACCACAGCTTCTGCTCCGATCAACTGGAAAGTAGCTCTTCATCAGTTGAAATTGAAAAATGTATCGTTCAGTATGCAACTTCCTGCTGATTCCATGCGTATGGCGGCCCATATTGGAGAAGCAGCCATCGATGATGCTCAAGCAGATTTGAAGAATCAATACTACGACTTGAAGAAGTTCTTATTATCGGGAACCTCCGCCAGCTATGATACCGGAACTGCTCAACCGGCAGAGGGCTTCGACGCTTCTCATATTGCCGTCCGGGATATTCGCATCGCTCTGGATTCCTTGCTGTATAAAGGGAGGGATATGAACGCAGTCATTCGTGAATTTACCATGAACGAACGTTCCGGATTGAGCGTCACTTCCCTGACGGGTAGAGCCTACTCCAATGATTCTGTTATCTGTGTTCCCGGTTTGAAACTGAACACTCCCCATTCTGAAATCGATTTATCTGCCCATACCTATTGGGAACTGGTCAATATCCCCACTACGGGACGCTTATCCGCCCGTCTCAATGCCTATATCGGCAAAGAAGACGTCATGCTATTTGCCGGCGGTCTGCCCGAAAGCTTCAAAGAAGCCTATCCATTCCGCCCGCTCGTCATCCGTGCCGGCACGGACGGCAATCTGAAAGAAATGCAGATTTCCCGTTTCACGGTAGACCTGCCGGGTGCTTTTGCATTGGAGGGCGGTGGTCTTTTAGAAAACCTCGCCGACAGTCTCACACGCACCGGAACCATCGGCCTGAAAATGACCACTCAAAACCTGAACTTCCTGACCGCTCTGTCGGGAGAAGCGCCTAATGGTACGCTTGTCATTCCTGACAGCATGAATCTGGTGGCGAAAGTGGATATCAAAGGTCCTGAATATAAAGCAAATCTCCGTTTGAAAGAAGGACAAGGAGCTATGGACGTGAATGCAGCCTTGAATACCACTACCGAAGTCTATAAGGCTGATCTGAAAATAGACAATCTGCAACTTCATAGTTTCCTTCCGAAAGACTCTATCTATGAACTTTCTCTTTCGGCTGCGGCTAATGGTCGTGGATTAGATGTCATGTCCTACCATTCATTTGCCAAATTGAATCTTTCATTAGATCAGCTTCATTATGCTAAATACCATCTTTCCAATCTTGATCTGACGGGAGAACTTAAAGGCGCATTGGTCACTGCACATCTGACAAGTGACAATGCTTTATTGAAAATGACAACGGATGCTGAATACAATCTGGCACACAGCTACCCCGACGGTAAAATAACGATTGATGTCACCCAACTGGATTTGCATGAACTGGGAATCATGCCGGAGCCAATGAAGCGTCCGCTGACTTTCAATTTTTCGGCAGAGGCTCGTCAGAACCGCGTATTTACCCATTTAATCTCCGGAGATATGAAACTCGATTTGAGTGCACGTTCCGGTGTTAATCCTTTGATTCGCCAGTCCACTCATTTTGTGGATGTACTGATGAAGCAGATTGATGAGAAAGCCTTGAATCACGCTGAATTACGCAAAGCATTGCCAACTGCTATTTTCTCTTTCTCCGCAGGACAAGAGAACCCTTTGGCATATTTCCTGGCTACCAAGAAGATTGCTTACCATGACGCTTCAGTGAAATTCGGAACGGCTCCCAACTGGGGAATCAATGGAAAAGCCGCTATCCACGCCTTGAAAGTAGATACCTTGCAATTGGATACCATCTTCTTTACCGTCAAACAAGATACCACACTCATGAAATTGCGTGCCGGAGTTATTAACGGCCCCAAGAATCCGCAATTCTCCTTCTCTACCACACTGACGGGAGAAATTCGTGATCGGGATGCCGAATTGCTGGTAGACTTTAAGAATGGAAAAGGAGAAACAGGAGTATTGCTCGGTGTCAATGCACGTCCCTTGTTCGAGGGCAAAGGAAAAGGCGATGGACTGGCTCTCACCTTGATTCCGGAAGAACCGATAATCGCCTTCCAGAAGTTTCATTTCAATGAAAATCATAATTGGATTTATGTGCATAAGAATATGCGTGTATACGCCAATGTAGATATGTGGGATGACGAAGGAATGGGATTCCGTGTACATTCTGTACGGGGAGACACCGTTTCTCTACAGAATATTGATGTGGAAATCCGAAGAATCAGTTTGGCTGATTTGAGCAGTGTACTTCCTTACTTCCCGGAAATAACCGGTTTATTCTCTGCGGAAGCGCACTATGTACAGACCGAAAAGGATCTTCAACTTTCGGTTGAAGCAGCTATTGATGAATTGACTTATGAACGTCAACGAATTGGTGACGTGACAGTGGGAGCCACCTGGCTGCCGGGCGAACAGGGAAAACAATACCTGAACGCCTATCTGAATCACGACAAAGTGGAAGTGATGGTGGCGGATGGTAAGCTGGTTCCAACCCAGACAGGAAAAGACAGTCTGGAAGTAAACGCTACTCTGGAGCATTTCCCGCTACGTGTAGCTAACGTATTTATTCCTGATAAAATGGCTACGCTGGCCGGTGATATGGATGGTAATCTGAATATTGCGGGTAGCACCGAACAGCCTTTGATAAATGGCGAACTGATATTGGATAGCGTTTCTGTCCTTTCCCGCCAATATGGTGCTAATTTCAGGTTCGACGACCGTCCGGTACAGATAAAGAATAATCGGTTGGAATTTGATAAATTCGCTATCTATACAACAGGAAAAACTCCATTCACGATTGACGGTTATGTTGATTTCAGGGATATGTCCCGACCGATGGCAAATCTGAATCTGCTGGCGCAGAATTATACGCTTTTGGATGCCAAACGCACTCGTGAGAGTCTGGTCTACGGAAAAGTCTTTGCCGATTTCCGGGCAACAGTGAAAGGACCGTTGGATGGATTGAACATGCGTGGAAACATGAGCTTGCTGGGTAATACAGACGTTTCCTATATCTTGACCGACTCACCGTTGACGGTACAGGATCGTTTGGGAAGTCTGGTAACCTTTACTTCGTTTAGCGACACCACTACGGTTGTTCAACAAGAAGTGCCGACTGTTTCTTTAGGCGGGTTAGACATGGTGATGATGGTACATATCGATCCATCCGTCCGTTTGAAAGTCGATTTGGATGCAAGCAATGACAATCGTGTCGAACTGGAAGGGGGAGGTGATCTCTCTATGAAATATACTCCGCAAGGTGATCTGACATTGACCGGACGCTATACGTTGAGCGGCGGTTTGATGAAATATGCTTTACCTGTCATTGCCGCCAAAGAATTTGCTATCGATAACGGTAGCTATGTGGAATGGACAGGAAACCCCATGGACCCGATGTTGAACTTCAAAGCAACCGATCGTATTCGTGCTTCTGTTTCCGAAGGAGAGAACGGCGGAACGCGTTCGGTTAATTTCGATGTGTCCATTGTCGTCAAGAACCGGTTGGATAATCTTTCCTTTGCATTTGATGTATCTGCTCCCGAAGATGCAACCATACAAAACGAGTTGACAGCCATGGGGGCGGAAGAGAGAGGTAAACAAGCCCTCTATATTATGGTTATGAAAACCTATCTTGGCACCGGACCGATTGGTGGCGGAGGTGGTGGATTGGGTAAACTGAATATGGGTTCCGCACTGAACTCCGTATTAAGCAGCCAAATTAACTCATTGATGGGAAATCTGAAAAATGCCAGTGTTTCTGTTGGTATCGAAGATCACGATTTGTCGGATACGGGTGGTAAGCGTACGGATTACAGTTTCCGTTATTCACAACGTCTCTTTAACAACCGTTTCCAGATTGTAATCGGAGGTAAGGTTTCTACAGGTGAGAATGCGACGAATGATGCGGAATCCTTTATTGATAACATCTCTCTGGAATATCGTTTGGATAGAACCGGAACCCGTTATGTCCGTCTGTTCTACGATAAAAACTACGAGAGTGTACTCGAAGGCGAGATTACGGAAACCGGAGTCGGTCTGGTACTTCGCAAGAAACTGGACAAACTCAGTGAACTGTTCATCTTTAAGAAAAAGAAGTAAACATGAAAGGGATATATAGTAACATATTAGCAAGTTGTCTGATTGGTATCATTTTGTTTTCGGGCTGTTCGGTGACAAAACACCTGCCTGAAGGGGAGGTACTTTATACCGGAGGAAAAACGGTGGTAGAGAATAAGTCGGCAACACCGGTAGGAGAGACGGCTTTAACAGAGATTGATGCGGCTCTTGACAAAACTCCCAGTACAAAGATGTTAGGGGGCCTTCTGCCTATTCCTTTTAAAATGTGGATGTATAACGACTTTGTGAAATATAAAAAGGGATTTGGAAAGTGGATGTTCAACCGCCTGGCTGCCAACCCTCCGGTATTTATTTCCACTGTCAACCCGGAAGTGCGTATCAAGGTGGCTACTAACTTGCTCCGTGATTATGGCTATTTTAATGGGAAAGTGACTTATGAAACCTTGGTGGATAAGAAAGACAGCCTGAAAGCAAGCATTCTTTATACGGTTGACATGAAGAATCCTTATTTTATTGATACGGTCTATTATCAACGTTTCACTCCCCAAACTTTACGTATTATGGAACGGGGACGGCGGATGTCCTATATAAGTCCCGGTGAGCAGTTTAACGTGGTCGATCTGGATGAAGAACGTACCCGTATCAGTACGCTGTTGCGTAACCGGGGATATTTTTACTTCCGTCCCGACTATATGACTTATCAGGCAGATACAACCTTAGTTCCCGGAGGACACATCAGTCTTCGTCTGATTCCTGTGTCGGGGTTGCCTGCTGCTGCGCAGCGTCCTTACTATGTAGGAGATGCTTCCGTCTATTTATACGGGAAAAATGGAGAAATGCCGAATGATAGCATGTTGTACAAGAATCTGAATATTCATTTCTATAAGAAACTGCAGGTTCGCCCGAACATGCTTTATCGGTGGTTGAATTATCAGCAATTTGTGCGGAATACACAGATGCGTGCTTCCAATCGTACCCGACTTTACAGCCAGTATCGGCAGGAACAGATTCAGGAGAAGCTCAGTCAGCTGGGAATATTCAGTTACTTGGATCTGCAATATGCTCCAAAAGATACAACAGCTGTTTGCGATACCTTGCAAGTGACGATGCAAGCTACTTTTGCCAAGCCGCTGGATGCCGAACTGGAATTGAATGTCGTAACCAAGAGTAACGACCAGACCGGCCCGGGAGCCTCATTCGGCGTCACCCGGAACAATGTGTTCGGAGGTGGAGAAAGCTGGAATGTAAAGCTGAAAGGTTCTTATGAGTGGCAAACCGGCGGAGGAGAGAAGAGCTCTCTGATGAATAGCTGGGAGATGGGAGTTTCTACTTCTTTGACTTTCCCACGGGTGGTCTTCCCGCATTTGGGAAAACGGGAGTTCGACTTTCCGGCAACGACGACTTTCCGCCTGTACGTCGACCAGTTGAACCGTGCCAGATATTACAAACTGTTATCCTTCGGTGGAAATGCTACCTATGATTTCCAGCCGACACGTACAAGCAGACATAGTATTACCCCTTTCAAACTGACATTCAATGTCCTGCAACATCAATCGGACGAATTTATTGCAATAGCGGAAGCCAACCCGGCCTTATATATCAGTTTGAAAGACCAGTTTATTCCTGCCATGGAATATACCTATACGTATGATAACGCTTCCGCACGCGGTATAAAAAATCCGATTTGGTGGCAATCCACCGTCACTTCTGCCGGAAACCTGACCTCCTTGATTTACCGTGCTTTCGGTCAGCCTTTCAACAAAGAAGATAAGCGTTTGCTCAACGTACCTTTCGCACAGTTTGTAAAGCTGAATACGGAGTTCCGCCATTTGTGGAATATGGACAAGAATAATAAGATTGCTTCCCGTGTGGCCTTGGGTGCTCTCTTCTCTTACGGTAATGCAACGATAGCCCCTTACAGCGAACAATTCTATGTAGGCGGTGCCAACAGTATTCGTGCCTTCACGGTGCGTAGCATCGGACCGGGTGGCTACCATCCGTCGGAAAGCCGCTATTCCTACCTCGATCAGACGGGTACTTTCCGTTTCGAGGCAAATGTGGAATATCGTTTCCGTATTTTTAAGAGTATCTGGGGAGCTACTTTCCTGGATGCCGGAAATGTCTGGTTGATGCGTAAGGATGAGGCTCGTCCGAACTCTCAGCTCGAACTGAAAACTTTCCCGAAACAAATCGCCTTGGGTACTGGTGTCGGTATTCGGTATGATATGGATATTCTGGTGTTCCGTCTCGACTTCGGTATACCTTTGCATTTGCCTTACGATACCGAAAGAAGTGGATATTACAATGTCACAGGAACCTTTATGAAGAATCTGGGAATACATTTTGCTATCGGTTATCCCTTCTAATGAATGATTTTTGTACGATTTTGGTAAATAATGATTGATATTTGTCCTGTTGGATTCAACTATTTTTGTAATTTTGCAACGAAATCTGATGCCGTTGACATCACTAACCTTTTAATATTACACAATTTATGAAACCAACTTTATTCTTATTGGCAGCCGGTATGGGTAGCCGTTATGGAGGCTTGAAGCAATTAGACGGACTGGGTCCTAATGGCGAAACTATTATGGATTACTCTATCTATGATGCTATCAATGCCGGATTTGGTAAGCTTGTATTTGTAATCCGCAAAGATTTTGAGCAAGATTTCCGTGATAAAATTATTTCCAAATACGAAGGTCACATCCCTTGCGAACTGGTATTTCAGTCTATCAACGATCTTCCGGAAGGCTTTACTTGTCCGGCAGACCGTACAAAACCATGGGGCACAAACCATGCAGTAATGATGGGTGCTGATGTGATTAAAGAACCGTTTGCAGTAATCAACTGCGATGACTTTTATGGTCGCGATTCTTTCCAGGTAATGGGTAAATTCCTTTCAGCTCTTCCTGAAAATTCAGAGAACGTTTATTCAATGGTAGGTTTCCGTGTAGGAAATACCTTGAGCGAAAGCGGTACAGTATCTCGTGGTATCTGTAGCACAGATGCTAAAGGATTGTTGACATCTGTAGTAGAACGTACGAAGATTCAACGTCTTGACGGTGAAGTGAAATATATCGGTGATGATGGCGAATGGACTGCTACTCCCGACACTACTCCGGTAAGTATGAACTTCTGGGGCTTCACTCCTGATTACTTCGCTTACAGCC
>ERZ838827.1345-NODE-1345-length-19195-cov-2.531557_pt1 | contig 19195 bp, 18 predicted proteins | sample MGYA00519881_ERZ838827 | MGnify/ENA primary metagenome ERZ838827 (study PRJEB31850, sample SAMEA3708842) | human gut metagenome | biome: human gut; feature: human-associated habitat; material: faeces | place: China | collected 2014 ...
AAGATGAGGCGATCAAAGGAATCTGGTGTGTTCCGAAATATTCCAATCCACAGGGAATCACCTATTCTGATGAAACAGTACACCGTTTCGCGACACTGAAGCCGGCTGCAAAAGACTTCCGTATTTTCTGGGACAATGCATACGGAATTCACCATCTTTATGAAGATAAACAGGATTATCTGACAGAGATTTTGATGGAATGTAAAAAAGCCGGCAATCCGGATATGGTTTATAAATTTTCATCCACTTCAAAGATCAGTTTCCCGGGTTCCGGAATCGCGGCGATTGCCGCTTCCGATGCGAACCTGAAAGAGATCCGCGAGATGATGAAAGTACAGACGATCGGACATGATAAACTGAACCAGCTCCGTCATGTGAGATATTTTAAGGATATTCACGGAATGGTAGAGCATATGAAGAAACACGCCGATATTATGAGACCGAAATTTGACGCTGTTCTGGAGACGTTGGATCGGGAACTCGGCGGATTGGAGATCGGTTCCTGGATCGCACCGCGCGGAGGATATTTCATCTCTTTTGATGCGATGGAGGGATGTGCAAAGGCGATCGTTGCAAAAGCGAAAGAAGCCGGGCTCGTTATGACAGGGGCCGGTGCGACATTCCCATATGGAAAGGATCCGAAAGACAGCAATATCCGGATCGCACCGTCTTATCCGACACCGGAAGAATTGAAAACAGCAGCGGAAATTTTCGTATTGAGTGTGAAGCTTGTAAGTATCGAAAAGCTGCTTGAAAATGCAGACCGTTAATCAAGATGGGCAGGGAGCAAAGCTTCCTGCCCATGAGACATTTCGGGTGGCGGCAGTTCTTGCTTTGGTAGGAGGTTTTTTGGATATCTATACATACTTGCTCCGCGGCGGAGTTTTTGCCAATGCACAGACGGGAAATATAGTTCTGCTTGCGGCAAATCTTGCGGAAACGAATTGGAGCCGGGCGGGGTATTATCTGATCCCGATTCTTGCATTTTCCGCCGGAGTTTTTGTGACAAATTTATTGAAACGCTGTTTTTCGGGAACCGGAGGGATCCGTTTTGAACAGGTTGTGCTTCTGATCGAGGCGGCGCTTCTTCCGACTGCGGGATACGAGTCGATCTGTGATGAAATGTGGTATATTTATGCGGAAGAACCGGTGAGGAGACGTAGACTGAAAGAATCGCGCGGTTATACGGACGAGAAGATCACGCAAATGATCGCATCACAGCCGACGGAACGGATGTTCCGGGAAAGCTGCGACCATGTGATCGAAAACAGCGGAACATTGGAAAATACAAAGGAACAGATAGGAGAATTGTTATGAGAATGTGCAGTATTGCCAGCGGAAGCAGCGGCAACTGTATTTACATAGGTTCTGACAGCACCCACCTGCTGGTGGATGCGGGAATCAGCAATAAGAGGATCGAACAGGGATTAAATGACATAGGCATCAAGGGATCAGAGCTGGATGGGGTGCTGATTACCCACGAGCACTCAGATCATGTGAAGGGACTGGGGGTTCTGGCCAGAAAGCACGGAGTGCCTATTTACAGCACCAGGGAAACCCTGGAGGAGATCAAAACCATGAAAAGCCTGGGCGATTATCCGGAAGAGCTTTTGCGCCCTGTGGCCCACGACGTAGATTTTTTCATCGGAGATCTGGAGATCAAGCCCTTTAAAATCAGCCATGACGCGGCCAATCCGGTGGCCTACCGGGTGCAGGAGGGGAAAAAGTCGGTGGCAGTGGCCACGGACATGGGAAATTATTCCCAGTACACCATTGATAGGCTTCAGGGTCTGGACGCTATTCTTCTGGAGTCAAACCACGATGTGAAGATGCTGGAGGCCGGTCCTTACCCTTACTATCTGAAAAAGAGAATTCTGGGGGAGTACGGCCACCTGTCCAACGACAATGCGGGAAGGCTTTTAAGCTGTGTCCTTCACGATAACTTAAAGCACATTTTTCTGGGCCATCTGAGCAAGGAAAACAACTATGAGGAGCTGGCCTACGAGACGGTGAAGCTGGAGATAGCAGAGAGCGATACGCCCTACCATTCCAGCGATTTCCCGATTACAGTAGCCAGACGGGATGCCGTCTCGGAGATTGTGACAGTTTAGTAAAAAAGAATGAAATAATAAAAATAAGGAGAAGAGAGATTATGAGCAGAATTATTATCAGCGTAATTGGAAAAAACGATGTGGGAATGGCGGCAAACATCTGTACCTACCTGGCAGAGAGCAATATTAATATCCTGGATATCACACAGACGATTGTGAAGGAAATTTTCGATATGATGATGAACGTGGATATTGCCAGATCCCCCAAATCTTTTGATGAGATTGCAAGGGAAATGGACGAGCTGGGACAGAGAATCGGAGCGTCTATCCGCTGCCAGCGAGAAGAAATTTTTACCAGCATGCACCGCATCTAAGGAGGAGACAAAACCATGAGAAATACGATGATGATTAACATGCTGGAGGTCAATGAGACCAACAACATGATCGACAATGAAAAACTGGATGTGCGCACCATTACCATGGGAATCAGCCTCTTAGACTGCGCGGCCTCCACTGTGGAAGAGCTCAATGAAAAGATCTATCGGAAAATCACCTCCTACGCCAGAGATCTGGTCTCCACAGGAGACGCAATTGGACGCGAGTTTGGCGTTCCCATTGTAAATAAGAGAATTTCCGTTACTCCTATCGCTCTGGTGGGCGGCAGCGCCTGTAAAACAGAGGCAGATTTTGTCAGCATTGCGAAGACACTTGACCAGGCGGCCAGAGAGGTGGGCGTCAACTTTATCGGCGGATATTCCGCGCTGGTATCCAAGGGCATGACAAGAGCGGACGAGCTTCTGATCCGTTCCATTCCGCAGGCTATGGCTTCCACAGAGCGGGTGTGCAGCTCCGTCAATGTGGGATCCACCAAGTGCGGACTGAACATGGACGCGGTACGCCTGATGGGAGAGGTGGTGCTGGAGACAGCCAAGGCCACCAAGGATCAGGATTCCCTGGGCTGCGCCAAGCTGGTAGTATTCTGCAACGCGCCGGACGACAACCCCTTTATGGCGGGAGCCTTCCACGGCGTCACAGAGGCGGAGGCTATCATCAATGTCGGAGTCAGCGGCCCCGGCGTGGTGAAGATGGCTCTGGAGAAGGTGAGAAGGGAGAATTTCGAGGTACTGTGCGAGACCATTAAGAAGACAGCCTTTAAGATCACAAGAGTCGGACAGCTGGTAGCCCAGGAAGCTGCCAAGCGTCTGGGAGTGCCCTTTGGAATTATCGACCTTTCTCTGGCTCCTACTCCGGCAGTGGGAGACAGCGTGGCTGAGATTCTGGAGGAGATTGGACTGGAGCGGGTGGGCGCGCCTGGAACGACGGCAGCTCTTGCCATGTTAAACGATCAGGTGAAAAAGGGCGGAATCATGGCCTCCTCCTATGTAGGCGGCTTAAGCGGCGCCTTTATCCCAGTCAGCGAGGATCAGGGCATGATCGACGCGGTGACGCTGGGCGCTCTGACCATTGAGAAGCTGGAGGCCATGACTTGCGTCTGCTCCGTAGGACTTGACATGATTGCCGTACCGGGAGATACCTCTGCGGCTACGATTTCCGGAATCATCGCAGATGAGGCTGCCATTGGCATGATCAACCAGAAGACGACGGCGGTCCGCCTGATCCCGGTGATCGGCAAGCAGATTGGAGATACGGTAGAATTCGGCGGTCTGTTAGGCTACGCTCCCGTCATGCCGGTGAACCGCTTTAAGTGCGAGGATTTTATCAGCCGTACAGGCCGGATCCCGGCTCCTGTCCACAGCTTCAAGAACTAGGCAAAGGTGAGATAAGATGGAACAGGGACATAAGCTGGATGAGACGTTCGCTTTTTTTCTCAATGAGAAGCTGGATCGGATTATTTTAAGCAATCCCAGAACCAGGGACGGGTATGTTAAATTGATTCTCCGTCCCCTGATTCTCCAGGGCAGGCTTAAATTTCAGGCAGAAGAATTTACAGAGAAGCAGGCCTTCCATAAAAATATGAGTGCCAGGGAGGCGGCAGAGTACCTGAAAGATCAGCTTTCCAAACTCTACCGGAACGGCGAGATTTTCTCGCTGCTTGGAAGCGGGACGATTCTGGTGGGAAAAAAAGGAACGGTGACTGTTAAGATAAAGAAAAAGGTCGTTTTAGCGGCACCGGATAAGAAGGCAGAAAAGACGGTGCAGACAGGCAGAACGAAGGCGGCGGATATCAGCCCGGAGGATCTGGCCAGGCTGAGCCGCCACAACCGCGCGAAGCATTACGTGCTGCCGGAAGGGACGCCTGTTCCCTTCCTGGTGGATCTGGGGGTTATGACGAAGGACGGGGCGGTGGTAAAGGCCAAGTATGATAAATTCCGGCAGATTAACCGTTTCCTGGAATTTGTGGAGGATATCCTGCCCCGGCTGGACCGCTCGAAGGAGACAAGGATCATAGACTTCGGATGCGGAAAATCCTACCTGACCTTTGCCATGTACTATTATTTAAAGGAAGTGAAGGGATATCCTGTCCGAATTACAGGCCTGGATCTGAAAAAGGATGTGATTGCCCTCTGCAGCAGGCTGGCCAAAAAGTTTGGATTTGAAAATCTGACGTTCCTTCACGGGGATATCGCAGATTATGAGGGGGCCGATCAGGTGGACATGGTGGTGACTCTCCACGCCTGCGATACTGCCACCGACTATGCTCTGGCCAAGGCAGTCCGCTGGGGAGCGAAAGTGATTTTGTCAGTTCCCTGCTGCCAGCACGAGCTGAACGGGCAGATTGAGAGCAGCCTGCTGGCTCCGGCCCTCAAGTATGGGCTGATTAAGGAGAGAATGTCTGCGCTTTTAACAGACGCTGTCCGGGCCGGCCTTCTGGAGGAGGCGGGCTACAGAACGCAGATCCTGGAATTTATCGACATGGAGCACACGCCGAAAAATATTCTGATCCGGGCAGTCCGCCAAGGAAAGCCCCAGAAGCAGCAGGGGCTTTCAGAGCTGATAGAGGAGCTTCACGCAGAGCCGACACTTTTAAGGCTTTTAAAGGAGCAGGGAAGTCTCCTGGTCCAGGATTAAAACAGGCTGAGTGTACTCGTTTTGGAAGACGGCGGTTCTGCCGGGGAACGCTCCTGAGGCAGCTTTTTCACACCGGACGTTCTGATAGAGATGGGAAGACTGGATTTCGCAGGCCAGCATGGCGGCGCCTGCGGGATCCAGTCTTTTTTCGGCTCCGGCCAGTTTGCTGATGACTGGGATGGAGGAATTTTCCTTAATCCGCCGCAGAAGAGGGGCTGCGCTTTTTCGAAAGCCCAGAATTCTGGCGTAGGGGGCGAAGCCTGCCTCTTTAAAGAGATCCATCTGCCTTTGCTCAATTCCAAGGATCAGGTGGATCAGCCCGCGGCTGACGCCTGTGTAGGTGAGCTGGCGGCTTTTCAGCTCCTTGATCCGCTGGTCAAAGGAAGCGAAGCCCGGGGCCAGCTTTTTGATTCTCGCCGCCAGCTCAGGCCGTATTTCCGCATAGCGTTCCGGCTCCTGCTCAGTCAGGAGGCGGTAATTCAGAAGCCCGGAAAAATCGTCTAAGAAGACGGGAATACTGCGGCAGACGGAGTCAAAGGAGGGATCGGGAAGGAGAAAACGCAGAGCCTGGACATCCGTTCCGCTCTGGAGAGCCTGGCGGACAGCCAGGGCAGATCCCAGCACACCGTCCAGGGAAGGATCGTGATAGCCGTTTCCTTCTCTTTTAATCGTAAAGCAGGAGAGAGGACTGCGCTGGCGCAGAACAGCCTGGCAGTATTCCACCCCTAAAATATTGTTGGGGGAGGAGAGAAGCTTCGCCTCCTCCGCGCCCTCTTCTGCCAGGGCGGAGCTTCTGGCCTCGGGGAAGGTTTTTCCTTCCTTCAGAAAATCCTGCAGCCGTTTTTTAAACGATTCTGATTCTTCATTTAAGAGACGTGCCGCGCGCAGAATCGGTTCAATTTCCCCGCATTCGCTGCCAAAACAGATGGAGTCCACGGCTCCCAGGGCGGTGAAGAGCGCCACAGCATAGGAGGCGAATTCTCTGGCTGAGGCGGTGGAGAAGGGGGCGGGCATCTCAAACACAAGGTCAGCTCCGCTAAGGAGAGCCGCCCGGGTGCGGCTGTACTTGTCGAACACAGCGGGAGCGCCTCTCTGGACAAAGCTTCCGCTCATCACCACTGCCGTATAGTCGGCGCCTGTCGTTTCCCTTGCCTTCTTTAAATGAAATAAATGGCCGTTGTGAAATGGATTATACTCTGTGATCAGTCCTGTTACATGCATAGCTGCTTCCGCCTTTCTGAAGTTCCTGAATGATTCCGGCCCGGGCACGCGCAGGCCAAGGCTCTGAACGGAGAGGCCGGACTGTCATCATTATATATAGAAGAAACGAAAAGGGCAAGGGAGGAATGAAACGACAGGTTAAAAAAGAAACAAGCCTGTTAAAAAAATATTTAATAAAAAATCGACAATTATCTCTTGTATACAATAAACAGGTGGTATATAATGTTAGCAGAAAATACATTTATCTCTATGAAAGGGGTTTTTTAACCATGGCATTTATTGATTTAATGAAAGCAAAGGCAAAACAGGACAAGCAGACAATCGTTTTACCTGAGAGTAAAGATAAAAGAACACTGATTGCAGCTGCTCAGATTCTTCAGGAGGGCACGGCTGATCTGATCATGGTAGGCAAGGAAGAGAAGATCATGGATGGTGCCGGCTGGCTGGAAGTTGATTTAACAGGATTAAAAGTAGTCGATCCAGATACAGATCCGAAGTTTGACCACTATGCAGAGACTCTGTTTGAGCTGAGAAAGCACAAGGGCATGACTAAGGAGAAGGCTGAGGAACTCTTAAAGACAGATTATATCACATACGGCGTTATGATGGTAAAAGAGAAGGATGCAGACGGTCTCGTTGCAGGAGCATGCCATGCGACTGCAGATACTTTAAGACCTGCTCTTCAGATTTTAAAGACTGCTCCTGGAACAGAGCTTGTTTCCGGCTTCTTTATTATGGACGTTCCGAACTGTGAGTATGGTTCTAACGGCACTTTCTTATTCGCAGACTGTGGTCTGAATCAGGATCCGAACTCTGAGGAGTTAGCTGCTATCGCTGATTCCAGTGCTAAGAGCTTCCGCGCTCTGATAGGAGAGAAGCCGATTATTGCCATGCTGTCCCACTCCACAAAGGGAAGTGCAAAGCATGCGCTGGTTGATAAGGTTACAAAGGCAGTTGAGATTGCACACGAGAAGTATCCGCAGCTTGATCTGGACGGAGAGCTTCAGTTAGACGCAGCGCTCGTTCCTGAGGTTGCTAAATCCAAAGCTAAGGGAAGCCCGGTTGCAGGCCATGCAAACGTTCTTATTTTCCCGAACCTGGACTGCGGAAATATCGGCTACAAGCTGGTTCAGAGACTGGCTAAGGCAGAGGCTTACGGCCCTGTTACCCAGGGAATTGCAAAGCCGGTTAACGATTTGTCCAGGGGTTGTTGTGCAGATGATATTGTGGGTGTAGTAGCAATTACGGCCGTTCAGGCACAGGCTGAATAAGCCGGAATAAAGGAGGAGATATCAATGAATATATTAGTTATTAACTGCGGGAGCTCATCATTAAAGTACCAGCTGATTAATTCAGCATCAGAGGCTGTACTTGCAAAGGGACTTTGCGAAAGAATCGGTATTGAGGGAAGCCAGATTACCTACCAGCCGGCAGGAGGAGAGAAGGAAGTAACGGTTTCTCCTATGCCTACCCATACCCAGGCCATTCAGATGGTATTAGATGCCCTGACCAATGATAAGACAGGCGTGATTAAGAGCCTGGATGAAGTTGGGGCAGTGGGACACAGAATCGTTCATGGAGGAGAGGCATTTACCGCGTCTACCCTGATTACAGAAGAGGCCGTTAAAGCAATTGAAGAGTGCAGCGATTTGGCGCCTCTGCACAATCCTGCAAACCTGATCGGAGTTGCAGCATGTGAAAATCTGATGCCGAACACACCGATGGTAGCAGTGTTTGATACCGCATTCCATCAGACAATGCCTCCAAAAGCATACATGTACGGACTTCCATATGAATACTATGAGAAATACAAAGTAAGACGTTACGGTTTCCACGGAACAAGCCACAGCTTTGTTTCTAAGAGAGCAGCTGAGTTGTTAGGAAAAGCATATGATGAGACAAAAACGATCGTATGCCACCTTGGAAACGGATCTAGCGTAACAGCTGTTTTAAACGGTAAATCCGTAGATACATCCATGGGACTGACTCCATTGGAAGGACTTGTAATGGGAACACGCTGCGGAGATATCGATCCTGCAATTATGGAATTTTTGGCACACAAGCTGGATCTGGATGTTGACGGCGTTATGAAGATCTTGAATAAGGATTCTGGAGTATACGGACTTTCCGGCGGACTTTCCAGCGATTTCCGTGATCTGACAGATGCCTCTCTGGCAGGCGATAAGAAAGCACAGATCGCAATGGAAGTATTCTCATACAGAGTTGCAAAATATATCGGTGCATACGTAGCTGTTATGAATGGTGTAGATGACATTGTATTTACAGCAGGAATCGGTGAAAATGATGATATCGTAAGAGAACAGGTATGCAGCTACCTGGGTTACCTTGGAATCGAATTCAATACAGAATTAAACAAAGGACTCAGAGGAAAAGAAACAGAGCTCTCAATGCCGGGATCCAAAGTAAAAGTGTTTGTAATTCCTACAAATGAAGAGCTTGCGATTGCACGCGAGACACTGGAACTGGTGCGCAAATAAGCTTCTGAAAATTTTAAAAAGTCAGTAGGGTTGCCCGCAAAAGCGGACAGCCCTTTTCAGCGGAGGATACTGTTTACAGCAGCCGGTGAATAAAATATAAAAATCTTGTTGACAAATAGGATTAACATGATATAATAGTTTAGGTATGAATAGGAGTAATGATTATGTTAATTAACCTATCAGACGTTTTGTCAGAACAGCATAAGACAGTTGATGAGACGGTGCAGTTGGAGATGGATACGTTTCAGTCCAGAACAGGTACATTTCCGATTGTGAGTAAAGAACCGGTTCATGTTGTTGCAGAGCATGTGAAAGGCAGAGAGCTTCTTATTCATGTGGATACAGAGTTATGTATTCTGATTCCATGTGACAGATGTCTTGAAGATGTGAAGCAGGAGTTTGACCTGAACTTTACGAAGCATGTTGATTTGAATGTTTCGGATGCTGATCTGGGAGAAGGATTAGATGAATCAAACTTCATAAGCGGATATCATCTTGACGTGGACAAAATGCTCTATAATGAGATATTGATAGGATGGCCGACGAAAGTTCTATGCAGTGAAGACTGTAAGGGCATTTGCAACGTTTGTGGTCAGAACCTAAATATGGGTACCTGTAACTGTGAAGATACAGCTCTTGACCCAAGAATGTCAGTTGTCCGTGATTTGTTTAAGAATTTTAAGGAGGTGTAACCTATGTCTATCTGTCCAAAGAACAAATCTTCTAAAGCAAGAAGAGATAAGAGAAGAGCAAACTGGAAGATGAGTGCTCCAAACCTGGTAAAATGCAGCAAATGTGGCGAGCTTATGATGCCTCACAGAGTATGTAAAGCATGCGGAGCATACAACAAACGTGAAATCGTTTCAGTTGACTAATTGAAAATGATATTAAGGAATGGGGACTTTGCAAAAAAGTCCCCATTTTTCGTATCTTAAAATCAGCCTTTTATATTGATTTTTGGGATGATGTTTAGTAGAATGTATGCAGTAGCGTTAGGAGGAAGAGAAATGTCTGATATTACAAGAGTTGCACTGGATGCCATGGGAGGCGATCATGCTCCCGCAGAGATGGTAAAAGGTGCGATAGAAGCTGTTAATAAAAGAGATGATATTAAGATTCTGCTTACAGGGCAGGAAGCACTGCTGAAAAAGGCGTTATCAGAATATACTTATCCCAAAGACCGGATTGAGATCATTCCGGCATCGGAAGTGATCGAAACGGCAGAGCCGCCGGTCATGGCGATTCGGAGAAAAAAAGATTCTTCTATCGTAGTAGCGATGAATCTGGTGAAAAAGGGCGAAGCAGATGCATTTGTATCTGCAGGAAGTTCCGGGGCGATTCTTGTCGGCGGACAGGTGATCGTAGGAAGGATTAAGGGCGTGGAGAGACCTCCGCTTGCACCGCTGATCCCAACGATGAAGGGAGTATCTCTCCTGATTGACTGCGGAGCGAATGTAGATGCAAGACCGTCTCATCTGGTGCAGTTTGCGAAGATGGGATCGATTTACATGGAACATGTGGTAGGAAAGAAGAATCCCACAGTTGGAATCGTGAATATCGGTGCGGAAGAGGAAAAGGGAAACGCGCTTGTAAAAGAGACATTTCCGCTTTTAAAAAACTGCAGGGATATTAACTTTATCGGCAGCGTAGAAGCGAGAGATATTCCGTACGGAGCTGCGGATGTGATCGTTTCGGAAGCGTTTGTAGGGAATGTGATCCTGAAGCTGTATGAAGGTGTCGGCGGAGCTCTGACGAAGAAGATCAAAGCCGGCATGATGACGTCTCTGCGCAGTAAGATCGGTGCGCTTCTTGTGAAGCCGGCACTGAAAGCTACATTAAAGGATTTTGATGCCAGCGAGTATGGAGGAGCTCCTCTTCTGGGGTTGAATGGGCTGGTCGTCAAGACTCACGGAAGTTCTACTTCAAAAGAAGTATGTAATTCAATCATCCAGTGTGTGACATTTAAAAATCAGCAGATCAACGAGAAGATCCGCGAATCGATCCAGTCCGCACAGGAAGAAAAAAAAGAAGATTAATGGGACAAAGAAAGGAAAGAAAACTATGGAATTTGAAAAATTACAGGATATTATCGCAGACGTGCTGAACGTTTCTAAGGATGACATTCATCCGGAGACTACATTTGTGGATGATTTAGGAGCTGACTCACTGGATATTTTCCAGATTATCATGGGAATTGAAGAAGAATTCGACATTGAGATCGACAACGATGAGGCTGAAAAGATTTCAACAGTGCAGGATGCAGTAGACCAGATTAAAAAAGTAGTAGAATAAAAGGCAAGAAGAGATTTTTGTCTCTGGCGATCGGTTTGGGTGCGTGATTCTGTCGCGCACCCAAACTGTATTATTCAGGCCGGAACAAAAAGTTTTAGATAAAGGGAAAAATATGAAGAAAAATTTAAAAGAGCTGGAAAAAAAGATAGGATATGAGTTTCAGGATTTTTCATTGCTGGAGCAGGCGATGATGCACAGTTCTTATACAAATGAAAAGCATCTGGAAAAATATCATTGCAATGAGAGACTGGAATTTTTAGGGGATGCAGTTTTAGAGCTGGTGTCCAGTGAATTTTTATTTCTTGAATCACCGAAAGTATCGGAAGGAAAGCTGACAAAAACAAGAGCGAGTATGGTGTGTGAGCCTTCTCTGGCATTTTGTGCACGGGAGATCGAACTGGGCAGTTATCTGCTTCTCGGAAAGGGAGAAGAAGCGACAGGAGGACGTCAGAGGCCGTCTGTGACATCGGATGCGATGGAGGCTCTGATCGGCGCGATTTATCTGGACGGTGGTTTTACTAATGCAAAAGAGTTTATTCATCGGTTTATCCTGACAGATCTGGAGAACAAAAAACTCTTTTATGATAGCAAGACTATTTTGCAGGAGATCGTACAGGCTGATATGGAAGAGGGAATCTCTTATCACCTGATTAAAGAAGAAGGTCCGGACCACAACAAATCTTTCACTGTGGAAGTGAAGATCGGGGAGACTGTCTATGGGACAGGAAGCGGACGGACGAAAAAAGCAGCGGAACAGGAAGCCGCTTACAAGGCAATTCTGAAGCTGAAAAAACAAAACTAAAGCGGGTGTTTTATGTATTTAAAATGTATTGAGGTACAGGGATTTAAATCTTTCGCCAATCGGATTAAATTTGAGTTTCACAATGGAATTACGGGAATCGTGGGCCCAAACGGAAGTGGAAAGAGCAATGTTGCAGATGCAGTCCGCTGGGTGCTGGGAGAGCAGAGAGCAAAGCAGCTTCGAGGCGGTTCCATGCAGGATGTCATTTTTTCCGGAACGGAAAACAGAAAGCCGTTGAGTTATGCTTCGGTAGCCATCACACTGGACAACTCGGATCATCAGCTCCCTGTGGATTATTCGGAAGTGACAGTGACAAGAAAGCTATACCGCTCCGGTGAGAGTGAGTATCTGATCAACGGAACCGGATGCAGACTCAAAGATATCAATGAGATGTTTTATGATACCGGAATCGGAAAAGAAGGATATTCGATCATCGGGCAGGGACAGATCGATAAGATTCTGAGCGGAAAACCGGAAGAGAGAAGAGAATTGTTTGATGAGGCAGCCGGAATTGTAAAATTCAAGCGCCGCAAAACGCTTTCCCTGAAAAAGCTGGAAGAAGAACAGAACAATCTGACCCGGGTCAGTGATATTCTCTCAGAGCTTGAGAAACAGATCGGACCGTTGGAAAAGCAGTCTGCAGTGGCAAAAGAATACCTGAAGAAGAAGGAAGAGCTGAAGGTTTATGATATTCATATGTTTCTTTTGGAGACAGAGCGTTTAAAGGATCAGCTTCAGGGTCTGGAAGAAAAAGTCCGGATTACTTCTGATGAGATGGAAGCGGCAAAGAGTCGCTATGAAGAAACAAAAGAACAATATCAGGCTGTGGAGATACAGGTGGAAGAGATTGATGCAGCGATCGAAAAATCGAAGAACCAGCTGAATGAGACAACGCTTTTGAAGCAGCAGCTGGAAGGACAGATCAATGTTTTAAAAGAGCAGATCAATACAGCCAGGATCAATGAAGAACATTATGCGAATCGCCGCCGTACGATCCAGCAGGAGTGGGATGCCAAGAAGGAGCAGAAAGCCGGATTTGTAAAGGACAGCGAAGCGATCCACGGACAGCTGGAGCGGATATCCAATCAGGATACGGATGCAAAAGAGCAGCTGATCCAGGTGCAGTCACAGATTGCAGAAGAGACGATGGAGATCGAGCAGAGTAAAGAAGAGATTATGCGGCTTTTGAATAACCGGGCATCGACGCAGGCGAAGATCCAGCATTTTGATACCACACAGCAGCAGATCACGACCAGAAGGGCTCAGATCCACAGAGAGATTCTGGAAGTGTCCAGTGAGGCAGAGCAGTATGGACGGGAATTAGAGCAGCAAAGACGGGGATTCGAAGAGATCACGGCGGAGATTCAAGCGTTTCAGGATCTGATTTCTGTCAATGAACAGAACATCGCAGAGTTTCAGCGCCAATTGGATGAGAAGCAGGAAAAATTGCGGATCGGTCAGACTGCATATCACAGAGAATCCTCCAGACTGGAGTCGCTGAAAAATATTACAGAACGATATGACGGATACGGAAACAGCATCCGTCGTGTTATGAGCTGCAAGGACCGGGAAAAAGGTCTGATCGGTGTTGTGGCGGACATCATCAAGGTAGAAAAAGAATATGAAATTGCAGTAGAGACAGCGCTTGGAGGCAGTATCCAGAATATTGTGACGGACGATGAAGAGACTGCAAAGCGGATGATCGCATATTTGAAGCAGAATAAGTACGGACGCGCGACATTTCTGCCTCTGACAAGTATGCAGGGCGGCGCAGAGCTGCGGCAGATAGATGCACTAAAAGAAACAGGCGTGATCGGACTTGCCCATACCCTGGTGCATGTGGAAGAGCGTTTCCTCGGCCTGGCCAAACAGCTTCTCGGCCGGACTATTGTGGTGGAGAATATTGACTGTGGAATCCGGATCGCAAGAAAATATAAGCAATCCCTCCGACTGGTTACTCTGGAAGGAGAGCTGATCAATCCGGGAGGTTCCATGACCGGAGGTGCGTTTAAGAACTCCAGTAATCTGTTAAGCAGACGCCGCGAGATCGAGGAGTTTGAAAAAACAGTAAAGCTGTTAAAGCGTGACATGGAAGAGATGGAGCACTCGATCAGTGCGATCAAAGCACAGAGAGCAGAGTGTTATGCCGGGATCGACGAGATCCAGCAGAAGATCACAGAAGCATCTGTCCGTCAGAACACGGCACGGATGAATGTGGAACAGGTGCAAAGGCAGCAGGCGGAATCCAGACAACGTTGTGAAAGCTATGCAAAAGAACAGGAAGAACTGGAAATATCGCTGCGGGAGATCCGTGAAAACGGGGAGTCGATTCAGGTTGAATTGGAAGCGTCAAAAGAACTGGAAGCTGCACTGAATCAGAAAATCGAAGAATTGCAGAAGCAGTTGGAAATTCACCGCGAGGCAGAAGCTGCACAGCTGAAACAGTCTGAAGAGGTACATTTATCGCTGGCAGGTTTGCAGCAACAGGATCTTTTTATCAAGGAGAATATTGCACGTATCGATCAGGAGATGCTTCGTTTAAAGAAAGAAGCCGGAGAGCTGGATCAGAATAAAGGAAATACAGCGGAAGAAATCAGTCAGAGAGAAGAGAAGATTCAGGATCTGAAAAAAACAATCGAAGAATCCACAGAGATATTTTCTGAAATTGAGACAGAAATCACGGGACAGACCGAAAACAGAGAAGCGCTGAATCAGAAGCATAAGGCGTTTCTGGAACAAAGAGAAGCGCTGTCCGGTCATATGGCAGAGCTGGACAAAGAGTTATTCAGACTTGAAAGCCAGAAAGAGGATTGCGAGGAAGCATCCGAAAAACAAATGAACTATATGTGGGAAGAGTATGAGATTACCTACAATGGCGCTTTGAAGCTGCGGGATGAGACACTGACAGACCGTGCATTTATGAAAAAACAGATTCTGTTTTTAAAAGGAGAGATCCGTAAGCTTGGAAACGTCAATGTCAATGCGATTGAGGATTATAAGCAGGTTGCCGAGCGTTATGAATTTTTAAAAGAACAGCATGAGGATCTGGTCGAGGCAAAAGAAACGCTGATTCAGATTGTTGCAGAGCTGGACGCGGCAATGCGTGCTCAGTTTGAGGAACAGTTTGCAAGAATATCAAAAGAGTTTGATGCGGTCTTCAAGCAACTGTTCGGCGGCGGAAAGGGAACGCTGGAACTGATGGAGGACGAGGATATCCTGGAGGCAGGAATTCGGATCATTGCGCAGCCGCCTGGAAAAAAACTGCAGAATATGATGCAGCTTTCCGGTGGAGAAAAAGCATTGACAGCCATTTCGCTGTTATTTGCGATCCAGAATCTGAAACCGTCTCCGTTCTGTCTTCTGGATGAGATCGAGGCGGCACTGGATGACAGTAATGTAGACCGGTTTGCGCAGTATCTGCACAAGCTGACAAAACATACTCAATTTATCGTCATCACTCACAGAAGAGGAACGATGACGGCAGCAGACAGGCTCTATGGAATCACCATGCAGGAAAAAGGAATTTCCACACTGGTATCTGTAGATCTGCTGGAGGAAGATCTGACCTGATGTCAGAAAAAAGGAAGGAGAGCATATGGAAGAGAAGAAAGGGTTTTTTAGAAGACTTGTCTCAGGTCTGACAAAGACAAGAGATAATATCGTATCCGGAATGGACAGTATTTTTCACGGATTTTCCAAAATTGATGAGGACTTTTATGAGGAGCTGGAAGAGACTCTGATCATGGGAGATCTTGGAGTACATACTACGACGGAGATTATAGAGGATCTGCGCCGGAAAGTGAAAGAGCAGCATATCAAAGAACCTGCTGCCTGCAGACAGCTTCTGATTGACAGCATCAAAGAGCAGTTGGATGTGGGAGAGACTGCTTACGAATTTGAGGAGAGACAGTCCGTTGTATTTGTGATCGGAGTCAACGGAGTGGGAAAGACGACCACCATTGGAAAACTGGCAGGGAAATTCAGAGAGCAGCATAAAAGAGTCATTCTGGCAGCTGCAGATACATTTCGTGCAGCTGCTGGAGAGCAGTTAAAAGAATGGGCCAACCGTGCAGAAGTAGAGATGATCGGCGGCCAGGAAGGTGCAGATCCGGCTTCTGTTGTATTTGATGCAGTGGCAGCGGCGCGCGCAAGAAAAGCGGATATTTTATTGTGCGATACAGCAGGACGCCTTCACAATAAAAAGAACTTGATGGAAGAACTGAAAAAGATCAACCGCGTGATTGACCGGGAATATCCGGAAGCGTACAGAGAGACGCTGGTTGTTTTGGATGCGACCACCGGACAGAATGCACTGGCTCAGGCAAGAGAGTTCAATGAGGTTGCAGATATCACAGGGGTGATCCTGACGAAGATGGATGGAACAGCCAAAGGCGGAATCGCAGTGGCAATCCAGTCAGAACTTGGAATTCCGGTCAAATATATCGGGGTTGGAGAATCTATTGATGATCTGCAGAAGTTTGATGCAGATGAATTTGTCAATGCGTTGTTTTACAGTGATTCCAAGACGGAAGAAACAGAAGAATAAAAATATGTCAAAATGACAGAAAGAGGGATGGAAGATGTTGACTTTGGAGAAATTTGAAGAAGCAAGTGAAGTAGTAAAACAGGTGACGACTCCGACAAAGCTGGTGTACAGCGAATATCTGAGCGCCCAAACAGGTGCCAGGATTTATCTGAAACCGGAAAATATGCAGCATACAGGAGCGTATAAGCTGCGCGGAGCCTACTACAAGATCAGCACATTGTCAGAAGAAGACAGAAGTAAAGGACTGATCACGGCATCTGCGGGAAATCATGCGCAGGGCGTTGCGTATGCGGCAAAACGTTATGGCTGCAGGGCAACGATCGTAATGCCGATCGGAACTCCTCTGATTAAGGTAAACCGTACCAAAAGCTATGGCGCGGAAGTGATCCTCTATGGAGACGTCTACGATGATGCCTGTGCGTATGCATACAAGCTTGCGGAAGAACATGGTTATACGTTTGTCCATCCTTTTGATGATCTGGATGTGGCGACCGGGCAGGGATCGATTGCAATGGAGATCATTCAGGAGCTCCCGACGGTGGACTATATTCTGGTTCCGATCGGCGGAGGCGGACTGATCACAGGAGTGGCGACACTTGCCAAGATGCTCAATCCAAAGATTCAGGTGATCGGTGTGGAGCCGAGAGAAGCGGCGAGCATGACTGCGGCGTTAAAGGCCGGAGAAGTGGTGGAACTTCCAAGTGCCAACACGATTGCGGACGGTACTGCGGTAAAAGCGGTCGGAAAACAGAATCTGCCATATGTGCAGAAATATGTAGATCAGATTCTTCTGGTGGATGACGATGAATTAGTCGGAGCATTTCTGGATATGGTGGAGAACCATAAGATGATCGTAGAAAATTCAGGACTCCTTTCTGTGGCAGCATTAAAACAGCTGGATTTGAAAGGCAAAAAAGCGGTCTGCGTGTTAAGCGGCGGAAATATGGATGTGATCACCATGTCTTCTATCGTACAGCATGGATTGATCCAGAGAGACCGTATTTTCTCGGTTGCAGTGCTTCTTCCGGACAAGCCGGGCGAACTGGTAAGAGTGGCATCGATCATTGCAAACGAAAAAGGAAATGTCATCAAACTGGAACATAATCAGTTTGTCAGCACCAACCGGAATGCGGCTGTGGAGCTGCGTATCACGATGGAGGCATTCGGAACCGAGCATAAGCAGAAGATCTTGAGTGCGTTAAAAGAAGCGGGGTATGAGCCGAAGAAAGTCGGAGCGAAGCTGTACTAAACAATATAGAAGAAAAAATTAAAGTGTCCGAATGACCTGTGTGGGAGCGGACACTTTTTATATGAAAAGGATGGAAAATCAGAAGAGAGGCAGTGTAAATGTATTTAGTATCGATTTATTTTGATGAAAAAACGACCAGTCGAATTCAGGGATACATCACTCAGGTTGCAAAAAGAAGCGGAAATCCATTTATGATTGAGAAAAATGTACCTCCGCATTTGACGATTTCTGCATTTGAAACGCGAAGCGAAGATCAGGTAATCTCACTGTTTGAAGAAACGAGAGATATGTTTCAAAGCGGGGAGATTATCTGGTGTTCAGTGGGAGCGTTTTTCCCGAATGTGCTGTATCTTTCACCGGTTTTAAATACTTACCTGCAAGAACTGTCAGAGAAGGTTTATAAGGAGTTATTGAAAACAGCGGATGTCAAGGTACACAAATGTTATCGTCCGATGCAATGGGTTCCCCACGCAACGATCGGAAAGAAACTTTCTAAAGAAGAGATGCTTGCAGCGTTTCAGGTATTGCAGGAGCAGTTTGGAGTGTTCAGCAGCCGGGTCGTGCGGATCGGTTTTGCAAAAACAAATCCATATGAAGAGTTGTGGAATTTTGAATTATGAAAATAGCAAGAAACAATTTACCCGAATTGTACAGACTGAAGTATAGGATTTTCGGCAAACATTTGTTATAATATAGTTGTCAGGAGGTAGGAAGAGAATGTGCAGAGAGAAAAGAAAACTCCCGATAGGAATAGAAAATTTTGAACAGATCATCAAAGATGATTTTTATTATGTAGACAAGACAGGATTGATCTCTGAACTGCTCCGCAACTGGGGAATGGTAAATTTATTTACCAGACCAAGACGTTTTGGTAAATCTCTGAATATGAGTATGCTGGAACACTTTTTTCTGTAGAGGGCGACAAGAGCATTTTTGATGGATTGAAGATTTCGAAAGATAAAAAGTTATGTGAAGAATATATGGGAAAGCATCCAGTTATTTCCATCTCACTAAAAGGCATCAATGCTGCTTCTTATGAGGCTGCATTTGAGTTAACTGTCAAGACCATAAAGGGAGCAGTGCAAAAGGCAGGATTCCTTAAAATGAGTGATAAACTGGGCGAGGACGAGAAGAAAGAATATCGAGCGATTCTTGATGAAAATATGAGTGAGGCTACGCTTTTTTGGAGCTTAAAAAATTTGTCAGAACTTTTGGAGAAACACTATGAAACAAAAGTAATCCTTTTGATCGATGAATATGATGTTCCATTGGCGAAAGCGTTTGAAAACGGATATTATGACAAGATGGTTTTTCTTATCCGTAATTTACTGGAACAGACGTTGAAGACCAATAACAGCCTGAAATTTGCAGTAATGACCGGGTGTATGCGAATATCGAAGGAAAGTATCTTTACGGGATTGAACAACCTGAAAGTGTTGTCGATTACAGATGAGCGTTTTGATGAGTATTTTGGATTTACGGATGAGGATGTCAAAGAAATGCTGC